>Ga0180429_10002652_pt1 | contig 14669 bp, 10 predicted proteins | sample SS_ome_FD_132428 | JGI IMG/M metagenome (GOLD analysis project Ga0180429, IMG submission 132428) | Hypersaline lake sediment archaeal communities from the Salton Sea, California, USA - SS_1_S_1 metaG | ecosystem: Environmental > Aquatic > Non-marine Saline and Alkaline > Hypersaline > Sediment ...
GCATCACCCGGGACTCTTACCCAGCCTTCCATGAGGATGCGCGCACTGCGGCTCATCACCACCTTCTCCACGATCCAGTTTCCATCCTGCTCACTGGCCGCAGCACCCACCTTCAAGGTGCCGGAAGGGTGGCCGAAGGTCAACGATCCACGTTCCCCGCCGCCCGCGGCAAGGTTTACCAGCGTGCCGGGGATCGCCGCCGCTGTGCCAATCGCTACCGCAGCCGTACCCATCATCGCGTGGTGCAGTTTTCCCATGGACAGGGCCCGCACATTCAAATCGATTGCAGAGGCATCGATCTGTTTGCCACTTGATGCAGTGTAGCTGGCGGGCGAAGCGACGAACGCCACCTTTGGCGTGTGCTGCCTGGCAGCAGCATCCTCTACCCGATCGATCAGGCCCATCTTCATCGCACCGTAAGCGCGGATGGTTTCAAAGCGTTCCAATGCTGCCGGGTCTCCATTGATCGCCTCCTGCAGCTCGGTACCCGTGTAACCGATCTCGTCGGCATTGAGAAACACGGTCGGGATCCCGGCATTGATCATCGTGGCCTTCAAGGCGCCGACTCCCGGCACCTCCAGCTCATCGACAAGATGCCCGGTGGGGAACATCGCCTCGCTCGGATCTACCGGGCTCATGAATTCGATCTTCACCTCGGCTGCCGGGAAAGTCACGCCGTCCAGCTCGAAATCCCCGGTCTCCTGGACTTCACCATGGTTAATCGGTAGGTGTGCGACGATCGTCTTCTCGATGTTCTTTTGCCAGATGCGAACGACCGCCACCCCGTTTTCAGGAATGCGGTCGGCATCCACCAGTCCACTGGCAATAGCGAAAGCACCCACGGCCGCTGTCAGGTTCCCGCAGTTGCCGCTCCAGTCGACGAAAGGCTTGTCGATACTGACCTGGCCGAAAAGGTAGTCCACATCATGATCTTCCCGTTCACTCTTCGACAAAATCACCGTTTTGGATGTCGAGGAGGTTGCCCCACCCATACCATCGGTATGCTTGCCGTAAGGGTCCGGGCTGCCGATCACGCGTAGCAGCAAGCGGTCACGCGCTTTCCCGGGAACCTGTGCCGCCTCCGGCAGATCACCAAGGTTGAAAAAAACACCCTTGCTGGTTCCCCCGCGCATGTAGGTGGCCGGTATCTTGATCTGGGGTTGGTTTGTCATTTCCTTACCTCAGGCCGCGTCGCCCGCCAGGAAATCCTGTGCAAAACGCTGCAGCACACCACCGGCCTTGTAGACCTGTACTTCTTCAGCGGTGTCCAGGCGACAGGTCACCGGAATTTCCACCGACTCACCGTTGCCACGATGCATCAACACGGCAAGTTCCGCACGAGGCGCCGGCTCTCCAACCACATCAAACGTCTCGGTACCGTCGATATCGTAGCGCCTGCGGGTCTCCCCCTCTTTGAACTGCAGAGGCAGCACGCCCATCCCGACCAGGTTGGTACGATGGATGCGCTCGAAACCTTCGGCAACAATCGCCTCTACGCCAGCCAGGCGCACGCCCTTCGCTGCCCAGTCGCGGGAGGACCCCTGACCATAGTCAGCACCGGCAATGATGCAAAGGGGTTGCTTGCGCTGCATGTAGGTCTCGATCACTTCCCACATGCGCATATGCTCACCTTCCGGTTCCAGTCGAGCCAGCGAGCCCTGAATGATCTCACCGTTCTGGTCACGACACATCTCGTTGAGCAACTTGGGATTGGCGAAGGTCGCGCGCTGTGCGGTCAAGTGGTCACCACGGTGGGTCGCATATGAATTGAAGTCCTCTTCAGGCAGCCCCATTTTGGCGAGGTATTCACCAGCAGCACTGTTTGCCAGGATCGCATTGGACGGCGACAGGTGATCAGTGGTGATGTTGTCGCCCAGAACTGCCAGTGGACGCATGCCCCGCATGGTCCGCTGACCTGCCAACGCGCCCTCCCAGTATGGCGGGCGACGAATGTAGGTACTCATCTCACGCCAGCTGTAGAGGGGACTTTCGGCCTTCTCGCGGGCACCCAGATCGAACATCGGTTCGTAGACCTGGATGAACTGCTCAGGCTTTACGTACTTGTTGACGATCGCATCGATCTCTTCGTCGCTCGGCCAGACGTCTTTTAAGGTGATCGGATTACCGTCTTTATCCACGCCCAGTGCGTCCTGTTCTATATCGAAACGCACCGTACCGGCAATGGCATAGGCGACGACCAGCGGCGGGGATGCCAGGAAGGCCTGTTTGGCGTAGGGGTGGATACGGCCATCGAAGTTGCGGTTACCCGAAAGCACCGCGGTCGCGTAGAGATCGCGATCAATCACTTCCTTTTGTATCTCAGGGTCTAGTGCACCGCTCATGCCGTTACAGGTGGTGCAGGCATAAGCGACAATGCCAAAACCGAGCTTCTCCAGTTCCGGTAGCAGGCCGGCCTCTTCCAGATACAATTTCGCAACCCTGGAGCCCGGTGCAAACGAGCTTTTCACCCAAGGCTTGCGTACCAGCCCCAACTGATTGGCCTTGCGCGCCAGCAACCCGGCGGCAACCACGTTGCGAGGGTTGGAGGTGTTGGTACAGCTGGTAATAGCAGCGATGATCACCGCACCATCCGGCATCCGGCCCTCCGCCTCTTCGATTTTCGCTTCTTCCAGGTGTCCGGCAATACCGCGCGCGGCCAGGTCAGAGGTCGGCAGGCGACGATGCGGGTTGGAAGGACCGGCCATGTTGCGGCCTACCGTCGACAGGTCGAACTCCAACACGCGTTCGTACTGGGCTTCTTTAAGGTCATCTGCCCACAGGCCTGTGGTCTTGGCGTAATTCTCGACCAGTTCGACCTGAGTGGCATCGCGCCCGGTCAGCTTGAGGTAGTCCAGCGTCTGCTGATCGATGTAAAACATGCCGGCAGATGCCCCGAATTCCGGGGTCATGTTGGAAATGGTGGCGCGGTCGCCGATGGTCAGGCTCTGCGCACCATCGCCGAAGAACTCGAGATAAGCCGAAACGACTTTTTCGTTTCGTAGAAACTCGGTAATGGCGAGCACGATATCGGTGGCGGTGATGCCGGGCTGACGCTTGCCGGTCAATTTCACGCCAACAATCTCCGGCAGACGCATCATGGTCGGGCGGCCGAGCATCACGGTCTCTGCCTCCAAACCACCAACCCCGATGGCGATCACCCCCAGGCAGTCGATGTGTGGCGTATGCGAATCGGTACCGACACAGGTGTCCGGGAAGGCTACGCCATCAACACTTTGGATAACGGGCGACATTTTTTCCAGGTTGATCTGGTGCATGATGCCGTTGCCGGCCGGGATCACATCGACATTGTCGAAGGCGGTCTTGCACCAGTCGATGAAATGAAAGCGATCGGCATTGCGGCGGTCCTCGATGGCACGGTTCTTTTCGAAGGCATCCGGATCGAAGCCCGGCGCCTCGACCGCCAGAGAATGGTCGACAATCAACTGCGTCGGCACCACCAGGTTTACCTTGGAGGGGTCACCACCCTGCTCCGCGATCGCATCGCGCAGACCGGCAAGATCAACCAGGGCGGTCTGACCCAGGATGTCATGACACACCACGCGCGCCGGATACCAGGGGAAGTCCAGTTCACGCTTGCAACCAATGATCTGCTTGAGTGCATCTGTCAGAGACGCCGGGTCACATCGGCGCACCAACTGTTCGGCCAACACTCGTGAGGTGTACGGCAGCTTCGCATAAGCTCCTTTCTCAATCGCTTCGACAGCTTCACGGGTATCGAAATAATCAAGGTCGGAACCTGGCAGGGTCTTGCGGTAGTTTGTATTCATACTGACTTCTATGCTGGATCAGCGCTCGTCAATGGGCACGAACTTGAGGTTTTCCGGGCCGATATAGTTGGCAGATGGACGGATGATCTTGCCGTCCTGGCGCTGTTCGATCACGTGTGCACCCCATCCCGCTGTACGGGCGATCACGAACAGTGGCGTGAACATGTCGGTCGGCACGCCCATCTGGTTGTAGGAAACCGCGGAGAACCAATCAAGATTCGGGAACATGTTCTTCAGTTCCTTCATCACGCTCTCCAGACGATCGGCCACGTCGTACATGGTGTGGCTGCCATTCTCATCGGACAGCTGCTTTGCGACCCGTTTGATCACCTCGTTACGCGGATCTGAGATCGTGTACACCGGGTGACCAAAACCGATCACGATCTCTTTTCTCGCCACGCGTTCGCGGATATCCGCCTCGGCCTCATCCGCGGTACTGTAACGACTCTGGATACGAAAGGCCTCTTCGTTTGCCCCGCCATGCTTGGGTCCGCGCAGTGCTCCGATCGCACCCGTCAGCGCCGAGTACATATCAGAGTTGGTGCCGGCAATCACGCGAGCAGTAAAGGTGGACGCATTGAATTCGTGCTCGGCATACAGGATCAGCGAGGTGTGCATGGCGCGCACCCAGGAATCCTTGGGGGCTTCGCCGTGCAGCAGCTCAAGAAAGTGTCCGCCGAGGGATTCCTGTTCGGTCTCCACATCAATGCGTTTTCCGTTGTGGGTGAAGTGGTACCAGTACAGCAGCATCGAGGCGCCTGAAGCCATCAGCCGATCGACAATGTTTCTGGCTTCTGAATCGGGGTGATCTTCGCGCTCAGGCATGCAGCTCCCCATCACCGAGTACCCCGTGCGCAGCACATCCATCGGGTGAGCGGTCGGCGGCAACGCTTCCAGCGTGTTCTTCACCGGCATGGGCAATGTGCGCATGCGCTTCAATTTGGCCTTGTACGCCTTGAGCTGTGAATGGTTTGGCAGGGAACCATGGATCAGCAGGTAGGCAATTTCTTCGAATTCGCAAGACTCGGCAAAGTCGAGAATGTCGTAACCGCGGTAGTGCAGATCATTGCCGGTACGACCGACAGTACACACGGCGGTATTCCCGGCGGCGGTACCGGACAGGGCAACGGACTTTTTGGCCTTCGGCAGCGTTTGTTCGCTCATGGAGTCTCCTCCTGATTATTTGTTGTCTGTCGAGAACAGTTGATCCAGCTTCTGTTCGAATTCGTGGTAGCCGAGATAGTCATACAGGTCCATGCGGGTCTGCATGATGTCGAGTACGTTCTGCTGGGTACCTTCCTTACGCAGGGTCTGGTAGACCTGCAGAGCTGCCGCACTGGCAGCGCGGAAAGCGCTCAGGGGATAGAGCACGATACTGGCACCCGCTTCACCGAGCTCTTCGGTGGTGAACATCGGTGTGGCACCGAACTCGGTGATGTTCGCGAGGATCGGCACATCAACAGCGGCGGAGAATTCGCGGTATTGATCCAGGGTGTTGATGGCCTCAGGGAAGATCATGTCGGCCCCGGCCTCGACACAGGCCTGTGCGCGCTCGATGGCTGACTGCATGCCTTCTACGGCGAGCGCATCGGTGCGCGCCATGATCACAAAGTCCGGGTCCGTCTTGGCATCAACGGCTGCCTTGATACGGTCCACCATTTCCTCCTGGCCGACCACCGCCTTGTTCGGACGGTGACCGCAACGCTTTTGTGCCACCTGGTCCTCGATATGTACCGCGGCAGCACCCCCCTTGATCATCGAACGAATGGTACGCGCAATATTGAACGCACCACCCCAGCCGGTATCGATGTCGACCATTACCGGCAGTTCGGTGACGTCGGTGATACGACGCAGATCAATCAAGACGTCTTCCATCGTGGTGATGCCCAGGTCGGGAATGCCACAGGAACCAGCCGCCACACCGCCGCCCGAGATGTAGAGCGACCTGAATCCGCAAGCCTCTGCGAGGCGCGCGTGGTAAGCGGTGGTCGCACCCACACACTGCAACGGTTTTTCCTGTTCGATCGACTGACGGAACTTCAGGCCGGCTGATTCAATACTCATGTCAATTACCTTTTCTCGATTGATCGCGGTGGCGATCAGTGTGTGTTTGTTTTGCCGGCGAGCATGCGCTCGACGTTTTCCCGCGATGCGCGGATGTGCGCGCGCATCAGCAGTTCGGCCATCTCGCCATCACCACGCGCAATCGCGTCAACGATGTGTTGATGCTCCGCCAGTGCCGCTGGCCCACGCTTGCTGCGCATGCCGAATTGGTAACGGTAAAGGCGCACCAGGTAGTAAAGGTCATGACACAACAGCTTGATCAGGTGGGCATTGCCACTGCCGAGAACGATCTGGTAGTGGAAATCCAGATCGCCGGACTGCTGAAAGTAGGTGCTGCCCTCTTTTTGGTTAATCTGGGCCTCGTGCTGCCCGAGCATGTCGCGTAACAGTCCAATATCCGCATCACTCATGTTGCTTGCTGCCTGACGGGCAGCCATTCCCTCGAGCGCTTCACGCACGTGATAAATATCGAGCAGCTGCCTGCTGCTCATTTCGATTACCCGCGCACCCACGTTTGGACGACGCTCGACCAGCCCGACGGCCGCCAACTGGCTGATCGCCTCGCGCAGCGGCCCACGGCTGATGCCGTATGTCTGCGCCAAGTCCGCCTCGCTGATCTTGCTGCCAGCAGGAATCTGGCCTTCAACAATCGCCTCGCGCAACTGGCAGAAGATGCGCTCGGGGATCGTCTTCAAATCATCGGGACAAGCAGACATTCAGGATGCATCCGAACGCATCAGGCTTTTCCCCCGGCGTATCCCATTCCCTGCAGGGCCTCGGTAATTTCATCGAGGATAGCGGGATCATCGATGGTCGCAGGCATCTTCCACTCGCTGCCATCGGCGATCTTGACCATGGTGCCGCGCAGTACCTTTCCTGAGCGGGTCTTCGGCAGACGCTTGACCACGGTAACCAGTTTGAACGCCGCAACCGGGCCGATCTGCTCACGCACGCGCTGAATTAGTTGTTTACGCAACGTCTCCTCATCGTTGTCTGCTCCCGCTTTCAACACGACCAGGCCGAGTGGCATCTGGCCTTTCAGCGAATCGGCAACGCCGATGACTGCACATTCCGCGACATCATCGTGTCCGGCCAACACCTCTTCCATCTGTCCGGTGGACAGGCGGTGACCGGCAACGTTGATCACGTCGTCGGTGCGACTCATGATCCACAAGTAACCATCGGCGTCCTTGTAGCCGGCGTCCCCTGTCAGGTAGTAGCCCGGGTACTTGGAAAGATAGGAATCAATGAAGCGCTGATCATTGTTCCACAGGGTTGGCAGACAACTCGGCGGCAACGGCAACTTGATCACGATGTTGCCCATCTCGCCGTCGGGCATCTGCTGGCCTTCCTCATTGAGGATCTGCACGTCATAGCCCGGCATCGCCACGGTTGGCGAACCCGGCTTGACCTCCATCGGCTCGATCCCGAGCGGGTTGGCGGCAATGCCCCAACCGGTTTCAGTCTGCCACCAGTGGTCGACCACCGGTTTTTGCAGTTTGTCGCGCGCCCAGAACAGGGTATCCGGATCACAGCGCTCGCCTGCCAGGAACAGGGAATCCATGCCGGAGAGATCGTAGTTCTTGAGGTACTCGCCTTCCGGGTCTTCCTTCTTGATGGCGCGGAACGCGGTCGGCGCAGTAAACAACACCTTGACCTGGTATTCCTGGATCACCCGCCAGAAAGCGCCCGGATCCGGTGTGCCAACCGGTTTGCCCTCGTACATCACGGTGGTGCAACCGGCGAGCAGAGGCGCGTAGACGATGTAGCTGTGACCGACCACCCAACCCACGTCGGAGGCAGCCCAATACACGTCACCGGCTTCAACATTGTAGATGTGCTTCATGGTCCACAACATGGCCACTGCGTGGCCGCCATTGTCGCGTACAACCCCTTTGGGCTGCCCCGTCGTACCCGAGGTATAAAGTATGTAGAGTGGATCTGTGGCTTCAACCGGAACGCAGTCAGCTGGTGTTGCTGCGGCAACCGCTTCTTCCCAGTCCACGTCACGCCCCTCGGTAAGGCTCGCGCTGGCTTGAGGGCGAGCAAGGATCACACAGCTGGATGGTTTGTGATCAGAGATATCGATCGCCTCGTCGAGCAAGGGTTTGTACTCAACGACACGATTGGGCTCGATGCCGCAAGAGGCGGAGACAATCGTTTTCGGCTGCGCATCGTTGATTCGGGTTGCGAGCTCGTTTGCAGCAAATCCGCCGAACACCACCGAATGAATAGCGCCCAGGCGGGCGGTCGCCAGCATGGCGATGGCTGCCTCCGGGATCATCGGCATGTAAATCAGGACCCGGTCGCCCTGTTCAACGCCCTGGCCACGCAGCACGCCGGCAAACTTTGCCACAGCGTCACGCAGTTCCGTGTAGGTATAGCTGCGCTTGCTGTCCGTGACCGGAGAATCGTAGATCAGGGCCAGTTGATCGCCGCGACCCTCATCGACGTGACGGTCCAACGCGTTGAAGGCGGTGTTGAACTGGCCACCGACGAACCAGCGCGGCACCGGCTTGGCGTCCTTGTCCAACACCCTGTCCCACTGCTTGTGCCAATGAAGATGGGACGCAGCTTCCCCCCAAAAGGCTTCGGGGTCCTGCAGCGATTGCTGGTAAAGCGTCTGGTAGTTGCTCATGTCCGGGTCTCCGAGTGGTGGTTCGCAGGCCTCAATGAAGCCCTTGATTATTATTTTGTCGACAATAAATCGCTATGAAGCGCTAATCAAGCGACTTCTTCATTGCGTTTTTTAATTATTGTCAACAATCTGGCGAGTGAGAAGCCAGTGATGGAGAGTCCCGGAGAGACTCAGACCTTGACATCGATACCTTGGCCGGGCTTTTTGCTGTCAGCGCCTCGACGGCGCTGGTCCTGGCGCTCTTCAGCGCGGCGTGGGCCGGAACGACGCTCGCGCCCGGAGCGGGTATCCAGGATGACCGGTTCCTGACGCTGGCGCCGGTCCTTGCCCTTGCGACGATCGGATGGATTACGTGGGAAAGGCTCCCCCCGTTCCTCGACCTTGCGCGCCGGTTGCACGGTCTCCAGCTCCTCTACCGGACGACTTTCCGCACCCCGCAGTTCTGCTGGCTTGTTGAGACGCTGAAGCTTCGGATTGTCGTCGGGAGGCTGAATCTTCATCAGGTGGAAACACTAAGGTTCAGGGCATTTCCTAAACCTTAGTCGGTTTGGCGACCTTTGCAAAAGGACCCGCGTTGCACGGCGCCTTGCCATCAGTGCTTGTCTGCTTCACCCGCGAGGAACAGCCAGGTATCGACGACCGTATCAGGATTGAGCGACACACTCTCAATACCTTCTTCCAGTAGCCACTTGGCAAGATCGGGATGATCCGAAGGGCCCTGCCCGCAGATACCCACATACTTTCCTGCTTTCTTGGCAGCTTGGATTGCCATGGAAAGCATTTTTTTCACCGCTGGATCGCGTTCATCGAAACTGTGCGCGATCAGCCCTGAATCGCGGTCGAGCCCAAGGGTCAGTTGCGTCATGTCATTGGAGCCGATAGAGAACCCATCGAAGTACGCCAGAAACTCCTCGGCCATGAGCGCATTGGATGGCAGTTCACACATCATGATGACCTTCAGGCCATCCTCACCACGGTGGAGGCCATTGGCCGACAGCAGCCCGGTCACCTGGGCCGCTTCATCCAGCGTGCGTACAAAGGGCACCATGATCTGAAGGTTCTTCAGTCCCATCTCTTCGCGCACGTAGCGGATCGCCTCGCATTCCATGTGGAAGCATTCGCGGAAACTCTCGGAGATGTAACGCGCAGCGCCGCGGAAACCGATCATCGGATTCTCTTCGTTCGGCTCAAAATGCTCGCCTGCGATCAGATTGGCATATTCATTCGACTTGAAGTCGGACATGCGCAGGATCACAGGCTTCGGATAAAAAGCTGCCGCCAAGGTAGATATCCCCTCGGCTACCCGTTTTACGAAGTACTGACGATGATCACCGTAGGCCACAACCCGGTCATTGACCTCGCACTGGACATCGAAAGGCAGTTTATCGGGCTCCAGCAATGCCTTGGGATGTACACCGACCATGTTGTTGATGACGAACTCAAGCCTCGCCAGCCCGACACCGTCGTTTGGCATCTGGGCAAAACTGAATGCGCGTTCCGGGTTGCCGACGTTCATCATCACCTTGAGTGGCACCTCGGGCATGTGGTCAAGCTCGATACGCTTCAGCTCGAACTTCAACTGCCCCTCGTAGATGAAGCCGGTATCACCCTCCGCACAGGAAACCGTGACTGCCTTACCATCGGGTATCGTATCGGTGGCATCGCCACACCCCACGACAGCCGGGACTCCCAGCTCGCGGGCGATGATCGCTGCATGGCAGGTTCGCCCTCCCCGGTTCGTCACGATTGCTGCGGCGCGTTTCATGATCGGTTCCCAGTCCGGGTCGGTCATATCCGTAACCAGGACATCCCCCTCCTGGATCTTGTCCATTTCGTCGAGGCTGGTAATTACCTTCGCCACACCTGCGCCGATACGGGCACCAATCGAACGCCCTTCGGTAAGCAACTCACTTTTCTCCTGCAGTTCGTAACGTTCAATCACGCTGCCGCTGCGGCTCTGAACCGTTTCAGGGCGGGCCTGAACGATGTAAAGCTCCCCATCCTGACCATCCAGTGCCCACTCGATGTCCATGGGGCGACTGTAGTGAGCCTCGATCGCAACGGCCTGACGCGCCAGTTCCTCAACCTGCGCATCGGTGATGCAGAATTCGTGACGTTCGGAGGGGTCGACATCGACTGTCTCGACCGGCTTTTCTCCGCTCGCAGCATAGATCATCTTGATGGCTTTGGAGCCGACATTGCGCCGCAATACCGCGGGACGTCCAGCCATCAATGTCGGCTTGTGTACGTAAAACTCATCCGGGTTCACGGCCCCCTGCACCACCATTTCACCCAGGCCATAACTGGCGGTGATGAAAACCGCATCGCGGAATCCACTTTCGGTGTCCAGCGTGAACATCACGCCGCTAGCACCGATGTCGGAACGCACCATCTTCTGTACGCCGGCCGATAGTGCCACCAGCGAATGATCAAAGCCCTGGTGCACCCGGTAGGCGATGGCTCGGTCATTGAACAGGGAAGCAAAGACTTCATGCACACACTGCTTTATGTGCTCCAGCCCGTTGACGTTGAGCACTGTCTCCTGTTGCCCTGCAAAAGAGGCATCCGGCAGGTCTTCGGCGGTTGCGGATGAACGCACGGCCCAGCTGACTTCAGTACCGTACTGCTCCTCCAGTTCTGCGTAGGCCTTCTCCAGCGCGGCCTCGAACGCCGGTGGAAACGGTGTATCCATTACCCATTGTCGTATCTGCGCGCCGACCTCGGCCAGGCGACGCACATCGTCCACGTTGAGTTCTGCGAGCGAGGCGTTAATGCGGTCTGACAGTCCATCATGTGCCAGGAACTCGCGATAGGCATGCGCGGTGGTGGCGAAACCACCCGGCACCTTGACCTTCCCATCCGCGGTCAGATTTCGCAGCATCTCACCTAACGAAGCGTTTTTGCCGCCGACCCGGTCGACGTCACTCATTTGCACTTCATGCAGACCCAGGATGTAGTCGTTCATCGCTCCCTCTGGATTGTTATCTTGGAACTGTCTTTGATTTCGCCCAGTCTAGGGGTTTCCTGGCAATTGCAACAGCTTCCACACTTGAGAAATTTCAATGCTTGCCGATAAACCCCCAAGCAAGCGGAGCAGTGGATCAGAAAATAATGGCAACAGTTGATGTCGCACAAAACGATAACGAGGTCACCTTGACGGTCAACGGTGACTTCACGTTCCCCATACACCGGCAGTTCCTTGATGCCTACAAGGCACACCAAAACAGCAAGCATTTTCTGGTGAATCTCAACAACACCGCCTACATCGACAGCGCAGGCCTTGGCATGCTGCTGCGCCTGAAGGAGTTCGCAGAAAAGCAGCAGGCTAAAGTTACGCTTCTCTGTGCGAGCCCCTCGACCTACGAACTGTTGTCACTCACGAAATTCGACAAGCTCTTCAGCATCGAGCAGACCGATCCGGTCAATTGATGCGATTAAGCCCATACAGTGCCGCCACACGATAGGCTTCCGCCATTGTCGGGTAGTTGAAGGTGGTCTCGGTAAAGTAATCAATGGTGTTTGCAGCGCCTTCCTGCGCCATGATCGCCTGGCCGATATGTACAATCTCTGACGCCTGTTCACCGAAACAGTGGATACCCAGCAACTGACGGGTCTGGCGATGAAACAGCAGTTTCAGCATGCCCACGCTGCGCCCGCCGATTTGGGCACGTGCCAGGTTTTTGAATTCCGCGCGTCCCACTTCGTAAGGGACATTTTGCTCGGTCAATTCCTTCTCGGTACGGCCGATGGAACTGATTTCCGGACTTGTGTAGATGCCGGTCGGCACTTCATCAATCAGGTTCCAATCCACCTCGCCCTGGCCGATCAGATGCGCGACGAAGCGTCCCTGGTCGTAACTGGCGCTCGCCAGTGCAGGAGGACCGGCCACATCACCAATTGCGAAGATGTTTGACTGCGCAGTCTGGAACCTTTCGTTAACATCGATCTGGCCACGACTATTGACCTCGATACCGACATTTTCAAGCCCCAGGTCTTCCGTGTTACCGCTGCGACCATTGGCCCAAAACAGCAGGTCAGAACGCACTTCCTTGCCGGACCCAAGACGCAGCACAACGCCGCCCTCCTCTTCGATAACGTCCTGCATGCTTTCGTTGTGCATGATCACCACCCCCTGGTCACGGAGATGGTAACTGAGCGCATCGGTAATCTCGTCATCCAGGAATGACAACAGCCTGTCCCGGGTGTTGACGAGGTTAACCTTCACATCCAGGTTTGCGAAGATCGACGCGTATTCACAGCCAATTACGCCGGCGCCATAAATGGTGACGCGGCGCGGCGTGTAATCCAGCTGCAGGACGGTATCGCTGTCGACGATATGCGGATGGCTGAAATTGACACCGGGGGGACGATATGGCCGAGACCCGGTTGCGATAACAATCGACTTCGCTTCCAGTGTGAAGACATCACCGGTATTGCTGATAACTTCGACGTGCTTCAGATCGGAAAGGCGTGCTCGGCCGTGAAAAAGGTCGACCCGGTTTCGCGTATAGAAACGATGCCGCATGCTGACCTGCTCGGCAATCACCTGTTCTGAGGTGCGCAACAGCATGGGCCACCCGACGTCCATCACCCGAAGGGTGTGTTCAAACAACGGGTGGTGACGGTAATCGGCCAGCAATTGGATAGCGTGTCGTAAAGCCTTGCTTGGGATCGTTCCCTTGTGTGTGCAATTGCCGCCAACCTGGTCCTGCATCTCCACACAAGCGACCCGTAAGCCCTGCTTGGAGAGCTTCATGCTCGCGCCTTCGCCTGCCGGGCCCGAGCCGATCACCACTACATCATAGGCTGCTGCCATTAGGTTTCTCCCACAGGTTGCGCACCGATGCCATACTGACACAAAGGTTTACGCATATTGGCCGACAACTCAATCATGAAGTCGCTCAAAACGTTGTTTCGAGGCTGCCTGCCCGATTGGCTTTTCAACTGCCAACCGGATGCCAGGCATGCGCATCGACGCCGCTTCACCAGCAAGTACCGTCGCAAGCGCGAATGTGTAAAGTCAATGTGGATCATCAGTGGGCTGATCATGCTGCTTGGCAATGCCATGCCAGCCTTCGTGATGACGCTGGCATTGGCGACAACTTTCGCCAGCTTCTGCATTCTCGACGAAACACGGTAACCTCTCCTTGGACATGCAGACTCTACTGCTGCACTATAAAGCGAGTTCTCATCGATCGAGCATTTGAAGCCTCAATGCCCATATTTCCCGGCAATCCTCTCGAAAAACTTGCGATCACGCCGGATGTTGTCGATCAGACTGTCGATCTGGGTGACATGTCAGTAGAAGAAGCGTTGGCACAGGTCGAGCAACTGATTGCCGATGGTTCGGCAGGACGCGTTTACGGCCTTCGATTTGATCCTCCCAAAGGCGATGGTACCGAGACGCTGTTCCAACCACTCGGTCGCTTCCTGCTTCAGGCGCGCAGACAGGGCCGCCTGAGCCGCTGCCTCCCAGCAGCGGAAGGAAACGGCTATGTGATTCGGCTAGCCGACAAGTAGTTCAGGTTTGTTCTGGACAAGTTCTCTTCTTGTTCTATAATTCCTTTGATAGAACCAACCCAGAACACCTGCCGGGAGACCCGGGTATGACCACAACCAGCCTCACCCGCCGACAACAGGAAATCTACGACTACCTGGTGGAAAACCTGCCCAAGCGGCCGCACCCACCTACGTTGGATGAGCTCTGCAGCGCCCTGGGCCTGAAATCCCGTGGTTCCCTACACAAGCAGGTCCAGGCACTGATAGAGGCGGGGTTGGTCGAACCGATGAATAATCTGCGACGTGGCATTCGGCTTGTCGAGTCACCTCAAGAGGTTACTGCCAGCGACACCGAAGAACTGCCTTTTTACGGCTCCATTGCAGCGGGCCGCCCGATCGAGGCCATCGCCGGTGGAGACTCGATGTCTGTGCCGTCCCACTTACGTACGGCCAACCCCTGCTATGTCCTGGAGGTCCGCGGAGATTCCATGGTCGAGGAAGGCATCCTGGACGGGGACTGGGTGGTCATTGAGCAACGCGACCAGGCACGCAATGGAGAAATTGTTGTCGCTCTGGTCGACGAAGAAGAAGCCACGCTCAAACGCCTGGAAAAAAAGAATGATGAAGTGGTTTTGCATCCGGCCAACAGCAGTATGCAGGCCATGCACTACCATGCATCA
>Ga0180429_10002654_pt1 | contig 14662 bp, 10 predicted proteins | sample SS_ome_FD_132428 | JGI IMG/M metagenome (GOLD analysis project Ga0180429, IMG submission 132428) | Hypersaline lake sediment archaeal communities from the Salton Sea, California, USA - SS_1_S_1 metaG | ecosystem: Environmental > Aquatic > Non-marine Saline and Alkaline > Hypersaline > Sediment ...
CAGGCGGATGCCGTGCCGCTGATGAAAGCCATGGAGACCCTGGCCGGCCAGGCCCGTTCGCTTTTTTTGGCGGTGGAGATGAGTACGCGCGTATTGGGGCGCGCGATGGCCCATTGGGCCACCGACGAACAGAAAGAACGGGGGTTGCAAGGTCTCCTGGCCGGAGAAGCGATCGGGGCCCTGGCCTTGTCCGAGAATAGCATGAATGTCGAAAACGACCCCCTCCAGACCCAGGGCGTCCGGAAAGGCGGACGGGTGCTTGTCAGCGGCCGCAAAAATTATGTGGTCAACGCACCGATAGCAGATCATCTCGGCGTGGTGGGGATGCTGGACGGGCGACCGGCTATCTTTATGGTTGATCGCCGGGTGAGCGGTCTCACCGTATCCGATCGCATCCGCACCATGGGCTATGACGGCCTGCACCTTGCCGCGCTCGACCTTCAAGACTGCGACATTCCTGAAGCGAACGTCATTCTGCCGCCTGAAAGCGCAGCGGTGCTGGATTCGCTGCGCTTGTGGGAAAATGAGATCCTGCTGGCGGCCGCCCTGGGCATGATGGCGGCCTCCCTGGCAGAGGCCCGCGATTTTGCCAAGTCGCACCGCACCGGCGGCAAACCGGTGATTGCCTACCAGGAGGTCGGCTTTAAACTGGCGGAAATGCTAACGCTCCATCAAACCGCCCAACTGTTTGCCTACCGGGCGGTCTGGACCACGGCCACCCAGCCCAAAGAAGGGGCGTCGTTGATCTGGTGCGCCAAAGTATTCGGCACGGAGGCGGCCGAACGCGTGGCTGGTGAGGCCCTGCGGATTTTAGCCGGGCAGGGCTATCGCTCCGGCAGTGCCGCCGAATCTGCCTACCGGGCCGCAAAATGGACTCAGATCAGCGGGATTTCGACCGAGATTGCACGGGTTAGGATCGGGGATCATGCCTTGGGGTATCGGTAAGGATTATCCCGCTGAACGGCCGCAAAAACGACCTTTGGAGTGGTTATGACGCAACATCGTTATCCTGTCGAAAAAGATCAGGCCCCCCCGTCGCGAAGCGCTCTGCGCCGGCAGCGGGAACGCGAGCAGCGCCTCCAGACCATTCTGGACGCCGCCGGGACGCTTTTCGCCCGGGAGGGCTACCATCGCACCGGTATGGAGCGGATAGCCGACAAGGCGGAGGTGTCGGTGGGGACCGTCTATTTTTACTTCAAGAACAAGGAAGACCTGCTGGTGAAATTGCTGGACCAGACCGGCTATGACCTGCGCAATCTACTGGGGGCGGCCTTCAAGAATGCCGACGGCACCCTGGAAGGCCTCCGGAAGGCCGGGAAGGTCTTCTTCGAAGACTTCTGCCCCAATCATCCGGAGAAAATCGCCCTGATATTTCGGGAATCAGCCGGCCAGAGCGAAGTGGTCGAGGCGCACCGCAAAAAGATATTCGACAAGCTGATCGCCGATTTGCAGACGGCGCTTCTGAGCGTGGCCGCCAACCTGGGCGCTTTTCGCAGCAAACTGGCCGCTGAGGTCATGGCCGCCAGTATTCTGGGGATGTTTGAACGACTGGCCTACCACTATCTGATCTGGCAGGATCGCCAAGAAGATCTCGATGCGGTGGGTCGGGATGCCGTCGATTTTATCGTAGGGGGGGTACAAAACCTGCTGCATACGAAGCAAAAGTCTTAGGAGGCAATCGCCATGGCTATCATTGAGACAAGGATCGACACCGGGACGGACGAATACAAGAAGAACTTCGAGAAGATGACATCGCTGGTGGGGGAGTTGAAGGCATCCCTGCAGAAGGCGAGGGAGGAGCGATCCGACAAAGCCCGGCAGCGCGTGGCGGAAGTCGGCAAACTCCCGGTTCGGGAGCGACTGGACCTGCTGCTTGACCGCAACACGCCTTTTCTGGAAATCGGGGCACTGGCGGCCAAGGACATGTATGACGGTAAGGTACACGGCGCCGGCAGTGTGATCGGCATCGGAGTGGTGGAGGGCCGTGAAGTAATCGTGAATGCCAACGATCCCATGATTAAAGGGGGGACCATTTACCCCATGGGTGTTAAAAAATCCTTGCGGGCTCAGAAGATCGCCATGGAAAATCGGCTGCCCACCATCTACCTGATCGATTCCGGGGGCGCTTTTCTGCCGATGCAGAGCGAGATCTTCCCGGACGAGGATGACGGTGGGCGTATTTTCTACAACCAGGCGGTCATGTCCAAAATGGGCATCCCTCAGATTGCCGCCGTCATGGGGCTTTGCACGGCCGGCGGGGCCTATATCCCGGCCATGTCGGACGAAGTGGTCCACGTGCGAGGCACCGGAGCGATCTTTCTGGGCGGCCCGCCCCTGGTATTGGCGGCCACCGGCGAGGAAGTCACGGCCGATGAATTGGGCGGCGCTGACGTACATTGCCGCGAATCGGGTGTCTCCGACTATTTTGCCGACAACGACCCGCATGCGATTGCGATCGTGCGGGAACTGGTACGCAACCTGCCGGAAGGCGAAAAGGCCCGCCTGACGATGAGGGCCCCGAAACCACCGCTATACGACCCCCAGGAAATGTATGGCATTGTCAGCCGCGACCTGAAAACGCCCTACGATGTCCGGGAGGTTATCGCGCGCATCGTGGACGGCAGTGAATTCACGGAATTCAAAGCCTTGTTCGGATCGACCCTGGTGTGCGGTTTTGCCCACATTCACGGCTATCCCGTGGGCCTTCTGGGCAACAACGGCATTCTCTTTTCGGACAGTGCTCTCAAAGCCACCCAATTTATCCAGCTCTGCGACCGACGGCGCATCCCGTTGGTGTTTCTCCAGAACATCAACGGCTATATCATCGGCCGGGAATATGAAAGACACGGCATTACCAAGGACGGCCACAAGATGGTCAATGCGGTCTCCACGGCCACGGTGCCCAAATTTACGGTCATGACCGGTGCGTCCTTCGGGGCCGGCAACTACGGCATGTGTGGCCGGGCTTACAGCCCCCGCTTTCTCTGGAACTGGCCGAATGCGGAAATCGGCGTCATGGGGGGCGAGCAGGCCGCCGACGTCCTGATTACGGTCAAAAATGACCAGCTGGCGCGCGCCGGAAGCCCGCCCATGAGCGAGGAGGACGTCACCGCCATCAAGACCCCTATCGTCGATGCCGCCCGCAAGGAAAGCAATGCCTATTACAGTACCGCCAATTTGTGGGACGACGGGATCATCGACCCGGCCGAAACCCGCAACGTTTTAGGATTGTCCATCTCGGCGGCGTTGAACGCCCCCATTCGCGACGATGTGGCGGGATTCGGGATTTTTCGCATGTAACTCTGCCGGCGGACGGTTCCGCCATCATTTCAAGGGAAGATAAGCCATGTTCAAACGTATTCTGATTGCCAATCGTGGTGAAATCGCCTGCCGCATTATGGCCACCTGCCGGGAGATGGGGATTGAAACCGTGGCGGTTTATTCCCAGGCGGATGAAACCGCCGCCCATGTTCTGGCGGCGGACCGGGCGGTGCTTTTGGGCGCCGCCGATCCGGCGGAGAGCTATCTCAACCAGGACCGCATCTTTGCCGCGGCCCGGGAAACAGGGGCCGAAGCCATTCATCCAGGCTACGGATTCCTGGCGGAAAACGAAACCTTTGCTTCCCGCTGCCAGGCCGAAGCCATCACTTTTATCGGACCACCCCCCGCGGCAATCCGCGACCTGGGGGACAAGACCGTGGCCCGCCGTCTGATGCAGGGCAGCGATGTGCCGGTCATCCCGGGTCTGAGTCATCCCGAAACCGATCCGGCCAAACTGGGAGAAGCAGCGGAACGGATCGGCTACCCGGTGCTGATCAAAGCGGCGGCCGGCGGCGGCGGCAAGGGCATGCGGGTGGTCCATTCGGCGGCGGAGCTGGCCGTTGCCGCCGAAACCGCCAGCCGCGAGGCGGCGGCCGCTTTCGGCAACGGGGCCATTTTCATCGAGAAATACCTGGCGCGTGCCCGGCATGTCGAGTTCCAGATCATGGCCGACGGCCAGGGCAATTGTATCCACCTGCTGGAACGGGAGTGCTCCATCCAGCGGCGCCATCAGAAAATCATCGAAGAAACCCCCTCGCCGGCCCTGACACCGGCTTTGCGCGAGGAGATGGGCGCCGCTGCCGTGCGGGCGGCCCAAGCGGCCGGATACGTCAATGCCGGAACGGTGGAATTTCTTCTGGATCCGGACGGCCGGTTTTACTTCCTGGAGGTCAATACCCGACTGCAGGTGGAGCATCCCATTACCGAGATGGTGACGGGCATCGACATGGTGCGGGAGCAGATCCGGATTGCCGCTGGAGAACCCCTGTCCTACACCCAGTCGGACATCGCCGGACGGGGGCATGCCATCGAATGCCGCATCTACGCCGAAGATCCCGAGAACGACTTCTTCCCGTCCCCCGGCCCCATCGCCTATCTGCAACAACCCCAGGGGCCGGGCATCCGTGTCGACTCCGGCATTTACATGGGGGGGCAGGTGCCGGTGGAATACGATCCGATCCTCGCTAAAATGATTGTCCATGCCGAGACTCGCGAGGCGGCCATTGCCCGGGCATGCCGGGGGCTGAAAGACTATGTGGTCATCGGCGTCAAGACGCCCATTGCTTTTCTCCTGGATGTTCTCGATCACGAGGCCTTCCGGGATGGCGCCACCTATACAGATTTCATTCCCCTGCACATGGCGGAATGGCAGCCCGCCACGGCCGACGGCGACCTGGCGCGGATTGCCTTTGTCGTTGACGCGCTTACCGAAAAATCGATCGGGACCGGTGCCATCCCTGGAGGCCGCGCACCGGAACGCACGCCCTGGCAGACGCTGGGGGCCTGGCGGTCCTGATGCGGGTATAAGGATAGAGGAGACAACCCATGAAGTACAATTTGGAGATCAAGGGTGAAGCAGAGGCCCTGCTGGTCGAACAGCAGGACGGCGGCGGGATGGTCATCACCGCCGCGGGCAAACAACGCACGGTGACGGCCCGCCGAATCGACACCCATCGCCTGGTGCTCAATGTGGACGGCGCCATTCGGAATGTCTTCCTCGGCGGGAACGACGCGGCCAAGCAGATCGTGATCGACGGCGTGGCTTACGGCGTGGCCGATGCGGATGCCAAGGCCATGGCGGCAGCGACCGGGGGGACGGACCGGGAAACACCCCGGGAGGTGACCCCGCCCATGCCCGCCGTGGTGGTCAAGGTCCTTGTTGCGTTAGGGCAGGATGTCCAAAAGGGCGAGGGCCTGGTGGTGGTTTCAGCCATGAAGATGGAGACGACGCTGTCGGCCCCGTTTGACGGACAGGTCACCGGTATCAATGCGGCCGAAGGCGACAAGGTGATGCCCGGGGATATCCTGGTGGATCTCCAACCCAAAGAGGAAAGCAAGGCGGGCCAAGCTGTTTCGGTATAGGCCCGCCAACCCGCAACGGCATGAGGAGGTGGATAGCGATGAGTGAAGAAAAACCACTGCACTGGCATTCGGAAAACAGGGTTGCCTGGATCACGATCCATCGGGAAGCCCAGCGCAATGCGATCAATGCAGAAGCGCTGGCCCTTTTCCACGAAGCGCTGAGTGCCATCGAGAACGACGATGCCGTGCGTGTTGTCTGCATTACCGGCGTCGGCGCCAAAGCGTTTTGTGCCGGCGCCGATCTTGGCGGCGGAATGGACGCGGACAGTCGTGAGGTCTTCATAAGTTTTGCCGATTTGCTCAAAAGGCTGGCCGGCTTTCCCAAACCGACTGTTGCGCGGGTCAATGGATACTGCCTGGCCGGCGGTATGGGCCTTATGCTGGCCTGCGACATCGTGATCGCATGCGCTGATGCCAAATTCGGCACGCCGGAGGTCAACGTGGGGCTCTTCCCCATGATGATCGGGGCGCTCATCTACCGCAATGTGCTGCGCAAAAAGGCCTTGGAGATGGTGCTAACCGGAAGCAAACTGACTGCCGAAGAGGCCCTGGACATGGGGCTGATTACGCGGGTCGTGCCGCGGGAACGCCTGGATGCGGCGGTTGCTGCATTGCTGGAGGAACTCGGCGCCAAAAGCCCCATCGGTATGAAGATCGGCAAAGCTGCCTTTCACGCCATGGCCGACATGCCGTTTGAAGCGGCGGTGGACTATCTTGCCGGAAAGCTTGCCGACGTAGCCGGAACGGAAGATGCGCGCGAGGGTATCATGGCTTTCATTGAAAAACGGGCGCCAAAGTTTGTCGGCCGCTAATTCATGTCCGTCCAGAAATGGTCTTTGTTGTCCTGAGCGGCGTTCTCCGCGGGTTTCCGGCTGCGGCGTACAACCGTACGCCTCGCCGTAAACCCTTGTGCGGCCTTGCTCAGAACCACAAATCCTCATTTCTGCATCGGACACTGTCTTGAGGACTTAACGGATTGACAGGGCACTAATCAAGGAAAAGGGTGCAAGGATGACAACCGAAAAACTCATTATTGCCAACTGCAGTGGTTTTCTGGGGGATCGCTTCAGCGCCGCCCGGGAAATGGTCGAGGGCGGACCGATCGACGTCCTCACCGGGGATTATCTGGCCGAGTTGACCATGGCCATCCTGTTTCGCCAGAAACTCAAGGATGCGTCGCTGGGCTACGCCCGTTCCTTTTTGCGTCAGATGGAAGATGTCATGGGGCTCTGCCTGGACCGCAAAATCAAGGTGGTCAGCAACGCCGGCGGCCTCAACCCGAAAGGGTTGGCCGACGCCCTCCAGGCCGTAGCCGACAAACTCGGGTTGGCGCCCACAATTGCCTACATCGAAGGGGATGATCTGCTGCCCCGGCTGGGCGATCTTCAAGCACAGGGCGAAATGCTCCGTCATCTGGACAAGGGGGTAAGTCTTCAGGATGCCAACGCCCAACCCATTTCCGCCAATGCCTATATCGGGGGGTGGGCCGTGGCCGAAGCGCTGGATCGGGGTGCCGATATCGTGGTGGCCGGTCGTCTGGCTGATGCCGCCCTGGTGACCGGGCCGGCGGCCTGGCGTTTTGGATGGCGGCGAGACGACTGGGATTGCCTGGCCGGTGCGGCGGTGGCCGGCCACATCATCGAGTGCGGCGGCCAGGCCACCGGCGGCAATTATCCTTTCATCGAGGAAGTCCCCTCTTTTCATGGCGTCGGTTTTCCCCTGGCGGAAATTCATGCGGACGGTTCCTCGGTCATCACGAAACATCCCGGTACGGGCGGGCTGGTGTCCACGGGCACGGTAACAGCCCAATTGCTGTACGAAATCCAGTCCCCTCACTATCTGACTCCGGACGTCACGGCCCGTTTCGATACGATCCACCTGACCCAGGAGGGCCCGGACCGTGTGAAGGTTGGAGGTGTTAAGGGAGCACCGCCGCCCACGACTACCAAAGTCTGCCTCAACAACCTCTGGGGCTATCGCAATGCCATGACCCTGATTCTGACCGGTCTGGATATCGAGCAAAAAGCGCGGATTCTCGAAGAGACCGTGGTGGAAAGCCTGGGAGGGCGCGACCAGTATGCGGTTTTCGATGTCCAGCTCGTCCGTTCAGACCAGGCCGAGCCGAGCACGAACGATGAAGCCTTTGCCTATCTGCGATTCGGGGTGATCGATCCGGACCCCAAAAAAGTAGCCCGCTTTTCTTCGGCCATTGTTGAACTGGCCCTGGTGAGTATTCCCGGCTTTACGGCCACGGCCCCTCCGGCCAAAGGAATGCCCGCCATCCAGCACTGGCCGACCCTGGTGGCGAACCAGCACGTCCGGCCCCAGGTCGTCGTCGAGGAAGAACGGATTACGGTCGAGCCCCAACCCGGAGCCGATATGACGCCTTGCCCCTCAGTGCCATCGGCCGATGACCGGACAACGGCTTTGGGGACCGGGCGGACAGAAGATATGGTGCCACTGCCATTCGGTCGGCTGTTCGGCACCCGGTCGGGCGACAAGGGCGGCAATGCCAACCTGGGCGTCTGGGCCCGGAGCAGCAAGGCCTATGATTTCCTGCGGAGATTCCTCTCGGTCGAGAAGTTGACGGCCCTGCTGCCGGATCTGGCGCCATTTGACATCGAGCGCTATGAATTACCGCACCTTCGGGCCCTCAATTTCTATATCAGAGGCATCCTGGGGGAAGGGGTGGCCGCTTCGCTGCGCAGCGATCCTCAGGCCAAAACCCTGGGAGAATATTTGCGGGTTAAAACCATCGAGGTTCCCGTCGGCCTTCCGAAGACAATCGATTCGGTACACTAGCAAGGAGACACAGCATGGATTTCGAATTGGGAAAAACCTACGATGAGCTGGAAATCGGCATGTCGGCATCCTTCACCAAAACCATTACGGAAACAGACGTCTATCTTTTTGCCGGTATTTCAGGCGATTTCAATCCCATGCATGTGAACGAAGAATTTGCCAAATTAACCCCCTTTGGTACACGCATCGCTCACGGGGCCCTGCCCCAATGCCTGATTGCCCCCGTCCTGGGGACGAAATTGCCAGGATTGGGAACGGTGGCGTTGGAGATCAACACGCGTTTCCGGGCGCCGACACATTTTGGCGATACGATCACCGCTACCGCTGAAGTGTCCGAGAAACTCGAGGAGAAGCGTTGGGTGCGCATGGTGTTGTCCTGGACGAATCAGAAAGGGGAGAAGGTGGCGGAGGGCACGGCGCTCGTCATGCCGCCCCCCAAACTTGGGTAGTTGTCATTCAGAAGCAGCATCTTTCGGCCCAGACCGGCGTTCTCGCGTTTCCGCAATCCTCGGCGTAGCCTAAACTACGCCTCCGGTTGCGAAAACACTGCGGCCTTGGTCTGAACCAAAATCTACCGCTTCTGAATGACAACGAGCATCAAGAGGATTCGTTCCGATTAGAAACCTTGTTCGATTTGGTTGCAACTTCCCAAACCGATCCATGCGAAAGGAGAAGATATGTCGATTGATTTCAACACCCAGTCCGGGTGTCAGGAGTACTTCTCCAAAGCCCATGAGATGGTGCGCCGATCGGTGCGGGATTTTGTGAAAAAGGAAATTCTGCCCAATATCGATGAGTGGGAAGAGGCCGGCGAATTCCCATTGGCGCTCTATGCCAAAGCCGGTGCTGTGGGGATTCTGGGAATCGGTTATCCCGATGAGCTGGGGGGTACCCCCGGGGACATCTTTTTCAAGGTGGCCGCCAGCGAGGAGTTGATGCGATCCGGCTCCGGCGGCCTGGTGGCCGGTCTGGGGTCACTGGATATCGCCATCCCGCCGATTATCCGTCATGGCACGGACGACCAGAAAGAACGGTTCGTCAAACCGGTTCTGGCCGGGAAAAAGATCGCCGCCCTCGGCATCACCGAACCCAGCGGCGGGTCCGATGTGGCGCGTCTGCGAACGACGGCCGTGCGCGACGGCGACGTGTATCTGGTCAACGGCAGCAAGACGTTTATCACCAGCGGCTGCCGGGCCGACCAGGTGACCTGCGCCGTGCGGACCGGGGAGGAAGGCGCGCACGGCATCAGCTTCCTGGTGGTCGAAAAGGGAACGCCGGGTTTCAGCACCTCCACCAAACTGCGCAAGATGGGCTGGTGGGCTTCGGATACGGCCGAGCTTTTCTTCGACGACTGCCGCGTACCGGTGGCCAATCGTATCGGGGAAGAAAACCAGGGATTTTACATCATCATGGAAAACTTCCAGGCCGAGCGCTTGTCCCTGGCCATCATGGCCAACATGACCGCCCAGTTGGCCCTGGAGGAAGCCCTGCGCTACGCCCGGGAACGGGAAGCCTTCGGCAAACCGTTGACCGGCTTCCAGGTGACCCGCCACAAGCTGGCGGAGCTGGCCACCCTGGTGGAGATCAGCCGTGAGTACACTTACCGTGTGGCGGCCCGGATGGATGCCGGCATCGACCAGATCAAGGAAGTCTCCATGGCCAAAAACTTTGCCTGCAGCGTCAGCAACCGTGTGACATACGAGGCTGTGCAGGTCTTCGGCGGGTTCGGCTTTATGCGGGGGTATCTGGTGGAGCGGTTGTATCGCGACAACCGGGTTCTCTCCATCGGTGGCGGCACCACCGAAATCATGAATGAAATCATTTCCAAGCTTCTGTAGGCGTACTTAGCCCGCTGTAATTTATCGACGCCGTGATCCCACGGGCGAAAATCGCCCGCCGGGCGTGCGTGCGACCTGCCGTTGCCGTTTCCAAACAACGGATAAGGCGGCGATCGCCCTGCCATTGACTTTGACAATCAATCCAGTATGATATAATTATCATTTGAGTACAAAATAATATCCGCTGAATCCTATCAATGAGTTTGTTTCAAGAAAACGGATTGAGGCCTCAGCATCCGGTCGCCAGATCTGTCCGGCGATGCCAGCCGCTGTTTTTTCCGATACATTATGACCAAATCGGGACGAAGTTTGCGCGCAGTCCCTGAAAGGATGCCGGGTTTGATTCTTTCCATTGGTGAAATTTTGTTTGATATGTTCCCGGAGGGTCGCCGTCTGGGCGGTGCGCCCTTCAATTTCGCTTACCACATTCACCGTTTGGATGGTTCGGTTCGGTTTCTCAGTCGCATTGGTCAGGACCCTGAGGGGCAGGCGATTCTTGATTTCTTGGCGGAACGCCAGTTCCCGGTGGGTGATTTGCAGCGGGATGAGAAGTATCCTACCGGTCGTGTCCTGGTAACACTCGATGCGGGAGGCAGCGCGCAGTTTGACATTCTTTCCGGGGTCGCCTACGATTTTATCACCGTCACGCCGGCCATCGCGCAATTTGTCAAAGAAGACTGTGACTTGATTTATTTCGGCAGCCTGATCCAGCGCACCGCGCAGGGCGCACAAACCGTGCGGCGGATCCTGGGCCTTCGATCGCCCCGGACCAAATGCCTGTGCGACATCAATCTGCGCCCGGATTGCTTCACCGCCGACAGCCTCACATACGCGCTGCAGGAAGCGGATGTCCTCAAAATCAACGAAGAGGAGTTGTCAACCTTGGCTTCGATGAACGCCATCCGCGGCGATACAACGCAAACCGTGGCGGCCTTGATGGATCGTTTCGACATCGAGATGGTGGCCCTCACACGGGCCGAACACGGTAGCAGTCTATTTGCGGGGGGCGAGCGGTACGACATCGCCCCGGAGCGCGGTCTTCAGATCAAGGACACCGTGGGGGCCGGCGATGCGTTTGCGGCCATGCTGGCCATCGGATATGTGCGGCGCTGGCCGCCGGAACGCATCTTGAAATCGGCCAGCCGCTTGGCCAACCAGGTGTGCAGCATCACAGGCGCTATTCCGGCCACACCGCTTTTTTACGATCGCTTTCGGGAACGGCTGACCAACGGGGGTGAGCATGGGGAATAAGCGTTACATCCAGATGTTCAGCATTCACGGGCTGATCCGTTCCAACAACCCGGAACTCGGTCGCAACGCCGACACGGGGGGGCAGGTGACGTATGTTCTGGAGCTGGCCCGCCAGCTGAGCACCCTCGACACGGTGGCCCGGGTCGATCTGTTTACCCGCTTGATCGGCGACAAAACGGTATCCAATGATTACGCCAGTCCGATGGAGATCGTGAACGACAAGTTCCGGATTGTTCGTATCCAATGCGGCGGACGTAAATATTTACGGAAAGAACTGCTGTGGCCCCATCTGGATGAATTTATCGACAAGACCGTCAAATTCATCAAACGGGAGCAGGCTATCCCGGATGTTGTCCACGGCCACTACCCGGATGCCGGCTATGTAGCCATGGAACTGGCTCGGTTTTTCGGCGTGCCATTTATCTTCACCGGGCACTCGCTGGGACGGATCAAAAAACAGAAACTGCTGAGCGACGGGGTGCCTGCCGTCGATCTCGACCGGCGCTACAAAATCGATCACCGCATTGCCGTCGAGGAAGAAGTGCTGAGTCAGGCCGATCTGATTGTCACCAGCACACGCCAGGAAATTGTCGAACAGTACGGACTTTACAGCAATAATAGCCAGCCGGACTTCAAGGTCATCCCCCCGGGATTCGATGTGGAGCGGTTTTACCCCTATTACCGCGACATGCTGCCGCAAAATGAAAAGGACGAAGCGGCCATGTTTGCCCGAGCCTCGGTCATGCAGGAGTTAAACCGGTTTTTCCTGCACCCCGACAAGCCCCTCATCCTGGCGCTTTGCCGGCCCGACAAGCGCAAAAACATCACGGGGCTGGTGCGGGCCTATGGCGAAGATCTGGATCTGCAGGCCATGGCCAACCTGGCGGTTTTTGCCGGTATCCGAAAAGATATCGAAAGCATGGAAGGCAATGAACGGGAAGTACTCACGGATATGCTGCTGCGGCTGGACCAGTACGATCTGTATGGCAAAATGGCGATTCCCAAAAAACACGATTTCGAATCGGAAGTCCCGGAGCTTTACCGCGTGGCGGCCGAAAAAGGTGGTGTTTTCGTGAATCCGGCCCTGACCGAACCCTTCGGACTGACGCTGCTGGAGGCCTCGGCCACGGGAGTGCCGATCGTGGCGACCCATGACGGGGGGCCCAAGGATATCGTCGAGAACTGCCAAAACGGTCTTCTGGTCGATCCGTCCGAGCCGGGTCAGATCGCACAGGCCCTGAGGAACATCATTGCCGATCGGGGCCAATGGGACCAGTATTCCAAAAACGGCATCATGAATGTGCGCCAATATTATACTTGGGAACGGCATGCCCGGCAGTACATGGCCGCGGTGGAAAAACTGGCGGCGGCGGCCGAAACGGCCGATATGGGGACTGCGCGCCCCACGGATGCCATCGGGCGACGACTGACCAGCCTGAACGCCTTGTTTGTAACGGATATCGACCACACCCTGATCGGCGAAGACAACACGCACCTGAAAGACCTGTTAGGTGCCCTGAAGGCCAATCGATCCACGGTTGGTTTTGTCGTGGCCACGGGACGCACCATCGAATCCGTCCGGGGCTATTTAGAAAAATACGGGGTTGAAGGTGTGGATGTCCTGATTACCTCCGTAGGAGCGGAGATCTATTACGGACCGCGCCTGCAACAGAGCCGCAGCTGGGAATCCCATATTGCCGCCAAATGGGAGCCGGCCAAGATTCGTCGCGCGCTGCGGTCTTTGCCCTATTTGACTTACCAGGAGGAAGACACCCAGCGGCGTTTCAAAATCAGCTACTACATGGATCCCGGCAAAGACCGATTGGCCGAGATTCACAACCGGCTGCTCAACAAGAAATGCAAGTATAACTTGGTCTATTCCCACGACCAGTACCTGGATATTCTTCCCTACCGCGCCTCCAAGGGGAAAGCGATTCGGTTTCTCTGCTATAAGTGGGAAATCCCCCTGCGCAACATTGTCGTTTCCGGTGACTCCGGCAACGATGAAGAAATGCTGCGCGGCGAGCCCTCGGCCATCGTGGTGGCCAATTATAGCGCGGAACTTGACGTGCTGCGCAAAAGTAAACATGTTTACTTCGCCCGGAAGCCCTGTGCCGGCGGTATTCTGGAAGGACTTCAAAAATATCGTTTTTTCGAAAAAGCAAAAGGCGACGCATGACGCTCAAAAACAAGGTTCAACTCATTACCTACCCGGATTCGCTGGGTGCCAATCTACTGGAACTGCATTTTGTGCTCCGCAAGTATCTGCGTAAGGCCATCGGTGGGGTCCACATTCTACCATTCTATCCCTCATCGGCTGACCGCGGATTCGCCCCGTTGACCTACGACGAGGTGGACCCTGCGTTTGGGACATGGGACGATGTCGAGCACATCGGACGGGATTTCGACCTGATCGTGGACTTCATGGTGAACCACATTTCCCGCCAGTCGGTGTTTTTCCAGGACTATCTGGAGCGTGGCGATGAAAGCCCCTATGCCGACATGTTTCTCAGTTTCAGGAAACTGAGCCCGGACGGGGAGCTGCCCGAAGCGGACCTGGCCAAGGTATACACCCGCAAGCCCCGCCCGCCATATACGACCATCCAGCGGCCGGATGGTTCCCGTGAAAAGATCTGGAGCACGTTCGATTACGAACAGATCGACCTGGACTACCGCTCGCCGGTGACCCGGGAGGTCGTGCGCAAATTCCTGATCCGGCTGGCCCGCAGCCATCCCAAGATGATCCGGTTGGACGCATTTGCCTATACGACCTTCAAGCTGGGCACGAACTGTTTTTTCCTGGAACCTGAAGTGTGGGAGCTTCTGGAGTGGATCAAGGGATTTGCGGCACCTTTCGACGCCGAGGTGCTGCCGGAGGTCCATGAACACCATCGGTATCAGCTCAAGCTGGCCGAGCACGACTATTGGACCTACGATTTCGCGCTGCCCATGATCATGCTGCACACGCTGTATCACCACACCAACCGTCAGCTGCTGGAATGGCTGCGCATTTGCCCACGCAAGCAGATTACCACCCTCGACACCCACGACGGCCTTGGCGTGGTGGACGTGGCCGACTTGATGTCCCAGGCGGATATCGACCGCACGCTCGAGGGTCTTTACGAAAAAGGCTCCAATATCAAACGCATCTACTCCGGGGAAGCCTATCAGAATCTGGACATCTACCAGGTCAACTGCACTTACTACTCGGCCCTTGAAAACAACGATGATTCCTACCTTGCGGCCCGGGCGATTCAATTTTTCTGCCCCGGGATTCCGCAGGTCTACTACGTGGGGCTGCTGGCCGGCAGCAATGACATCGAATTGGTGGAGCGGACCAAAAACGGGCGGGACATCAACCGGCACGG
>Ga0180429_10002656_pt1 | contig 14661 bp, 12 predicted proteins | sample SS_ome_FD_132428 | JGI IMG/M metagenome (GOLD analysis project Ga0180429, IMG submission 132428) | Hypersaline lake sediment archaeal communities from the Salton Sea, California, USA - SS_1_S_1 metaG | ecosystem: Environmental > Aquatic > Non-marine Saline and Alkaline > Hypersaline > Sediment ...
CACGTCTTACGGATGACGTCCTACGGATCACGTCCTACGGATCACGTCTTACGGATCACGTCCTACGGATCACGTCCTACGGATCACGTCTTACGGATTGCGTCTTACGGATTGCGTCTTACGGATTGCATCTTACGGATTACGTCTTACGGATCACGTCTTATGAGTCGTGTCCCAAGCAGTGCGCGACGCCTAGCGCGCTGGGACCAACCGAGCACTGAGGAGAGACATGCGCATCGACCGGGACTCCATGGGAGAGGTGAAGATACCGGATGGCGCCCTCTGGGGAGCCCACACGCAGCGGGCGGTGGAGAACTTCGCCATCTCCGAGCTTCGCTTTGGGCGCTGTTTCATCCACGCTCTGGGCCACGTGAAGCGGGCTTGCGCGCGTGCCAACGTGGCGCTGGGTGTTCTGGACCCGGCATTGGGTGAGGCGATCATTGCGGCCTGTGACGAAGTGATTGCGGGGTGCTGGGACGAACAGTTCCCCGTCGACATCTTCCAGACTGGCTCGGGAACCTCGACGAATATGAACGCGAACGAAGTGCTGGCTGCTCGAGCCAATCAGCTCATCGCCGGGTCGTCTATCGACGATGGTGACCGAAAGGGTGGCGAGCCAGATGCGTCGACTTCCGGAACCGTCCATCCCAATGATCACGTCAACATGAGCCAGTCGAGCAATGACGTCGTTCCCACGTCGATCCACGTGGCGGCAACGCTTGCGCTTCGCGAGACGCTGATCCCGGCGCTTGAGGATCTCCACCGAGCCTTGGGTGAGAAATCGGAGGCGTTCCACTCCGTCGTCAAGGCAGGACGGACGCACCTGCAGGACGCGACGCCGATCCGGATGGGGCAGGTGTTCGGCGGGTACGCAGCCCAGGCGCGCAAGGGGGCGGAACGGGCGCGGAGGGCGATGGCGGCGCTTCGTGAGGTGCCCCTGGGAGGCACGGCGGTTGGTACGGGCCTGAACCGGCCGGTGGCATTCCCGGAGCGGGCGATCGAGGCGATCAACGATGCACTTGACACTGAGTTCATGGAGGCCGAGAACCACGTGGAGGCCAACGCTGCCCGGGACGGGATCGTCGAGGCCTCGGGTGAGCTGAAGACGATCGCTGTGAGCCTGACGAAGATCGCGAACGACACCCGCTGGCTGAGTTCTGGGCCCAGAAACGGCCTCGGTGAGTTGACGCTGCCTGCGGTCCAGCCCGGCTCCTCGATCATGCCGGGCAAGATTAACCCGGTGATGGCCGAGGCGCTGATCCTGGTGGCGGCGCAGGTGATGGGCCACGATGCAGCCATCACGCTGGGAGGCCTGGGTGGCTACTTCGAGCTGAACCTTATGATGCCGCTCCTGGCCTATGACTTGCTCCGTTCGATCACGTGGTTGGGCCGGGCCGTGCGCGGGTTTACGGAGCGCTGCGTGACGGGCATCGAGGTGAATGCAGAGCGTTGTCGAGAGGGCGTGGAACGGAGTCTGGCGATGGCGACGGCCCTGGCCCCACGTCTGGGCTACGACGCGGCCGCTGAGATCGCCAAGGAGGCCCACCGTACAGGACGGACCGTGCGCGAGGTGGCGGAGCGGCGGACAGACCTCTCCGCGGAGGAGCTGGACGCAGCACTGGATCCCCTGCGCATGACGGCACCGGGCCTGCCTGAGGATCTGAGCGACGGCAACTCGTAGTGGGGGCCGATGCGTGGGTGTTCGTGGACGCTGACAACGACGCCGGCTTGCGTAGGCCCAAACTGGACAGAGCAGGTCCGCCAGGAGCGGGCTTCGGCAGGACAGAGGAGGAGAGGGGGCTTAACCATGTCTAGTCTCCGTGGGAAAGTGGTCTTCGTGACGGGCTCGGCTCGTCGCGTGGGGCGAGCGATAGCTCTGGGCTTTGCTGATGAGGGTGCCGACCTGGTGATCCACCACGCTTCGCCCAGCTCCGACGAAGCGGCGCAGACGGCCGTCGCCGAGGCCAAGGAGCGGGGTGTCGATGCCTTCGTCACGACCGGGGATCAGTCCAACCCGGATCACGTCTCGCGCATGCTGGCGGAGGTGCGGGGGTCCTATGGGCGGATCGATGTGCTGGTGAACAGCGCAGCCCTCTTCGAACGAGGGGCGTTCCTCGATATTGACTACGAGGCGTGGCAGCGTGTGCTGAACGTGAACCTGACGGGGCCCTTCATGCTAACCCAGGGGGCCGCCCGGCTGATGATCGAGGAGGGGGACGGCGGGGTGATGATCAACATCGCCGATAACAGTGGGCTCAATGGATGGGCCTCTTATCCGCACCATAGTGTGTCGAAGGCCGGGCTGGTGATGCTGACGAGAATCGCGGCCCTGGCGCTGGCGGAGCACGGCATTCGGGTGAACTGCGTGGTGCCCGGGCCGGTGCTGCTCCCGCCGGGGAGCACGGAAGCCGCCGAGGAGCGGCTCGCGGAGGCGTTGCCTCTGGGACGATTGGGGTCTCCGGACAATGTCGCCCATGCTTGCGTCTTTCTGGCGCAAAACGATTTCGCTACTGGGTCCATCCTGCGCGTCGACGGCGGCGAAGGCGCGGTCGGTGGAGGTGATTAGCTGTCCGTCGCTCAGGAGGGTGGCTCAGTAGGTCTACAACGAGGAGGTGACTATGTTGCTGGCTGGTGACATTGGAGGAACGAAGACGACGCTGGCTCTCTTCTCTGAGGAGCGAGGTCCCAGGGATCCCCTGGCTCGAAAGACGTTTCCCAGCAAGGGCTATGGGGGCTTGGGTGCTATCGTGCTGGCTTTCTTAGAGGAGGTCGACGAAGCGGTTGACCGCGCCGTGTTTGGGGTGGCGGGACCGGTGATCGAGAACCGCGTCGAGGTAACGAACTTGCCTTGGCTGATCGACGCGTCGGACTTGGAGGGGGAGCTGGGTCTATCCCCGGTAGTCTTGCTCAACGACCTGGCATCGACGGCGAACGGAGTCCCCCTTTTGGAACCCGACGAGTGCCACACGCTGAAGGACGGGCGACGGGACCCCCAGGGCGCGATAGCGGTCGTAGCCCCGGGCACCGGCCTGGGGGAGGGTTTTCTCACCTGGGACCAGGACGACAACCGGTACCGACCGCACGCATCCGAGGGCGGGCACACGGATTTCGGTCCCCTGTCGCCGCGGCAGATGCAGCTCCTGCGCTACCTCTGGCCCCGGTTTGAGCACGTCAGCTACGAACACATCTGCTCCGGTATCGGCATCCCGAACATCTACGCCTTCTTCCGGGGTGGGGCATACGCCGACGAACCGGCATGGCTTGCGAAAGAGTTGGCCGAGGCCGACGATCCGACGCCCGTGATCGTCAAGGGTGCGCTGGACGAGGAGCGATCTTGTGAGTTGTGTGAGATGACCCTCGACGCGTTCGTCTCCATCCTCGGTGCCGAGGCCGGGAACCTGGCACTGAAGGTGATGGCCACCGGCGGCGTCTACCTGGGTGGAGGGATTCCACCCCGAATCCTTCCGGCCCTTGAGTCGGAGAGTTTTCTCCAAGCGTTCCACGCCAAGGGTCGGCACGCGGATCTCATGGAACGGATGCCGGTGCACGTGATTCTCAACCCGGAGATCGCGCTCCTCGGCGTCGCTTCCTATGGCCTGGAGTTCCAGTGATCGGTGAGATCTCATCGGGCGACTGAATCGGGCTTTGGCTATAAGGCATCGTGATGCAGCCCCGGAGGGCTGATGGGCGTGCCGCATGGATGCCGGACTCTTCGAGCAGACAGCGGAGCCAGTCGCCTCCGTCGGCCAAACGGTTCTCAAACGAAGACCGTATGGACTTCTAACGCAGCCCGTAGTTGGGTCCGGCAGAGATGTGATATACTGAGGCGTAGGCCTTACTCGTGTGAACCTGCGCACGCTGTGCGCGGCTGGACGTGCAGGGCTACACGCACCGTGCCGGGGCTGCGGAGGATACGACCATTCCTTCCTGGTCCGGGATGCGTGATGGGCGCTGGATCGAGCGGAAGAGGTGCGGAAAGACGAGGAAAGGAGGGGGAACTTGGCGACACTAAGGACGTACGATGCAATCTTGATTGGTGCGGGGCAGGCGAACAACCCTCTGGCCAGGAGCCTGGCTGGAGCTGGCTGGCGGGTGGCGATTATCGAGCGGAAGCACGTGGGTGGTACGTGCATCAACGAGGGTTGTACGCCCAGCAAGACGATGATTGCCAGCGCCGGGGTCGCACATGCGGCGCGTCGCGCTGGGGACTACGGCGTGCAGACCGGCGAGGTCAGTGTGGACCTGGTCAGGGTCCGTGAGCGCAAGCGGGAGATCGTGGAGAGCTTCCGCGTGTCGGGACGGAAGCGGCTGGAGGGTACGGAGGGCGTCGACCTTTACATGGGTGAGGGATGCTTCACTGGCCCAAAGTCCGTTCAGGTGCAGACGGGGGACGGCGAAAAACTCCAGCTGACCGCTGACAAAGTGTTCATCAACACGGGACAGCGCCCCCGTGCGCCGGAGCTGCCGGGCCTCGACGGCGTGGGGGCGCTGAACTCGACCACGATCATGGAGTTGGGTGAGGTACCTGAGCACTTGCTGGTACTGGGAGGAGGATACGTCGGCGTGGAGTTTGCGCAGATGTTCCGGCGCTTCGGAAGCGAGGTGACCATCGTACAGCGGAGCGGGCAGATACTCACCCACGAGGATCCGGACATCGCCGCGGAGGTGATGGAGATCCTGCAGGAGGACGGTGTCGAGATCTTGCTCGACACCGATGCGACACGGGTGGACCAGGACGGCGGGGGCACGATCTCGCTGCAGGTCTCGACACCGGATGGAGAGCGCGCGCTGGGAGGCTCACACTTGCTGTTGGCCGTCGGGCGTACGCCTAACACGGAAGCTCTCAACCTGGACGCTGCCGGCATCGAAACCACGCGCCACGGGTATGTGAAAGCGAACGAGCGCTTGGAGACGAATGTACCGGGTGTCTATGCTCTGGGGGATGTGAGAGGTCGATTGGCGTTCACACATGTTGCCTACGACGACTTCCGGATCATCCGCGCTAACCTCCTTGATGGCGGAGATGCCACCACGGAGGACCGGATCCTCACGTACACAGTATTCATCGATCCGCAGCTGGGACGCGCAGGACTGACAGAGACGATGGCTCGCAAGCAGGGGTACGACGTCCGGGTGGCGAAGATGCCGATGACCCACGTCGCCCGGGCCCTGGAGGTCGATCAGGCACGCGGAGTCATGAAGGCCGTGGTCGACGCCGAGACCGAACAGATCCTGGGCGCTGCGATCCTGGGTCTCGAGGGCGGCGAAGTCGCCTCCGTGCTGCTGGTCGCGATGATGGGCGAACTGCCTTACACCGCGCTGCGTGACGGTGTTCTGGCTCACCCGACGCTGGCCGAGGCGCTGAACAACCTGTTCGCGACGCTGGATTGAGGGGCTAGAGGAGCGCGGGGCGTGGAGGAAGGACCAAGGGCTTTCGAGACGGTCGACGGTCGATACGTTCCGTCCGTTACCGCCGAACAGATGCGCGAGGTCGACCGCATCGCCGTTGAGGAGTTAGGACTCTGCGTGCTTCAGATGATGGAGAATGCGGGCCGCAACCTGGCCGGGCACGCAATGGAGATGCTGGGTGACTCGGGCCGGGAGGTGGCGGTCCTGGCGGGTTCGGGTGGGAACGGCGGTGGCGGGCTGTGCTGCTCGCGCCACCTTCAAAACCACGGCCTCAGGGTCTCTGTCATCTTGAGCAAGCGGCCGGAGGACCTGCGCGGGCCGGCGGCGCATCAAGCGCGCACCCTCAGGGCCGCGGGCGTGGAGCCGGTGAAGGCCGAGGGTGCGCGACAAGCGATTCGAAGAGCAGATGTGACAGTCGATGCGTTGGTTGGCTACAGCCTGCACGGCGCCCCGCGAGGGCGCGTAAGGGAACTGATTGATCTCTGCAATGAGGAGTCTAGGCTGGCACTGTCCCTGGACCTCCCCTCGGGCCTGGATGCCACCACCGGAGAGGGGCCCGGCGTGGTTGTGAGCGCGGCACGGACGCTCACACTCGCTCTGCCCAAGACGGGGCTGTGCGCCTTCGCGGGCGAGCTCTACCTGGCCGACATCGGGATCCCGCCGGAGGTGTATCGCCGGATGGACCTGGACTTCGAGTGGCCCGATCGGCGAAGGTACTGGCTCGCGTTGCGGAGGATGGGATTGGCGGGCTAGGCAGCCAGGGGGCGCCGGCGGGTGTGGGCCGAAGTGGGCGCTGTGTGCGGAGGGCGCGGAATGGACCTCGGTTCTTGATATCGATGTTGCGAGGAGGTGGGTTGGTGTCGGAAGCTGCCTGGATCGAGACCGTCGACGAGAGCGAAGCTGACGCCGAGATGCGGCGTGCCTATGAGGTCTGCGCGGACTCGATGACGGGTCGCGCGGCCAACATTATGAAAGTCCACAGCCTCAGTCCGCGCTCGATGCTGGACCATCGGGCCCTCTATCGGACGCTGATGTTCGGGCCTTCGCCCTTGAAGCGGTACCAACGGGAGATGATCGGCGTGGTGGTCGCGGCGCTGAATGAGTGTGTCTACTGAATGACGCACCACGGAGAGTCTCTCCGCCGGTTGCTCGACGACGATGAATTGCTGGCGCAGCTGAAGGACGATTTCACGGGTGCGGACCTTCGGCCTGAGGATCGGATGATGCTGCGCTACGTGTCCAAGCTTACCAAGAGTCCCTCAGCAGTTCGCGAGGAAGATGTGGAGGTGTTGCGTGAGGCCGGTTTCGACGACCGGGCCATCCTCGACATCGCGCAGATCACGGCGTATTTCGCCTTTGTCACTCGGATGGCGGAGGGGTTGGGGGTCAGGCTGGAGGCGTGGTAGTCTGGAGGCGCGAGGGGTCGATTGTCCCTCTGAGGGTGGATCATTGATGGAACTTCCGGCCCTTCGGGTAAGGTCGTATGAAGAGCGTGGCGGGAAGTTGGCACAGGGAAAGGAGATGACACGATGACAAAGCTGCACGAACTGGCTGAGCTGGGCCAGGCGATATGGCTGGATTACGTGCGACGTTCGTTTATTGAATCTGGTGACCTGAAAGAGCTCGTCGACGATGGACTCCGGGGGGTGACGTCCAATCCATCCATTTTCGAGAAGGCCATCGCTGGGAGCAATGACTATGACGAGGCGCTCCTTGCGCTCAGCGAAGAGGGAAAATCGCCCGCGGAGATCTACGAGGCCCTGGCTGTCGAGGACGTGCAGGCGGCGGCCGACGTCCTGCGACCTGTCTACGAGGAGACGGGAGGCGACGACGGCTACGTGAGCCTGGAGGTCAGCCCAAACCTGGCCCACGACACGGAGGGGACGATCGAGGAGGCGCGTCGATTGTTCGAGGCCGTCGACCGCCCGAATGTGATGATCAAGGTTCCCGCGACCGAGGAGGGCTACCCCGCCATGGAGACCCTGATCGGGGAGGGCATCAATGTCAACGCCACACTCATGTTCTCCCTCGACCAGTACGACGGCGTAGCGGAGGCCTACGTGTCCGGCTTGGAGAGCCTGCACGACCGCGGCGGTGATGTATCGGCCCTGGCGTCTGTGGCGTCTTTCTTTGTGAGCCGGGTGGACGTCAAGGTCGACGGGATGCTCGACGAGGTCGATGCCCCCGGCGGTGAGGAGCTCAAGGGCACCATCGGGATAGCCAACGCGAAGATGGCGTATCAGCGGTTCAAGGCCACGTTCGATACGGAAAGGTGGGGGCGGCTTGAGGAGAGGGGAGCCCGCGTCCAGCGTGTGCTGTGGGCGAGCACCAGCACAAAGGAACCAGCCTACTCCGATACGATGTACCCCGATAACCTGATCGGTCCCCATACCGTCAACACGCTTCCTCCCTCGACCCTTACCGCCTTCCGGGATCACGGTACGGTCGCCTTGACGGTGGAGTCTCAGCTCGTGACAGAGAGAGCCAGGCTCGAGCGGTTGGCGAACCTGGGCATCGACCTGGACGAGGTTACCGACGAGTTATTGGATGAGGGTGTTGAGAAGTTCGCCACGCCCTTCGAAGATCTCATGGCGAGCATTGAGGAGAAAGTCGAGCGCGTGTCGGCCGGGTGGGAGCGCCTGGAGATGCGCCTCGGCGAGCACCAAGAGGTGGTGTCCGAGGCGCTGGCGGAGGTGGCCCAGGACGACGTCACTGACCGGATCTGGCAGCACGACCATACTGTCTGGTCCTCGGACTCGGAGGAGATCACAAACCGGCTAGGTTGGCTGCACATCGCCAGGGTGATGAAGGAGAGCATTCCGCGGCTGGAAGAGTTGGCCGATTCGGTGCGGAGGGAGGGGTACACCGACGTCCTTCTACTGGGCATGGGCGGATCGAGCAGAGCTGCGGAGGTGTTCGGGAAATCCTTCGGCGTAGAGCCGGGATACCTCGATCTGCGGGTGCTGGACAGCACGGACCCTGGGGCTGTGCTGTCGCACCTGGAGCGCCTCGATATGACCAAGACTCTCTTCATCGTCGCCAGCAAGTCAGGCACCACGACCGAGACCCTTTCGTTCTTCAAATTCTTCTACAACGAAGTCCTATCGGTGGCGGACGAGGGCACGGTGGGGGAGCACTTCGTCGCCGTGACCGATCCAGGGAGTCAGCTGGAGCAGATGGCCAGGCGATTCAGCTTCCGCGACGCTTTCCTCAACGATCCGAACATCGGTGGCCGCTACTCGGCCCTTTCCTTCTTCGGGCTGGTTCCCGCGGCACTGATCGGCGTTGATCTGGAGCGGTTGCTCGACAGCGCGCTGGCGATGGCGTCTGGGTGCGAATCCTGCGTCGTCACGGGAAACAACCCGGGCGCTCGTTTGGGGGCGGCGCTGGGTCAGCTAGTGGAGAGCGGGAGGGACAAGGCCACCTTCGCCATATCCTCGGGAATCGTGAGCTTCGGGGATTGGGTAGAGCAGCTCATCGCCGAGAGCCTGGGCAAGTCGGGGACCGGCATCCTGCCGGTTGTGGGCGAACCGTTGGGCCCACCGGAGGTCTACGAAGCGGACCGAGTGTTTGTTCATCTCCGTCTTGAGGGGGACGAGAGCCACGACGAGGCGCTCAAGGAGCTGGAAGGGGCCGGCCATCCTGTCATTAGACTGAACTTGACGGATACGTATTCGCTGGGGGAGCAGATGTTCCTCTGGGAGATGGCGGTGGCTGTGGTCGGACACCGGATGGGCATTCACCCGTTCAACCAGCCCAACGTCGAGGCTTCGAAGGTCCGGGCGCGCCGGATGGTGGAGCAATACCAGAAAGAGGGAGAGCTTCCCGAGGGCGAGGCGTCTCCCGTCACGCCCGAGGCACTGCACGCGTTCTTGGAAGGGACGCCCGCGACGGGAAGCCCCGCGCCCGGCTCGAACCAACCCTACATCGCGCTGCAGGCCTACGTACAGCCCACAATACGGACCGATGCCGCCCTTCTGGCGCTTCGAACCCAGTTGCGGAGCCGGTACGGGCTGGCCACGACGGTGGGCTACGGCCCCAGCTTCCTCCATTCTATCGGGCAGCTGTACAAGGGTGACGCCGGCGAGGGGCTTTTCGTCCAGTTCACCGCGGATGCGGCACGGGACGCCGATATCCCCGATGAAGCTGGAGGCACGGACTCCGGGATCAGCTTTGGTCTGCTCGAAAGCGCCCAGGCGTTGGGCGACCGCCAGGCCATGGAGGATGCCGGTCGGCGCGTCATCCGGTTCCACCTCGGTGATGACGTCATCGGTGGATTGGACCGGTTGGCCGAGGCGGGCGGGTGAGTGGGGAGAATCGGAGGATTCGGACGACCATCTTCGACCTGGACGGCACCCTGGTGCAGACTGAGAAGCTGAAGGCGCTGTCCTATGCGCGTGCTGCGATGGAACTCTGCCCGCATACCATCAGCGAGGAGCAGGTCCTGGAGGCGTACAAAGACGTGGTGGGCCTGCCGCGCCGCGAGGTGGCATCGGCCCTGGTGGAGCGTTTCGACTTGAAGGAGAAGGCCGGCGCGCGGATGGACGAGCTTGGGGTGGACACGGTCTGGCAGGCGTACGTGCAGGTTCGCCTGGCCTACTACGACGAGATGATATCGGATCCGGACGTCATCCGGGAGAATCGCTGGCCCCACGCCATCGAGCTGCTGGAGGTCGCCCGGGAGACGGGCTGCAGCACGGCGCTCGCCACGATGTCCGGCCGAGAGCGGGCGGCCCAGGTTTTGGAGGCCTTGGATGTCTCGGAAGCCTTCGATTTCGTGGCAACGGTTGACGACGTCGAGCGGGGGAAGCCCGATCCAGAGATCTACACTCTCGTCTGTAGGGAATTGGATGCGGGAGTGGAGGAGTCGCTGGCTTTCGAGGATTCGCCCTCGGGCGTGGAGGCGGCGCTGGCTGCGGGGCTGCTGTGCATTGCGGTGACGACGCCGTTCACGCGTAAGAAGATCCACGCCCAGGACCTGCTGGAGGAGCGGTGGATCGTGGACGAGCCCGACATGCTGCCCAACGTGGCACGGGGGCTGATCGAGGGAGAATCGGGGTAGAGGGTCACGCTGGATTGACAGCGGGCGGGTTAGGAGGGTAAGATGAGGGTCCAGACGAAAGCCGGGCCCCCAGCACGTCAGCGGGGCCGTGGGGCGCTGTCGGAGCACAAGACGATCGTACCGGAGTTCTGAGGTCTGTGGGTGAGCACGCGCATGAGGAGCGAGGATGGACACTGCAGAATTGAAGAGGAAGGCGGGGGAGCACGCGGTTGGCTTCGTGCGATCCGGGATGGTCCTGGGCCTTGGTCACGGGAGTACGACGATTTTTGCCCTGAGGCGGCTCGCGAGCCTCCTCAAGCATGGCGAGCTCGAGAACATACTTGGGATCCCAACCTCGTCCCAGGTGGAGCGGGACGCTCGAGCGCTGGGCATACGGCTGACCACTCTGAACGAGCATCCTACCATCGACCTGACCATCGACGGCGCTGATGAAGTGGACCAAGACCTCAACCTGATCAAGGGGGGAGGGGGGGCCCTGCTGAGGGAGAAGATTGTCGCCCAGGCCTCGCGCCGGGAGATCATCGTGGTCGACGAGACGAAGCTCTCTCCCACCCTTGGCATCCAATGGCCCCTGCCGGTAGAGGTCGCGCCCTTCGGGTGGCGGTCGCAGGAGAGATTCTTGAAGTCCCTCGGTGCGCGGGTCACGCTGCGGCGGGCCGAGGACGGCTCGCCCTTCGAAACGGATCAGGGGAATCTGATCCTCGACTGCGACTTCGGTGCTCTCTCCGATCCGAGAGATCTGGCGGCCCGACTCAAGGAGCGGGCTGGTGTGGTGGAGCACGGGCTGTTCCTCGGACTCGCGTCGGACGTCATCGTTGGCACCGCCGATGGCATTCAGCACCGGGAGAACCCATCACGGGGCGATCGAGGCGTGATGCCCGAGTAGACGGTTGCTTGGTCGGCCGTCGCAGAGCCGGCGGGCGGTCCCCGCCGGAAACCTGGCCCAACAGTCGGAGCTTGGGCCGGATTCCTGATCCAGCAGACAAGCATTCTAACGTGAGGAGTGGGCTATGATTTCGATTGAGGCTTCTATCCTTTCCGCGGATTTTGCGGCCCTGGGAGAGCAGGCTCAACAGGCAGAACGGGCCGGCGTCGACGCCATCCAGATTGACGTGATGGACGGGCAGTTCGTGCCTAACATCACGTTCGGCCCGGGGATTGTCAGGGCACTTCGGTCCCAGGTCGAGCTGCCGCTTGACGTCCATCTCATGATCGCGGACCCGGGAAGCCAGATCGAGGCCTTTGCCCAGGCTGGGGCCGATCGGCTGATCGTGCATCAGGAGGCGACCCCACACCTCCATCGCCTGCTCCAGTCCATCGGAGAGCTCGGTGTCGAGGTCGGCGTCAGCATCAATCCGGGCACGCCGCTGGACGTGTTGGAGGAGGTGCTGCACATGGTCGATCTGATCCAGATTATGACCGTCAATCCGGGTTGGGGAGGGCAGGCGTTCCTCCACGGCCAGCTTGATAAGATCCAACGCCTCAAGCTGATGCTCTCGGAGCGGGGCCTGGATGTGCCGATTGGCGTGGACGGAGGGATCGACATCACCACGGCGCCCCTCGTGGTCGAGGCTGGTGCCAGGATGTTGGTCTCCGGTTCCAGCATCTACAACGATGAGGCGCCTGTCCTGGACAACGTCAAGGCGCTTAGAGCCAGTGTGGGTGGGCGATAGCGCCTGGGCGGCGGCGATCTCTTCTCTCAATCCCGCCATCCCGAATCGCCGAAGGGAGCAGCCCTCAAGTGGAGCGGCTTTCAGAGTCCACCGGGTGGGTGCCTGGTTGACGACGTGAGAGGCCTGTCAGCGAGCTGATTATCTATGGGCGAGCACACGGAACAGCCGAGCCTCAAGGTGCAACTACTGGGAGACTTCCGGCTCACGTACGGCGGGGAGTCCGTGGGGGAGATCGACACCCCCCGGCTTCAGTCCCTCCTGGCCTATCTCCTCCTTCATCGGGGCGCGCCCCAGTCGCGTCGGCGGATCGCGTATCTCTTCTGGCCGGACTCGGAAGAGAGTCAGGCCCTGACCAACCTTCGTAACTTGCTCTTCCGCTTGCGACACCGTCTTCCCGACGTGGACCGCTTCCTCGAGGTGGACCGTAAGATCCTTCGCTGGGTAGAGGACGCTTCCTTCACGTTGGATGTGGCCCAATTTGAGCGGGCGCTTCGAGAGGCCGAGGTCGTGGCGGCATCCAGGGGGGATGGGACGAAGGAGCGGGCGGCCCTGGAGAGGGCGGCCCTGGAAAGGGCTGTCGAACTCTACTCGGGGGACCTGCTTCCGAGTTGCTACGACGATTGGATTGAGACGGACCGGCAGCGGCTGCGGCAGGCATACCAGGGAGCCTTGGTGCGCCTCGTGGACTTGTTGGAGGCCATGCGGGAGTACCGGGATGCGATCCAGGTGGCGGAGCGGCTGGTCAGGCACGATCCGCTGCGCGAAGTCTCCTACCCGCGCCTCATGGAACTCCAGGCGTTGGCGGGGGATCGCGCTGGGGCGCTGCGGACGTATCACCGGTGTGCGACCGTGCTGGAGGACGAGCTCGGGGTGGAGCCCAGCGGGGTCACCACGGAGGTCTATGAGCGACTCCTGGCGGCCGAGGAGGTTCCACACACGTCGGAGGCACCGCCGCGTCGAGCGAAAGAATCACACCTTCTGGTCAACCGGGACGAGGCCTGGGCGGCGCTCCGGGGAGCGTGGCGGGAGGCGGCCCGAGGGACGCCCCGGCTCGCGCTCATATCCGGGGAGGCGGGGATTGGAAAGACGAGGTTGGCCTGGGAGGCTCTCCGCTGGGCCCGGCGGAAAGGCATTCAGACAGGGATGGCCCGATGCTACGATGCTCAGGGCGATCTAGCCTACGGACTGGTGGCTGGCTGGCTCCGTGCGCTGCCTCAGCCGCAGCTGGCCCCGGTTTGGCGCTCGGAAGTCGCGCGGATCGTTCCCGAATTCGCGGCGGGGGAGTCGGATGTTGACCCCGCGGGGCCGTTGGGCGATCCCTGGGAGCGGAATCGTTTTTACGAGGCCCTGGTACGAGCGGTGCTGGCTGACCGTCAGCCCCTCCTGCTGGTCGCCGATGCCCTCCAATGGTGCGATCGAGGGACCTACGAGTGGCTCCTCTACTTGCTAAGACACGAGGCGGCCCGTCGTCTCTTGATCATCGGCACCTACCGTCCTGAGACAGTGGACCGCGACCACCCACTGATGTCCTTGATCCATCAGCTGAGGCACGATGAGCAGGTGACGGAGATCGAGCTCTCCCCCCTGACGAAGCGGGATTCGGCCGTGCTGGCCCAGAGCCTGGCAGATCGAGACCTCGCCCCGAGCCTGATCGAATGCCTGTACAGCGAGACGGAGGGGAATCCGTTGTTCATTGTCGAGACGGTCCGCGCCGGGCTACCCGACGCTGTGCACGCAGACCCGGCGGGCGGCTTCATATGCGTTCCTCGTCCTCTTCCGTCACGGATGCAGGATGCCCTGACCACGCGCGTAGATCAGCTATCTCCTATGGCCCGCGGGTTGGCGGAGTTGGCCGCTACCATCGGCCGTGAGTTCACCTTCGACGTGCTTATGGAGGCTAGCAACAGCGATGAGGAGATGCTGATCCGGGGGTTGGACGAGCTGTGGCAGCACCGAGTGATTCGGGAGCACGGCGAGGAGGCGTACGATTTCTCCCACGACAAGCTTAGAGAGGTGGTCTACGGTGCGTTGAGCGGGGCTCGACGCCGGATGCTCCACCGCCACGTTGTGCGAGCCCTGGAGACGGTTTACGCCGATGACCTGGATGCCGTGGCAGCGAGGCTGGCCCTCCACTGCGAGCGCGCCGACGAAACTGAAATGGCGATCACGTACTACGAGAGGGCTGCAGTCGTGGCTGACCGGATCCAAGCATCAAACGACGCCGACGATTATCGGCAGCGCGCTGACTTGTTGCGTGAGGAGGAGAGGGTGTCGCACTAGTGTTTCATCCAGGCTCATTTGATGGCTGAACACACACACGTGCGAAGCGAAATCGCTCATCACAACACGCATGAGCGAGCACTAGCGGCGCATCGCCCCATCCGTCTCTCAGTCAAGCAAACCCTCGGGTTTCCTCCCAGCCCGAGGGTCTCCCTTTCTTGGGGAGGGACGACGAGACGGACTATGGAACGATGGTGAAACGCTTCACCTGCCACAGTATGAACGAATTGACGTAGC
>Ga0180429_10002657_pt1 | contig 14660 bp, 7 predicted proteins | sample SS_ome_FD_132428 | JGI IMG/M metagenome (GOLD analysis project Ga0180429, IMG submission 132428) | Hypersaline lake sediment archaeal communities from the Salton Sea, California, USA - SS_1_S_1 metaG | ecosystem: Environmental > Aquatic > Non-marine Saline and Alkaline > Hypersaline > Sediment ...
GAGGCGCATCGCCGACGACACGGGCGGTGCTTGCTTCTTCCCGGAGACGATCGAGGACGTCCCGGACGCGATCGCGCTCGAGCGGTCGGTGAGGTCGGTGCGGAAGGAGTTCGAGCTCTGGGACTCCCCGTGGCTCCTGATCGGGTTCGTGGGAGCGCTCTCGCTCGAATGGACGCTCAGAAGAAGAAAGGGGTTGCCCTAGAACATCTCACGCGCGCCTTCGAGAGGGGTGGTGGTGTATGCGGGTGCGGCGGGTTCCCCTCTTCCCCCTGGTACGGTTCGTTCTCCTCCCTTGGCTGATTGCGGCGCCGATTGTCGCCCTCCCCGTGCAGGCCGACGGGTCGTCGGACATCGTCATCAACGAAGTGCTCTACGATCCGGAGGGATCCGACACGGGCCTCGAGTTCGTGGAGATCATGAACTGCGGTCGCGAGGGCGTGCTGCTGACCGGATGGATCGTCGAGACCGGGAACGGCGCGCAGTCCGGCGACTGGACCACCGAGTGGATCGGCGGCGACTTCGACTACCTCGAGCCCGGCGGGCTCTTCCTGATCGGGGAGTCGTCGGTCGTGCCGTCTCCGGACTACGTTGCGGCGCTCGATCTCCAGAACGGCCCCGACGGCGTCAGGCTGACCGACGGGGAGGAGGTCATCGACGTCGTCGGTTGGGGCGAACCGCTCTTCGCCGAGTACTACGAGGGAACGCCGACCGCCGATGTCGCCTCGGGCATGTCGGTCGCGCGTTCTCCCGACTGCATCGACCGGGACGACAACGCGGCGGACTTCGTCGCGGCGTGCCCTACGCCGGGCGCGCGCAACTCCCATCTGCACGATCTCGCCGTCCGCGTCTCCCCGTCAGGAGAACACGTCTTCCCTTCGGGCGGTCCCGTCGACGTCGCGTGCGTCGTCGTCAACGTGGGCGCCGCCTCGACCGGCGAGACCGTCGCCGTTTCGCACCTCATCGTGGAGCCGCTGGGCGTTGTCGAGTCCCGGGTTCTCGACGTCATCCTCGAGCCGAGGGACTCCGCCGCCGTCACGCTCTCGTGGAACGCCCCGCCGCCGGGGTATCACCGGGCGAGCGCCGTGCTCGAGTACGGACCGGACGCGGACCTCTCGAACAACGAGTCGGCGACGACCTTCTCCGTGGGGGGTCCGGGCGGCCTCGTCGCCGTCAACGAGATCATGTACTCGCCCGCCGAGGGTGGGACGGAGTGGATCGAGCTCGTCTCGCTCGAGGCCGACAGCATCGATCTCGGGGGGTGGAGCCTCGGGGATCCGGAGGAGACGCACGCAGTCTCGCCGGACTCGGGTGTCACGCTGGCGCCCGGTGCCTTCCTTGTCGTTGCAGCCGACCGGTCGCTCGTGGAGGCGCCCGCGCCGGTCGTCGAGACCGCGCGATGGGAAGCGTTGAGCGCCGACGACGTAGTCGTCGTCAGGGACAGATGCGGGACGCCGATGGCCGACCTGGTGTACACCGACGACTGGGGAGGCGACCGGGGCGTGTCCCTCGAGCGGGTGAGGGCGGACATGGCCGAGGCCGATCCGAACAACTGGGGTAGCTCGGTCGCCCCGGGCGGCGCCACCCCCGGGCGGCCGAACAGCATCCACATCGCCCGGCTTCCTTCGGCCGGAACGCTGACGCTCGCGCCGAACCCGTTCAGCCCCGACGGCGACGGGCGAGCCGACAGGACCTCGATCTCGATCGAGCTTCCGGTGGCGCAGGCGATCGCCCGCCTGACCGTCTTCGATCTGAAGGGGCGCCGACGCGCGATCCTGCTCGACCGGACCGAGGTCGCGTCTGAGACCGAGGTCCTGTGGGACGGGCGCGACGGCAACGGCGAGCGGCTGCCGGCCGGCCTCTATGTCGTAACGCTCGAGGCGATCAACGCGCGGGCGGGCGTCTACGCGACGGCGAAGACGTCGGTGGGAATCGTGAGATGAGGTTGGTAAACGCCGTGAAGCGCCGGTTGACGACTCGGGCCGTTGTGGCGGGGCTGCTCATGGCGGCCGCCTGTTCTCCGGCCGGCGCCGCCTTCGAACTCCGCGCTGTGGACGCGAGGGCGGTCGCTCTGTGCGCCGAAGCCCTGACGCCGCTCCGCGGTATCGCGCTCCCGGAACGCCCCGGCGGGACCGAGTGGCAAGTCGCCGTGTCATCGGGAGGGCCCCACGGGCTCTCCGGAGTCTCGGCTCAGGCGGTCCGGGTGGCGGGCTCGGGCCAGCGCGGGGGACTCCGGGCGGCCCTCGGGCGCCTGGGGTCTCCTCTGTACGAGGAGCGAAGCATCGGGCTCGGCGTCTCGTGGTCGCCCGACTCCGAGACCTGGCTCCTCTGTGACGTGCGCGGCCTCAACCTGCGGGCCGCGGGGCACGACGTCTGGACCGGGGCGATCGACATCGCCGTCTGCACGGTCGTACTGGGGCGGCTCGCGGCGGGCGTCTCGATCGAGAACGCCGGGCGTTCCCGCCTGCTCTCGTCCGATCTCCCGGTCGTGCACGTCCTCGGGTTCCGCCTCTGCACGGATCGCGCGACGTTCGTGGCGGGGACGGAGATCGAGGCGGGGTTCGATCCCGCGACGTCGCTGGGGTGCGAGGTCGTCGTGACCGATCGCCTGACCGGGCGGTTCGGGCTCGGGTTCGATCCCGCGCGGGCCGCGGCGGGGTTCGGGGTCGTGGTCGCAGGAACGGACGTCGACGCCGCGTGGCAGTGGCATCCCCTGTTGGGCGTGAGCACCCGTGTTTCGGTCTCGAGGTCGTTCTGATCGGAGGCGACAAACCGCGATCGGGCGCCGGCGGACGAGGGCCGCGGTGGGACGGTGGGCCGCGTCGGTTCTCCTCGTCTTCCTGATCGCGCTGCCCGCGGTCGCCGGGGATCTCGTTGAGGAGTGGGAGGGCCTCGAGGCGTCCTCCGAAGAGGCGACGAACGACGAGGAGTTGGCGCGGGTCGTTCTCCGGGAGGCGGCGGCCCTCAGGGCGAATCCGATCGACCTGAACACGGCCGGCGTCGCGGGCTTGCTGCGCCTGCCGGTCGACGCGGGCGTCGCGCTTCGGATCGTCGCGTTGCGGGAGAAGCGCGGAGCATTCGCGTCACTCGACGATCTCGCCGGAGCGGCGGGTATTCCATCGGACATCGTGGCGCGACTGCGGCCGTACGTCACCGTGGGGGCGGTGACCCCGGGGCCGGACCTCCCAGCGGCGGCGATCGTGGGCGCGCCGCCCGCCGGCCCGGACCTCCCGACAGCCGACGACGGCCCGCCCCGCCTCGCGTGGTCGGTCCGCGCGAGGACGTGGTGCCGGACCGACGACGAGGAGGAGTCGTGGGCGGAAGATCTCGGCTCGCCGCTGGCGCTCGCCGGGTCGTACGTGCGGATCCGTGTGGAGCCGGGCGAGGATCTGCGCCTCGGCGTCGGGATGGAGAGGGATCCCGGCGAGGCGTCGCTCGTCGACCACGCGGCCCTCTTCGTCGAGTGGCGTCCGGAGGTCTTCGCCCGCGATCCTGTCGCGGGCGCCGGCGACGGGTACGGAGTCGGACTCGTGGGTGGCGATCTGTCCGGACGCTGGGCGCAGGGCCTCCTGTTTGGGGCGTCGGTCTTCCCTTCCGAGACGTCCTTTCCGCGTCGGAGCGCTCGGGCGCGCGGACACGACAGGGCATCGGAGTCGGCGCGGCGCGGGGTTCTTCTCGGTCTCGCGCGGGGGCGGGTGGTTGTCCACGCCCTTGCCGCCCGGACGCGGCTCGACGCGGCGGTCGAGGGTGGAGCGGCGACGAGCGTCAGAACATCCGGCCTTCACCGCACGGACGGGGAACGGGAGGGTGCCGGAGCACTCGTCGAGCGGCTGCTGGGGGCGCGTGCGCGCGTCCGCACCACCGGGGCGCTCGAGATCGGCGTCTCGTGGATCCGGGCCGAATACGACCCTCCGTTGACGCGGGGCGACGAGATCCGCCGGCGGTTCGCCCCTCAGGGAGACGAGATCGCCGGGGCCTCCCTCGACGCGCGCATCGAGTGGCACGACCTCGCCGCGGGGATCGAGGCGACCCGGTCGTCGGGCGGCGGGCGAGCTCTGCTGGGCGCCGCGCGGTTGTCGGCAGCGTCGATCCGGGTCCGTGTCGGATTCGCGCGGATCTCGAAGGAGTTCGCGGCGCCCCTCGGCGCCGGCGCGCCCCACTGCTCATCGGGGCGGAACGCGACGGTCGCGTGGATGACCGCCGAGTACGTGCCGTCCGGCCGTTGGGGCGCCTCGCTCGGGGGCTTCGTCCGGGGGCGGCCGTGGCGCACCTACCATCTCGACATGGCGCCGCTCGCCTGGGAGGTCCGCGCCGCCTGGGATTGTGTCCTCGGGGGCGGGTGGAGCGTGCGGGTGTCGAGAGCGACCAGGGTCGAATCCGACGAGCGAGACGCCGCGGACGGCGACTGCGACTCGGACCGCACGGTCCTGGTGCGGAGCGTGAGGACACGCGTAGCGCTGCGGTCGCGAGGGAGTTGTCCAATCTCCCTCGCCGTGTCGAGCGGCGACGCGCGGTCCGACGATGACGCGTTCGGCGACAACATCGGAGTTGCCGGGAGCGTGACGGTCGATGTCGCCCGCACGGCGGTGACGCTGGGCCTGGCCGTGAACGCGGCCTCAGGCGACGCCCCGGGCGTCGGTCACTACGAACCCGGCCTGCCCGGCGAGTTCGGTCCTCGGTCCTTGAACGGCTCCGGAACGAGGTGGTATATTCGCGGGCAGCAGGTCCTCCGGAACCACGTGGCGCTGACGGCGCGGCTGGCAGGAGGGCCGGAGCGCGGACGTCTCGAGTTCGGCGTCGGACTCGATCTCACGAGATAGCGGGGCCGCGGTTTCCCGGGCCCGGTTCGTGATCGGCGGGGCGCCTCGTGCGCCCGCTTTTCGTTCTGGAGGTACCCTCTCGCTGCCACCAACAAGGAGTCGTCAGAGCATGTCTGGATCCTCGGTCACCAGGGATCCGCTCGTCGAGACAGGGCGGACCTACGCGCCGCACGAGGCCATGATCGAAGCCTCGCGGTGTCTGATGTGTGAGGACCCGCCGTGCAACCGCGGGTGTCCGGCGGGCGTCGACGTTCGCCGGTTTGTGAGGAAGATCCGATTCGGTAACTTCCGCGGCGCCGCGCGCCTGATCCGCCGGGCCAACGTGCTGGTCGGCATCTGCGGGAGGGTCTGCCCCCAGGAGATCCTCTGCATGGAGCACTGCACGCGTGCCGAGCTGGACACGCCGATCGACATCGCCGGGCTCCAACGGTTCGCGGGTGACGTCGAGGTCGGATCGCTCGCCCCGCTGCCGGAGCTCGGGCACGAGAGACCCGAACGGGTCGCGATTGTCGGCGCCGGCCCCGCGGGGCTGGCGGCGGCGGTCGAACTCCGGCGCTCCGGGTTCCCGGTCGACATCCTCGACGAGGCGGCGACGGCGGGAGGCGTTCTGACGAGAGGCATCCCGTCGTTCCGCCTCGATCCGACCTTCGTGGAGTCCGAGCTCGCCTACGTCAGGCGACTGGGTGTGAGCATCCGCCTCGGCGAGAAGATCGACGACGCCGTCGGTCTTCTCGACCGGGGCTACGACGCCGTGATGGTCGGGACCGGTCTCGCCCGCCCGTTCACGATCGGCCTGCCGGGGGACGACCTGGACGGCGTGCTCGTCGCGGCGGACTTCCTTCGGGAGCTGGGGGACGGCGGGCGACCGGCGGTCGGCCGCCGGGTGGTCGTCATCGGCGGCGGGAACGTCGCGATCGACGCGGCCGCCGCGGCGCTCCGGCTGGGCGCCGAGCGGGTCGACCTCTGCTGTCTCGAGAGCCGGGACGAGATGCCGGCGTTCGGCGCCGAGATCGACGAGGCGCAGTCGGAGGGGATCGAGTTCCACACGCGGACGAAGCCGGTGCGGATCGTCGGAGAGGACGGCCGGGTGGAGGGATACGAGGGCATCGGCATCCGCTGGAAGGTGCCGGGCCTGCTCGTTCCCTCCAATGCGGAGGAGATCCCGGGCACCGGGTTCCGGCTGGCGGCGGACACGGTGATCGAGGCGATCGGGCAGGGGGTGCGCGACCGCTTCGAGGGCGTGGAGACCGACGAGCGGGGACTCGTCAAGGTCGACGCGGAGTCGATGGCGACCTCGCGCCCGGGCGTGTACGCCGCCGGAGATGTCGTGAACGCCGGCGCGACCGTGGTGCAGGCGGTCGCCGAAGGACGAAGGGCCGCCGAGGGAATCACGGCGTATCTGGACAGCCGGCCGAACGCCGCCGGGGACGGTGCCGAGACGGCGAAGGGAGGGGACCGCCGATGAAGAAGCCGGATCTCTCCATCGAGTTCTGCGGCCTGACCTTCCCGAACCCGTTCGTACTCGCGGCGGCGCCGCCGACCGACAGCGCCGAGATGATCGCGCGCGGGTTCGACGCCGGCTGGGGCGGGGCCGTCGTCAAGACGCTCGGCCTCGAGCAGGTCGAGGTCGACCTCGTCTCGCCGATGATGGCCGGGCTGTCGTACGAGGACAAGAACCTCGTTCTTCTCGAGAACATCGACCTCATCTCGGATCGCGACATCCGCGAAGTGCTGCCCGAAGTCGAGGATCTGAAGAGGCGCTACCCGAAGAACGTGCTGATCGTCAGCATGATGGCCGGCACAGACGCGGAGTGGAAGGAGATCGCTCGCCGCGTGCAGGACGCGGGCGCCGACATGATCGAGTGCAGCTTCTCCTGCCCGCACGGGATGCCGGAGCGAGGAATGGGCTCGGCCGTCGGCCAGGACGCCGATCTCACGTACGAGCGCGCGAAGTGGGTGGTCGAGGCCGTCGACATCCCCGTCCTGATCAAGCTGACGCCGAACGTGGCCGACATGCGTCCCATGGCGCAGAAGGTGAAGGAAGCGGGCGCGGCCGGCGTGACGGCGATCAACACCGTCAAGGGACTGCTGGGGTTCGATCTCGACACCTTCGCGCCGATACCGAGCGTCGACGGGAAGTCGACTCCCGGCGGGCTCTCGGGGCCGGCGGTCAAGCCGATTGCGCTGCGGTTCGTCGCCGACGTCGCCAAGGACGTGCGGATTCCCGTTGCGGGCGTCGGTGGGGTCGTCACCTGGCGCGACGCCGTCGAGTTCCTGCTGGCCGGCGCCGGAGTGGTCGAGGTCTGCACGGCCGTGATGCGGTACGGCTACGACATCATCGAGGAACTGAACGAGGGGCTGTCGCTCTATCTTGAGGACAAGGGGCTCGAATCGCCCGCGGCCCTCGTGGGGAAGGGCCTCGCGGGTGTCGTCTCTCACGAGTCCCTGTCGCGCGACCACAAGACGACCGCCTCGATCGACGAGGATCTCTGTGTCCAGTGCGGTCAGTGCGTCGTCGCGTGCCGCGACGGGGGGCATCAGGCGATCGAGTTCAAGGGCGAGGAGGCCGGTGAGGACGCCCGGCTGCCGGTCGTCGACGATGAGAAGTGCATCGGGTGCGGCTTCTGTCGAACGGTCTGCCCCGTCGACGGGTGCATCGTGATGAAGCTGCGCGAGGAGGTCGCCGCGTGAGCGCAGGGGAGGCCGGATGCGCGACGTTCCTCGAGGAGGTGCCCCCGTGAATGCGGAGCTGGTCAGGTTTCCGGCGGAAGACGGCGTCGAGCTCGTCGGCTTCTACGCCGGCGCGCCCGGCGCGCGCCGCGCGATCCTGCACACGCACGGCATGGCCGGCAACTTCTACGAGAACCGCTTCATCGATCACGTGGCCGCGGTGGCCGCGGCTCGGGACGTTTCGTTCCTGGCGGTCAACAACAGGGGGCACGACTACCTCTCGGACAACCTCCGAGGAGACGGCGAAGAGACCGAGGTAGTGCGGGGCGGTGTCACCTGGGACGCGTTCCCCGAGTGTGTCGCGGACATCGGAGCGTGCGTCGCGTTTCTCCGCGACCGCGGCCACGACGGGATCTACTACGAGGGCCACTCCCTCGGTGCCTCGAAGACGATCTACTACCTGACGGAGCGGCCCGACACGGAGGCGGCCGGAGTTGTCCTGCTCTCGCCGCCGGACATTTTCGGCCTGCGCGACGATCGGCCCGACGGTTCGCTCCGGGAGGCCGTCCGGAAGGCCGGACACCTCGTTCGGGAGGGCGCCGGGGACACGCTGATGTCGGAGATCGAGTACGCGGTTCCGCTGACGGCGCACGCCGTGGCCGCGACCTACGGTGACCCGGCGAAGAGCGATGTCTTTCCGGTGCGCCGGGGGGACGAAGGGGACTACTCGCGGCTCGCGTCGATCGCGGCGCCGCTTCTCGTCGTCTACGGGACGGTCGACGAGGCGGTCACGATTCCTGTCGACGAGGCCGCCGCGCTGATCGAACGGCACGCCGCGCGGTCCCCCGACGTCCGGGTGGCTCTGGTCCAGGGCGGCAACCACATCTACTGGGGGCACGAGGCCGAGGTCGGTCGGATCGTCGGGATGTTCATCGCGCCGTAGCGGCGCGGGGAGAGCGTTCACCGTGAAGCTCCTCATTCGAGGCGGGAAGGTCGTCACCGCCACCGAATCCTACGAGGCGTCGGTCCTCGTCGAGGACGGCCGGATCGCGGAGATCGGGCGCGGCCTCACGCCGCCGCCCGACGCCGACACGTACGACGCCGGCGGGAAGCTGATCCTCCCGGGCGCAATCGACGCGCACGTCCACGTCGGGCTCGAGCTCCACGGTCACCGGTCATCGGGGTTCGAGGCAACGACCCGGACCGCCGCGTTCGGCGGGGTGACGACCTTCCTCACGTATGTTCATCCCGAACGCGGTGAGACGCTCGCCGACGCGGCCGCGGCGCGGCGCGAGGAGGGCCGGGGACGCTCCTACGTCGACTTCGGGCTCCACATCGCGCTCACGAACTGGGAGGACCGCGCCGACGAGGAGATCATCGCGATGATCGACGCGGGGATGCCCTCCTTCAAGATGTACACGGTCTACTCCGCCTCCGGACTGAAGAGCGACGAGGAGCACTTCTACCGGGCGTTTCTCGTGGCGGGGCAGAATGGTGGCATCGTGGAGGCCCACTGCGAGAACGAGTGGATGATCGAGAACCGGATCCGGAGCTTCGCGGCGGAGGGCAAGCTGACCCCGGCGGATCACGCTGCGACGAGGCCGAGCTACGCCGAGGGCGAGGCCGCGGCGGCGGTCGCCCGGGCCGCCTACGACGCCGGGGCTCCGGTCTACATCGTCCACGTCTCGACCGGAGAAGCCCTTCAGGTGATCGCCGAGGCCAGGGACATCGGCACCGAGGTCTACGCGGAGACGTGCCCGCACTTCCTGCTCCTGGACGACGAGAGACTCGAGGGTGACGATGGCGCGCTCTTCGCGACGTGTCCACCGCTCCGGGCGGAGGCGCACCAGGCGATGCTCTGGGAGGCGCTCGAGGAAGACGAGATCGGAGTTATCGCGACCGACCACTGCGAGTTCACGGCCGCGGCGAAGCGCGCCGGCGCCGGCGACTTCCGAAGGCTGCCGATGGGCGTACCCGGCGTCGGAACGCTGCTGCCGCTCATGTGGGAGCACGGAGTGACGCAGGGGAGGATGAGCGAGAACGATCTCGTCGACCGGCTTTCGACGCGGCCCGCGGAGATCTTCGGTCTCTATCCCCGGAAGGGAACGCTGGCGCCGGGCAGCGACGCGGACCTCGTCATCTTCGACCCCGCCCGCCCGACGACGATCCACCCGGAGATGCTCCACGGGCACGCGGACTACTCGCCCTACGACGGGTGGGAGGTTGCGGGCTGGCCGTTCTCGACGATGGTGCGGGGGCGATGGGTCGTCCGCGACGGGGAACTCGTCGGCTCGCCCGAGCACGGTGGCTTCGTTCCCCGATCCCGCGTCTGCCAGTCGCCCGGGACGAGGTAGCGCCCCGGCGGCGTCCTGCCGTCAGGATTCTTGAGACTCCTGCACATCATGGGCTCGCCCGCGAGCCGAGGCGTTCCTCCAGAGGTCGGCGCGCGGAGCAACGCAGTGGCGCCGGGACCCGGAAGAGCCCGTGCCAAGGGCACTTCCCGGGCACTCCGGCGCGCCGGGAGCGGCGCCTCCTTGCCTCCCGGTGTCACCTTGACAGATAGTGTGACAGGTGTTAAACTCGTCTTGTTGGCGTAGTTGCGTCCGGAGAAGAGCGCGGGCGACTGGCATGTCGGTTGGTGGCCGACCAGTCGCCCGGCGGTCGAGGGGAACGCGCGTGCGCGTGTCCTCCCTCTTCGCTTGGGCAATATACGGGGGCAACCGGAATCTGTCAAGGAGAAGCCGCGGCAGTGCGGTCGCCGGGCTTCGGTGCGCTGCTGCGCGCGACGAGCCGGACGGGGAAGTGCGTCCCGGACGCGCTCGTCACAATCGGGGGGAGCCGGTCCATGCGTAAGACTGCGGGAGCTGTCCGTCAGAACGCTCGTCACATCGCCATCCTGAGCATCATCGGAGCCTTCCTCGTCGTCGCAACCGCGGCGACGGCCGACACGCGAGCGCCCGTGCGCATCATGCCGTGCGGCGACTCGATCACGTACGACAACCACAGCGGGGACACGCGGCCGGACAGCCTCCGGACCGGATACCGTCAGCCGCTGTGGCTTCTTCTCGAGGGCGCGGGGTACGACGTCGATTTCGTGGGCAAGGTCCGCGCCGGGTACGGCGCCGTTCCGCACTTCGACTCCGACAGCGAGGGGCACCCCGGCTGGCAGGACCACCAGGTCGCGGACAGCATCTACGTGTGGCTCGAGCAGAATCCCGCGGACATCATCCTCCTCCACATCGGCACAAACGGTCTCAACACCGACGAGAGCGACGTCGAGGACATCCTCGATGAGGTCGATCGCTACGAGTCGGACTACTCGACCGACGTCACCGTCCTGCTGGCCCGCATCATCAACCGGATGAACCACGTCTGTCCGAACTCATCGACGACGACGGCCTTCAACGACAGCGTCGCGGCCATGGCCCAGCGCAGGATCGACAACGCGAGCGACCGGATCGTGCTGGTCGACATGGAGTGTGGGGCCGGGATCGACTACCGGGAGCAGCCGACGGGGGACATGTACGACAACCTCCACCCGACCGACGGCGGCTACGCCAAGATGGCCGACCTCTGGTTCGCCCATCTGGTCCAGATCCTGACGCCCGCGGGTTGCCCCGCGGGCATGACGCACTACTGGCGGCTCGAGGAGGCGGTGGGACCCCCCTACGCCGACTCCTACGGCGACGACCCGGCGTCGTGCACGGACTGCCCGACGTCGGTGCCGGGGATCGTCGGTGACGCGCTGGCGTTCGACGGCGCCGACGACGAGGTCGCCGTGCCTAACGACGGTTCGTGGGACTGGGCGGCGGACGAGGGGTTCACGATCGAGTTCTGGATGTGGAAGGACACGACGTGCGACGGGCTGCACACCGACTTCAACGAGGTCATCGTCGGCAGGGACGATCCGGGGACGAACCTGCACTGGTGGGTCGGCGTCGGATGCGGATCCGAGCCTCAGGGGCGTCCCGTCTTCCAGCTCCGGGACACCTCGGGCGCCGGAGACGCCATCTGGGGAACGACCCTTCTGACCGACGGTGAGTGGCATCACGTGGCCGCCGTCCGCGACGCCGCGGCGGACTCCAACAGGTTGTACGTCGACGGTCACCAGGAAGCGTCGATGTATTTCGACTACTCCAACGGCTTCGGAGGTGCGACCGAGCTCGAGATCGGTTTCATGGAGCTGAGCGACAACTACCGATACGAGGGGATCGTCGACGAGGTTGCGACGTACGACCGTGGGCTCGAGCCCGCCGAGATCCTCGCGCACTACCAGAACGGCCTCTCGGGCGTCGGCTACTGCAGCGCGTCGCCCTCCGATCCTGTGATCACGTCGAGTCCTGTCGTCGAGGCGGTCGTCGGTCGGGCGTACACGTACGACGTGGAGGCGACAGGGTTCCCGGCACCGACGTTCTCGCTCGGAGTGCACCCCGACGGAATGGACATCGACCCGGTGACCGGGCTGGTGACGTGGACGCCGACGGCGCTTCAGCTCGGCGGGAACGCCGTCCAGGTCATCGCGACGAACACCGCGCGGGGGGCCGACACACAGAGCTTCACCGTCGCGGTCTCGGAGGCGCCGACCTGCCCCGACGGGATGGTCCACTACTGGGCGTTCGACGACGGGACGGGCTCGACGGCGGCCGACTTTCTGGCCGATCTGGACGGGACGCTTCAGAGCCACCCCGCCGGGTCGCAGCCTTCCTGGGCAGCGGGAACGGTCGGCGGCGCCCTCGACTTCAACGGGTCGAGCGAGTTTGTCACAGTGCCCGACGACGCCACGCTCGACTGGGGAGCGGACCAGAGCTTCTCGATCGAGCTCTGGTGCAGCTTCACGAACGTCGCCTCCCGGAACAAGGTCATGATCGGCCGCGACAATCGTCCGGGGGGAGAGCACTGGTGGCTGGGGGCTCAACAGAACACGGGATACGCCTACCTCAATCTCCTGAACGACGACAACGAGGGCGACAACATCATCGGCACTACGGCGATGAACGACGGCGCGTGGCACCACCTCGTCGCCCTGCGTGACGCCGCGACCGACACGTGCAAGGTCTACCTGGACGGGGGGCTCGAGGGGGCCTTCCACTTCGACTACGGGAACGGGTTCCAGGCGCCGACGACGCTCGGCATCGGCTACATGGCGTACACCGGCACTCCCGACTACTACTACGACGGACTCCTGGATGAGATCGCCCTCTACGACCGGGCGCTGACCCTGACGGAGATCAAGGAGCACCACGCGAACGGACTCGCCGGCCAGGGCTACTGCACGATCGACGAGGCGCCGCCGGTTATCACGTCGACGCCGCCGACCGACGCGGCGGTGGGCGTCCTCTACACGTACGACGTCAACGCGTCGGGGCATCCGGCGCCGACGTTCTCCCTCTCGACCGCGCCAGCGGGAATGGACGTCGACGTCGCGACCGGCCTCATCACCTGGGTCCCGACGGCGGGACAGGAGGGCCCGAACGACGTCACGGTCGTCGCGACGAACACCGCGCCCGACAAGGCGATCGACACGCAGAGCTACACGATCGACGTCTCGGCCGCTGCGCCCTGCCCTCCCGAGATGACGGCGTACTGGCGCCTCGACGAGACGAGCGGTTCCACCTACGAGGACTCGTACGGCGACCACGACGCCTCGGCGTCGAGCGCCCCGGTCCCGGTGACCGGCACGGTCGGCGGCGCGCAGGCGTTTGACGGTTCGAGTGACTTCATCGCCGTTCCGGCACACGCCGACTTCGACTGGGGGGCGAACGACAGCTTCACGATCGAGTACTGGATGAGGAAGGACTCCTCGTGCGGCGGGAGCGACATCCCGAGCAACGAGGTCATCGTGGGGCGCGACGACACGTCCGGCGCGACCGACATCCACTGGTGGACCGGCGTCTGGTGCTCCGGCACACCGCAGGGCGCGGCGGTCTTCCAGCTGCGGGACGAGAACCGGAACGGGGAGCATGTGGCCGGCACGACCGTCGTCACCGACGGTGACTGGCACCACGTCGTCTGCGTCCGCGACGGCGGGGCCGACTCGAACAGGATCTTCGTCGACGGCGACTTCGAGGGTGGCATCTACTGGGACTACACTGCCGGTTTCTCGTCGGCCAGCGGCGAGCCGATCGAGATCGGGCGGCAGCACAACGGGTTCTACTACGACGGAGAGGCCGACGAGGTCGCGATCTACGCCCGGGCGCTGACTCCGGGGGAGATCGAGACGCACTACCAGGCGGGGCTCTCCGGGCAGGGATACTGCGAGATGGTCCCGACGCCGCCGATGATCGTGTCGGCACCCGACACGACGGCGACTGCGGGCTTCCTCTATACGTACGACGTCGACGCGACCGGGTATCCGGCGCCGACGTACGCGCTCACCGTGTCGCCGGACGGCATGGGGATCGACGATCAGACCGGGCTCATCACGTGGACCCCGACCGGCATGCAGGTCGGCGACCACGACGTGACCGTCGAGGCGACGAACACGGCGCGCGCCATGGACTCGCAGAGCTTCGTCGTCCACGTGACCGAGGGACTGGGCGAGATGGCGATCATGCCCCTCGGCGACTCGATTACCGACGGCGCGGCCGGCAGCTCCGACGACACCGGCTACCGTCGCTCGCTCTACCTCCAGCTGGAGAGCGCCGGCTACGAGGTCAACTTCGTGGGGTCCGACTCGAGCGGCATCCCCGGCGATTTCGACGGCGACCACGAGGGCCACGGCGGCTGGCGGGCCGACCAGATCCGGGACAACGTCCGCGGCTGGCTCGAAGTCAACCCGGCCGACATCGTGCTCCTTCATATCGGCACGAACGACGTCTCCGGCGGGAACGAGGACGTCGGCGAGGTCGAGGCGATCCTCGACAGCATCGACGTATTCGAGAACAGCGTCAGGCGCGACGTCACGGTCTTCGTCGCGCGGATCATCCTGAGGAACGACTCGAAGAACCCGGAGACGATCGCGCTGAACGAAGCCGTCGAGACGATGGTCGAGACGCGAATCGGCGCCGGCGACCGGCTGGTGATGGTCGACATGGAGAGCGCGCTCACCTATCCGGATCATCTGGCCGATTCGGTCCACCCGAACGACGCCGGCTATCAGGTGATGGCCGACACGTGGTTCGGGGCGCTCGACAGCTTCCTGTCCGGTGTGGCGGTATCGAACCTCGTGCTCGA
>Ga0180429_10002659_pt1 | contig 14653 bp, 12 predicted proteins | sample SS_ome_FD_132428 | JGI IMG/M metagenome (GOLD analysis project Ga0180429, IMG submission 132428) | Hypersaline lake sediment archaeal communities from the Salton Sea, California, USA - SS_1_S_1 metaG | ecosystem: Environmental > Aquatic > Non-marine Saline and Alkaline > Hypersaline > Sediment ...
GCTGCGGAACAGGTCCTGCCAAACGCGCTCGGCGATGAACGGCGTGTAAGGAGCCAAACACAAGGTCGTGATGCGAAGGGCCTCGTGCAACGTGGCCAATGCCGCTGGATCACCGTCCCAAAAGCGCCGCCGCGAGCGACGTACGTACCAGTTGGACAGGTCGTCGATGAATTCCGCGAGGATGCGTCCGCCTCGCTGGGTGTCGAAGTTCTCCAACGCTGAATCGACGTCGCGAGCGAGGCGATGAGCGCTGGAAAGCACCCAACGGTCGATCGCCGGGCGTTGCTCGATTGGCGGCGCCGGATCACTTGGCTGCCAATTGGCCGTGCGCGCGTAGAGCGCCTGGAAGGAGACCGTGTTCCAGTAGGTCAGCAAAGTGCGACGCACGACATCCGCGATCGCGGCGTGGCCAACGCGACGGGCCTGCCAGGGCGAGCCGGATGCCAGCATGAACCAGCGCACGGCATCAGCACCGTGCTCGTCCATCAGCGGGATCGGCTCGAGCACGTTGCCCAGGTGTTTGCTCATCTTGCGGCCGTCTTCATCGAGAATGTGGCCGAGGCAGACGACGTTCTTGTAGGACGATTGGCCGAAGACCAGGGTGCCGACAGCCATCAGCGAGTAGAACCAGCCACGGGTTTGGTCGATGGCCTCACAGATGAAATCCGCGGGGTACTGCTCGGTGAACTCTTCGCTGTTTCGGTGCGGATAGCCCAGCGCAGCGAAGGGCATCGCTCCGGAGTCGTACCAGCAATCGATCACTTCGGGGACGCGATAAGCGGTGTCGCCGCAGGTCGGGCAGGGGATGGAGACGTCATCTACGAAAGGTCGGTGTGGATCCAGAGCATTGACATCGCTCCCTGCTAGTTCGGAGAGCTCCGCGAGCGAACCGACAGCGTGCAGGTGTCCGGCCGGGCAGCGCCAGATCGGAAGTGGCGTGCCCCAGTACCGATTGCGGGACAGCGCCCAATCCACGTTGTTGGTGAGCCAGTCGCCGTATCGGCCCCATTTGATCGTCTCGGGGTACCAATTCGTCTTCTCGTTCTCGGCGAGTAACTCATCCTTTTTCGCGGTGGTCTTGATGTACCAGGACGGCTGGGCGTAATACAGCAACGGCGTGTGGCAACGCCAGCAGTGCGGGTAGGAGTGCTCGTAGGGGTCGCGCCGGAAAAGCAATCGACGTGCATCGAGATCGGTGGTGAGCGTTTCGTCGGCCTTCTTGAAGAACTCTCCGCCCACCATCGGAACGTCGTCGGCGAAGTGCCCGTCCGCCCTGACCGGGTTGACCACCGGCAGGCCGTAGGCCCGGCAACTGGCGAGGTCATCGGCGCCGAACGCGGGCGCTTGGTGCACTAGTCCTGTGCCGTCGTCGGTGGTGACGTAGTCGGCAAGGATTACGAAATGCGCATCGGGGATATCCACCAGATCGAAGGGACGCCGATACGCAACGCGTTCGAGCTCACGGCCTGTAACGGTCTCGAGGATCTCGACTTCTTGGTCCGCGAAAACACCCTCGAGCCGTTCCTGCGCCACGATCAAGGTCTCGCCCCCTGACCGCACGATCGCGTAGTTGGCGTCGGGGCTGACCGCGACGGCAGTGTTGGATACCAAGGTCCACGGGGTGGTGGTCCACACCAGCAGCGCGACGCCGGGATATTTCGCGGCCAACTGGCCGCCGTTGACCGGGAAACGGACATACACCGAAGGGTCGACCACGGTTTCGTAACCCTGGGCCAGCTCGTGGTCGCTGAGTCCGGTGCCGCAACGCGGGCAGTACGGGGCCACCCGGTGGTCTTGCACGAGCAACCCGGCGTCGAAGATCGTCTTGAGGGACCACCACACGCTTTCGATGTAGTCGGGATTCATCGTCCAGTACGCCTGGTCGGTGTCGACCCAGAAGGCCATCCGCTTGCTCATCTGGGTGAATTCGTCGACATGGCGTAGGACTGATTCACGGCAGCGTGCGTTGAACTCCGCTATGCCGTAGTCCTCGATGTCCTGCTTGCCGCTGAAGCCGAGCTCGCGCTCGACTGCCAACTCGACCGGGAGCCCGTGGCAGTCCCAGCCCGCTTGCCGAGGCACGAAGTACCCCTTCATCGTGCGGTAGCGGGGGAAGATGTCCTTGAAGACGCGCGCCTCTACGTGGTGCGCCCCAGGGGTGCCATTGGCGGTGGGCGGTCCCTCGTAGAAGGTCCACAGTGGCTGGCCCTGGGCTTGGGACACCGAGCGCTCGAAGACCGACTCTCGGTCCCATAGGTCGAGGACCTCGTGTTCCATGGCCGGCAGATCGATCTGCGCGGGCACGGCCTTGTACATGGCGCCTCCAGTGTCGAACGGGCAGGATAGTGCGGACCTTTCGGCGAGCCGATCACCCGTGAGTTCGGCGCGAGGCCTACCATTCCCGGTCACGGACGTTCATGACAACGATGACGGCAACGATGAGGACGACGAAGGGGGGCGCTGTGGCCACGTCGCCTGGCAAGAAGCCTGCCAAGAAGGCTCCCGCGAAGAAGGCGCCGGCGAAGAAGGCCCCGGCGAAGAAGGCCCCGGCGAAGAAGGCGCCCGCGAAGAAGGCGCCCGCGAAGAAGGCGCCGGCGAAGAAGGCGCCGGCGGAGAAGATCGCCCGGCCCAAGAAGCGCCCGGTCGTCCGCGAGGACGAGTCCCCGTGGACTGACGCTGAGCTTGCCGCGGTACGCGAGGAACTAGGCGAGGAGAAGAAGCGCCTGCTCGAGGAGATCGCATCGGCTGAAGAAGGGCTTGCCGATCTGATCCGCGACTCCGGTGACGGCGCCGGGGATGATCAAGCCGATGCTGGGAGCAAGACCTTTGAGCGCGAGCATGAGATGTCCTTGGCCAACAACGCTCGGGACATGCTCGAACAGGTCGAGCATGCACTCACCCGTATCGGCGATGGTTCGTACGGGGTGTGTGAATCATGTGGCAAGCCCATCGGCAAGCTTCGCTTGCAGGCTTTCCCCCGTGCGACCCTGTGTCGATCGTGCAAGGAAGCCGAGGAGCGCTTCTAGTACACGGTGGCCTCATCGATTGCCCGTAGGCTGAGGTGATGGTCGAGCCTCGCCGCCGAGTTCTCGGTGCCCTGTTCGCGACGGCGGCAGGTGTCGTCGTCGTCGATCAACTCACCAAGGTCTGGGCGGTTGCCGTTATGCAGCCGCGCATCGCCGACGGTGAGGGGCCGATCTACCTACTCGGACCCCTCTTGCGTCTCACCTACACCGAGAACAGCGGTGCTGCGTTCGGTGTTGGGGCTGGCTACACCTGGGTCTTCACCATCGTGGCAGTCGTGGTCGGCATCGTCATCGTGCGGTTTTCGCGCACCATCACGTCGATGCCGTGGGCGATCGCGCTTGGGGGGCTGCTCGGCGGGTTACTGGGCAACCTGATCGATCGCTTGACGCGGCCGCCGAGCCCGGGGATGGGCACCGTCGTCGATTTCATCGGCTTGCCCAATTTTCCCATCTTCAATGTGGCGGACATGTCGATCACGTTCTCCGCTATCGCGATGATCTATCTCGCTTGGCGGGGCGTTCCCTTGGCCGACGAACAGACGGAGGAGTCCTCGGATGCGGGTGCGCAGTGAGCCGGTTGCTTCCCGTGCCACCGACACTCGTCGGTGAGCGTGTCGACGTCGCTTTGGCGCAAATGCTGGGCCTGTCGAGGGCTCGCGCAAGCGCTCTGATGGCTGAGGGCGCGGTGCGTATCGGCGGCGATGTCGTCGCCAAATCCCACCGACTCGGACCCGATGAGTGGATCGATGTGGACGTGGCACACGGAGTTGTGGCGAGCGGAACCGACGGCGGCGCCGACGTCGTCGAGCAGATCCCGGTGTTGTGGGAGGACGACGAGGTTGCTGTCATCGACAAGCCGGTCGGGGTCGCTGCTCATCCGAGTCCCGGCTGGCAGGGGCCGACCGTGACGGGCTCACTGGCCGCCGCCGGCCACCGGCTCGCTGAATCCGGAGCGGCGGAGCGCGAGGGGGTCGTGCACCGACTGGACGTGGGCACCACCGGGGTGATGGCGTTGGCGAAGACCCCGGGCGCCTACTCATCGCTCAAGGAGCAGTTCAAGGAGCGCACGGTGGACAAGGAGTACCACGCGATCGTGCACGGACTTCTCGATCCGCTGGCCGGCACTATCGACGCGCCGATCGATCGGCATCCGACTAAGGACTACAAGTGGGCGGTGGTGGCGGGGGGACGCCCGAGCATCACCCACTACGAGACCTTGGAAGCTTGGCCCCGAGCCTCGCTCGTGGAGGTGCACCTGGAGACGGGTAGGACCCACCAGATCCGGGTGCACATGGCCGCGATGCGACACCCGTGTGTGGGGGATACGACCTACGGAGCCGACCCGACCCTCGCCGATGCACTGGGGCTGACGAGACAGTGGTTACATGCGAGATCCCTGGGATTCGACCACCCGGTGACCGGGGAACGGATCATCGTGACCAGCGAATACCCGATGGACTTGCAGACAGCGGTTGATCGGCTGCGGGACGGCCTGCCTTCGTGAACTACGACGCCGGCTTGTCCTAGGGTTGAGCGATGCCCGTCCGAGCACCGATCGATGCCGCCTGATGCGAATCCGGTGCCGCGCATGAGTGATTCCCGTGGCGACTTCGTCCACCTGCACGTACACACCGAGTACTCCATGTTGGACGGTGCGGCACGACTGTCCGATCTGATGGACGAGGCGGTGCGGCTGAACATGCCGGCCATCGCCATGACCGACCACGGCAACCTTTTCGGCGCCTATGACTTCTACATCACTGCGCGGGCCGCAGGGATCAAGCCGATCATCGGACTCGAGGGCTACTACGCGCCGCAGGGCCGGGCCGAACGACGCCCCTTCGACTTCGGAGGCGGGTTCGACGAAGGCACTCCCGAGGATCCCGGAGCCGGGCGCGGTAAGCACAACTACACCCACATGACGCTCTGGGCGGCCGACACCAGCGGCATGCACAACCTGTTCCGGCTGTCGTCGCTCGCCAGTTTGGAAGGTCAGTACCACAAGCCGCGCTTCGATCGGGAACTGCTCGATCGGCATGGCAGCGGCCTCATCGGCACTACCGGATGCCCCAGCGGTGAGGTGAACAGGTGGCTGCAGGCCGGTGAGTTCGACAAGGCGCGTGCCGCCGCCGCTGACTTTCGCGACATCCTCGGGGCGGGCAACTACTTCTGCGAGTTAATGGATCATGGTTTGGCGATCGAGCGTCGCTTTCGTGAAGATCTGATTCGTATTGCCCGCGATCTCGACCTGCCACTGATCGCGACGAACGATCTGCATTACGTGCACGCGGCCGATGCCGATACGCACGAAGTCCTGCTGTGCGTGGGTACTCGCACCACGATGGATGATCCCAAGCGCTTCCGCTTCGACGCCCGTGACTTCTATCTGAAGTCGGCCGAGGAGATGCGAAGTGTGTGGTCGGAGCTGCCGGAGGCCTGCGACAACACCCTCGTGATCGCCGAGCGTTGCGATGTTTCCTTCAACGAAGGTGCGAACCTGATGCCGGCCTTCCCGGTGCCGGAAGGCCATACCGAGGAATCCTGGTTGATTGCCGAGGTGGAACGCGGTCTTGCCGAGCGCTATCGGGGGTCGGTGCCACCGGAGGTACGAACGCAGGCGGAATACGAACTGCAGGTCGTCTCGCAGATGGGTTATCCGGGGTACTTCCTCGTGGTGGCCGATCTCGTGCGCTATGCCAAGGACAACGGGATTCGTGTGGGCCCGGGTCGTGGTTCAGCGGCCGGAGCGATGATCGCCTACGCATTGGGTATCACCGAACTCGATCCGCTCCAACACGGGCTGCTCTTCGAAAGGTTCTTGAATCCCGAGCGCATATCGATGCCCGACATCGACATCGACTTCGATGAGCGCCGCCGTGCGGACATGATCCGATACGCCACTGAGAAGTACGGCGAAGCACGCGTCGCGCAGATCGTGACGTTCGCGTCCATCAAAGCCAAAGCCGCTGTCAAGGACAGCGCTCGGGTGCTCGGGTACCCATATGCGCTCGGTGATCGCATCACCAAGGCGATGCCACCATCCGTGATGGGTAAGGACATCTCCCTCGCCGGAGCGTTCGACCCTGGCGATGCTCGCTACGGCGAAGCGGCGGACTTCCGAGCCCTATACGAATCCGATGCGGAAGCGCGACAGGTGATCGACACGGCCAAGGGACTCGAGGGGCTCAAGCGACAGCCCGGAGTGCATGCGGCCGGCGTTATCTTGTCCCGCGAGGCCCTGATAGACGTCATTCCCGTCTGGCGTCGGGAGCAGGACGGCGCGATCATCACGCAGTTCGACATGGGGGCATGTGAATCCCTGGGACTGTTGAAGATGGACTTCCTGGGTCTGCGCAACCTCACGGTTCTCGACGATTGTCTGGACAACATCGAAAAGAACTCAGCTCAGCGATTGATCCTCGAAGAGATCAGCCTCGATGACCGGGCTGCCTACGAATTGCTGTCGCGAGGGGACACCCTCGGAGTGTTCCAACTCGATGGTGGGCCGATGCGATCGCTATTGCGCTCCATGCAGCCGGACAACTTCGAGGACATCTCCGCGGTCTTGGCTCTCTATCGACCAGGTCCGATGGGTGCCAACGCGCACAACGACTACGCCGATCGCAAGAACGGACGCAAGCCGGTTGTGCCGATCCACCCCGAGCTGGCAGAACCACTTGGTGAGATCCTCGGCGACACCTACGGCCTGATCGTTTACCAAGAGCAAGTCATGGCCATCGCGCAAGAACTCGCTGGCTACTCCCTGGGCAAGGCGGATCTCTTACGTCGCGCCATGGGCAAGAAGAAAAAGGAGATCCTGGAAAAGGAGTTCGTCCCCTTCCGGGATGGCATGCGCGAGCGCGGTTATTCCGATGCTGCCATCGACACGCTCTGGGAGATCCTGGTCCCCTTCTCCGATTACGCCTTCAATAAGGCCCACACCGCCGGCTACGGACTGGTCTCTTACTGGACCGCGTACCTCAAGGCGAACTATCCGGCCGAGTACATGGCCGCGCTGCTCACCAGCGTTCAAGACGACAAAGACAAGAGCGCCATTTATCTCGGCGAATGCCGGCGGATGGGTATCAAGGTGCTGCCGCCGGATGTGAACGAGTCCGATGGCGCCTACACCGCGCGCGGCAGCGACATCCGCTTCGGGCTATCGGCAATCCGAAACGTCGGGGATGGTGTGGTCGACTCCATCATCGCGACTCGGCGGGCCAAGGGGCGGTACTCGGACTTCCATGACTTCATTGCCAAGTCCGACATCAGCGTTTGCAACAGGCGCGTCGTCGACTCCCTCGTGAAGGCCGGCGCATTCGATTCATTCGGTCATACGCGCAAGGGCTTGGTTGCGGTGCACGAATTGGTCATCGATTCCGCGGTTGATATCAAGCGAGCCGAAGCAGCCGGACAGTTCGACCTCTTCGGTGGTCTCGGGGGTGGCGATGACGACGAACCCTCCGGGTTGGCCGAGCAGACGCCCGTCCCGGTGGGGGAGTGGGATAAGTCGGTCCTGCTCGCACACGAGCGCGACATGCTCGGCTTGTACGTATCCGATCATCCGCTTAGCGGTCTTGAGCATGCGCTGGCCACCATGTCGGATCGTTCCATCGCTTCGCTACTCGCCGACGAGACGCTGGAATCGGCGGTCCTCACCGTGGCCGGTTTGCTGACCGCGGTGCAGCGCAAGACCACCAAGAAGGGCTCGGCATGGGCCATCGTGTCGATTGAGGATCTCGACGGTGCGGTGGAAGCCATGGTCTTCCCGCAGACCTACAACTCGGTGGCGACCCAGTTGGTCGAGGACGCCATCGTGACCATGCGGGTGCGGGTCGAGCGCAGTGACGACGAAGGACTGCGGCTGATCGTCATGGAGGTACAGACCCCCGATCTGTCGCAGGCCGCCAGCGGACCACTTCGCCTGTCTTTAGCCGCATCGCGGTGCGTACCGCCGCTGGTGGAAAGACTCAAAGACGTCCTGTCCCAGCATCCGGGGACCACTGAGGTGCACTTGCACTTGACGGGCGGCACACACACCACGGTGCTGCGCCTCGACGACGCCATGCGGGTGAGCCCGTCGGCATCCCTCTACGGAGACCTCAAGGCCCTACTCGGCGCCAACTGCTTGAACTGAGTGCTGCTGGCAGCGCGCGGTCGAGCGCCACGGGCGAGTGTCGTACCGTTTAGCGGTGACATCCACGTCGACTCCGGAGCCAGCCCTCGAACCGGATGGCGGGAATTCGTCCACCATGGGTCGGGTTCGGCCGGAGCGGCCGGAACGTGCGGTGCTATTGGCCGGGATCATCGTGGGACTGCTCAGCGGTGCGGCTCTGGGTGTGTTGTGGTGGCGATTGGCTCCGCGTGTTCCCATCGTGATCCGTCCCGACGGCTCGCGTCCGCAGGGTTTCCAGCCGGAGGAGTACCTGGCTGCGGATATCGCTTTCGCGGTGCTTGCGCTGGTTGCCGGGATAGTGCTCACGATCGCCCTCGCGGCGATGCGCCGCCAACACCTTCTTGGTGTGCTCGCCGCGGGCCTGATCGGCAGCGTCCTGGGCACCTTGGCCATGTGGCAGGTGGGGACCCGGCTGGGTTCCGTGGACATCGAGGGGTTGATCGCAACCACCGAAGAGGAGTTCGTGGTCAACGCGCCGCTAGCGGTCACCATGCCCGGGGTCTTCCTGGTGTGGGCGATCGGCTCAGCGGCCGTCGTGGTGGTGCTCGCTTTCGGTGACTGGCTAGCCGGCATCAAGTCCCGTCGCTGACTGCGATCGGAGATACCAACGCATCCGTAATGGCGATCGCGTCGGCAGGATTGATGGCGATCTCCAGCCCACGTCGCCCTGCGCTTACGAACATCCGATCGAGTTGCTTCGCGGACTCGTCGATCACCACGGGCACTCGTCGCCGCATGGAGAAGGGACTGATTGCGCCCAACGCGGAGCCGCTGATCCGCTCAGCAGTGCGTGAATCAGCGAGTTCGGCCCGGCGAGCGTTCATGGCGGAAGCGAGTTTCTTTGCCGCCACTCGCGAGGGAACCGGGACCAATGCCAGGCAGATGCTGGCATCCACCGACCAGACGAGGGACTTGAAGATGGCAAACGGATCGCAGTCCAGGGCAGTCGTCAACTGACGTACTGCCTCGGGTCCATAGTCATCGGCTCGGTCGTCATGGTGGAACTTGTGGAGATCGAAAGCCACTCCGCGCTCACGCAGATAGGCCGCGGCCGGAGAACCGGAACTGTGCGATGCTCTCCCAGTCACGATGCAGGTCAGGTTGGTCAGTTTGGTCAATTGGTCGATGGTGAGGCGTTGAGCAAGTCGAGCGCTGGCACCGCGCCGAGCGCGGCGATCATCGCGGTCTCGTAGTCCAGCACCCGGATTCCTTCTACGAGTCGGGTGAGGGCGTCAGGGGAGGCAAGCAATTCGTTGCGAGTAGCGGCGTCGACGATCAATGCGGCGGTGATCAGGTAACTGAGGACGCCAGGATCATCGGGCACCTGTTCGTCATCGGAGCGTTGTTCATCGAGTCGACCGCCAAGCGCGGCACGGTAGCGCTCGAAAGCGGACATCGCCCGGCGCACCACGGCGTGCACCTTGGGGTCATCGTCGTCGATATCGGGTTCGGGCAGGAAGTCCACGGCGGCGCGCAGCAGCGGCGCAGAGCGATCCACCTCTCGCACACTGAAGCGGCGTCCGCCGATGGTGACGATGTCGTACCGCCCGTCCTCCAGGCGATCGGCTTGTCGAAGGACGGCGGTAACTCCAACCGGGTAGAGCTCATCGTGGTGGTCCAAGGCGGTTCCGGGCGTGGATGTCGAGCCCAGCCGGCTTTCGCGGACGGCGATTACTCCGAACTCGCGCTCATCCTCCGGTTTGGCGAGCAGTTCCTCGATCATTAGTCGGTAGCGCGGCTCGAAAATGTGCAGTGGTAGCACGAGACCGGGCACCAGCGCTGTTGTCAGCGGGAAGAGTGGCAGCCGTGTCTCCATGCTTCGAGCGTAGACTCCAGTGCGTGTTACGTCTCCTCGACTTGCGGGACAGTTCCGCCGATCCGCGCACGCAGGTGCCCCGAGCGGCGATGGATCTCGCCGATGCTGGTGCCACGATCACTCCGATACTCGATGCCGTGCGAGATCGCGGAGCCGATGCCGTACTCGAGGCGGGGGAACGCTTCGACGGCGTACGCCCGGATTCGTTGCGGGTTCCCGGGGAGGTCATCGAGAGCGCGCTGACCGGCCTGGACCCAGCGGTTCGGGCTGCACTCGAGGAAGCCATTGCGCGGGCCCGGAAGGTGCACGCAGATCAAAGACGCGTTGATGTCATCACCGAGGTGGTCCCCGGTGGATCGGTGACCGAGCGATGGTTGCCGGTCGCGCGCGTGGGCTTGTACGTTCCCGGTGGCCGGGCGGTGTACCCGAGCAGCGTGGTGATGAACGTGGTGCCCGCACAGGAAGCTGGCGTTCCCTCCCTTGCGGTAGTCAGCCCACCGCAGCGCGATTTCGATGGCTGGCCGCATCCCACGGTCCTCGCAGCGTGCGCGTTGCTCGGTGTCGAGGAGATTTATTCGGTTGGTGGGGCCCAGGCCGTGGCGATGCTCGCTTACGGCGTCGATCTACCCGATGGCACGCGTTGCGAGCCGGTGGATTTGGTCACCGGCCCGGGCAATATCTACGTCACCGCTGCCAAGCGGGCACTGCAGGGGATTATCGGGATCGACTCCGAGGCGGGCCCCACCGAGGTGGCGATCCTCGCCGACCACACCGCCGATCCGCGATACGTGGCAGCCGATCTCATCAGCCAGGCTGAACATGACGTGATCGCCGCCGCGGTGCTCGTCACCACGAGCGAGGAACTCGCGGACGCCGTCCTGGAGGAGGTTCGCGCCCAAGTGGCACGCACTAAGCACGTCGAGCGCATCACCGAGGCGCTAACCGGGATCCAAAGTGCGGTAATCGTTGTCCGGGACATCGAGCAGGGGCTGCAGGTGGTCGATGCCTACGCCGCGGAGCACTTGGAGATCCACACCGTCGAAGCACGAGAGATAGCTATGCGGGTACGCAACGCAGGTGCGATCTTCGTCGGCCCGTGGGCGCCAGTCTCACTCGGCGATTACTGCGCCGGATCCAATCACGTGCTCCCGACTATGGGAGCCGCCCGGCACTCCTCGGGGTTGTCGGTCCAGTCGTTCCTGCGTGGCATCCACGTCATCGACTACGACCACACCGCGCTGACCGACGTCGCCGATCACGTGGTCGCCCTCGCGCAGGCGGAGGACCTGCCCGGGCACGGGGATGCCATCACCGTTCGGCTGCGCGAGCAGACGTCGTCGTGAGCGGGTTCGACCCACCGCTTCGTGAGGATCTCGCGGGGCTTACTGCTTACGGCGCACCCCAACTCGATGTCGAGGTGCGGCTCAACGTCAATGAGAACCCCTTTCCGCCTTCTGTCGAACTCGCACGAGACATTGCGGCGAACGTCGAACGCGCGGTTGGATCGCTGAACCGATACCCGGACCGAGACTTCCTGCGATTGCGCGAAGACCTTGCTGACTATTTGGCCGGGGAATCGGGCGTTCGGCTCACGTCCGGGCAGATCTGGGCGGCAAACGGTTCGAACGAAGTCATGGATCACGTGATGGCGGCATTCGGTGGCCCGGGGCGATTCGCCCTGTCCTTTCCCCCCACGTACTCGATGTATCCGCAGTATTCGCGGGAGTCTTTCACTTCGCTCATCGAAGTTGCCCGTGATGAGGACTTTCGCATTGACCTGCCTGCAGCGCTCGCCGCAATCGGTGCGCACCGACCCTCGCTGGTCCTCGTCGCCTCCCCGAACAACCCCAGCGGTACGGCAGTGCCGATCGGTGAATTGATCGCACTCGCGCAAGCGGCGAAGGATGTGCGCGCCGTGCTCGTGGTGGATGAGGCTTATGCCGAGTTCCGGCATTCCGGGACGCCGAGTGCGTTGACATTGCTAGCCGACCATCCGAACGTGATCGTGACCCGAACCATGAGCAAGGCGTTCGCCATGGCGGGTGCGCGCGTGGGGTACGCCGCCGCCGCGTCCTCGCTGATCGACGCACTCGCGATCGTCCGTTTGCCCTACCACCTGTCGGCCATCACCCAAGCCGTCGCCAGCACCGCGTTGGCACATGCCCGCGAATTGCAGCAGGGGCTCGACGTGCTGCGCATCGAACGCGATCGTTTGGTCGCAGCCTTACGTGAACGCGATCTGCAGGTGCCCGACTCGGATGCGAACTTCGCCCTGTTCGGGATCTTCGATGATCGCCACGCGATCTGGCGAGCGCTGCTGGATCGAGGTGTACTGATTCGTGAGACTGGACCGCCTGGTTGGCTTCGGGTCACCGTAGGAACTCCCGAGGAGAACGCTAGGTTTGTAACGGCGTTGGACGAGGTCCTCCGGACGTGAGACCAGTAAAGGATGGCTAGGGTCGATGAGCAGAACTGCGCGAGTGGAACGCAACACCAAGGAGAGCTCGGTCCTCGTTGAGTTGAATCTCGACGGCACCGGAGTTAGCGATATCGCAACCGGAGTGCCGTTCTTCGATCACATGCTGGCTCAGTTGGCCAAGCACGGGGGATTGGATCTCACGGTGCGCACTGAGGGGGATCTCGAGGTCGACGCCCATCACACCGTCGAAGACACCTCCTTGGCGTTGGGGCAGGCCATCAACGAAGCCCTCGGAGATCGCGGCGGCTTGCGGCGGTATGGCGATGCTCTCGTGCCGCTGGATGAATGTCTGGTGCAATCCGCGGTCGATTTGTCGGGGCGCCCCTACCTGGTCCATGAAGAGCCTGAACTCGTCGAGCTGATCGGTTCTTACGACACCACTCTCACTCGGCACATCTGGGAGTCGATAGTGGCCACCAGTCAGATCACCTTGCACGTTCGGGTGCTGAGCGGTCGCAATGCTCACCATGTTGTGGAGGCGCAGTTCAAGTCGGTCGCTCGCTCGTTGCGCGATGCAGTGGCGCAGGATCCGCGGGTTGTGGGGGTCCCTTCCACGAAGGGAACCCTGACCGCTTCGTGATGTGACCCATATGGACGTCGTCGTACTCGATTACGGCAGCGGAAATGTGCGCTCGGCTCAACGCGCCCTGGAACGTGCGGGAGCGCGGGTCGAGGTGACGGCGGATGCGCGCCGAGCGATGGAATGCGACGGTCTCGTGGTTCCGGGAGTGGGTGCCTTCGCCGCGTGCATGCGAGGTTTGGAAGGAGTCCGCGCGCCAGGGATCATCGATCGTCGTCTCGCGGGAGGACGGTCCGTACTCGGCATCTGTGTGGGAATGCAGGTGATGTTCGCGTCGGGAGTCGAGCACGGGGAGCGAGCCGAAGGCTTGGCAATGTGGCCTGGCGTGGTGGAACGGCTCAATGCTCCCGTGCTACCCCACATGGGTTGGGACACAGTCGATGTTCCCGAAGGCTCGTTGTTATTCGACGGCGTCGAAGATCAGCGCTTCTACTTCGTGCACTCCTTTGGAGTGCGCAAGTGGGACTGGGTGGCCGAAGATCGACTTCGGCGGGCGCCGGTGGTCAGTTGGTGTGACTACGGAGGTCGTTTCGTGGCGGCCGTTGAGAACGGTGCGCTCAGCGCTACCCAATTCCACCCAGAGAAGTCCGGGGATGCTGGTGCGGCAGTGCTACGCAATTGGACTCGCAGCCTCACCTAGGCTGGCCTGCGTGACCAAGCCCAAGTTGCTCGAACTCCTCCCGGCCGTCGATGTGGCCGATGGCCAAGCCGTCCGACTCGTTCAGGGCAAGGCCGGCACCGAAACCACCTACGGTGCGCCCCTCGAGGCCGCCCGCTCATGGGTGAACCAAGGGGCAACGTGGATCCATCTCGTCGATCTGGATGCCGCATTCGGTCGGGGAAGCAACGCAGAGGTCATCCGCCACGTGGTGCACTCCCTTCGCGATCACGTTCAGATCGAGCTTTCCGGCGGAATCCGCACCGACGAAACCCTCAAAGCTGCCTTGGACACTGGCGCCACCCGCGTGAATCTCGGCACTGCAGCGCTCGAGGATCCCGAGTGGACCGAACGGGTCATCGCGGATCACGGCGAGAGCATCGCCGTGGGTCTCGATGTCAAGCACCACACACTCGCTGCGCGCGGGTGGACCACGGAGGGCGGGGATCTGTGGGAGACCCTCGGGCGTTTGGATGCCGCTGGTTGTGCGCGCTACGTGATCACCGATGTGCACAAGGACGGCACGATGAAGGGTCCGAATTTCCACCTGTTGAGAGACGTTTGCAAAGTCACCAAGGCGCCGGTCGTGGCGTCCGGAGGCATCTCGCACCTGGAGGACCTGCACAAGCTCGCAGACATGACCGCAGAGGGGATCGAGGGTGCGATCATCGGACGCGCCTTGTACGACGGCGCTTTCACACTTGCCGAGGCCATCGCCGCTATCGAGGCGCGCTACGACCCGTACGAGTGGGGTCCGCCGCGCCCGTGAGCGAGCGATGACCCTCGCGGTTCGAGTTATCCCGTGCCTGGACGTCGATGCCGGTCGGGTTGTCAAGGGCGTCAATTTCCTGGACCTACGCGATGCCGGCGACCCGGTCGAATTGGCAGCGCGCTACGACGCACAGGGGGCGGATGAGA
>Ga0180429_10002661_pt1 | contig 14639 bp, 12 predicted proteins | sample SS_ome_FD_132428 | JGI IMG/M metagenome (GOLD analysis project Ga0180429, IMG submission 132428) | Hypersaline lake sediment archaeal communities from the Salton Sea, California, USA - SS_1_S_1 metaG | ecosystem: Environmental > Aquatic > Non-marine Saline and Alkaline > Hypersaline > Sediment ...
TGACGTGGGGCAACCTCTCCTCACATCTCAGCAAACTGGAAGCCGCTGGCTATGTCGAGATCATCAAGGAGTTCGTGCAAAAGAAGCCGCACACCATGGTCCATCTGACGCCGGAAGGCCGAGCTGCGTTCGATGCCTATCGCCTGCAAATGAAGGCGCTGTTTGATGACTTGCCTGGCTAACGGAGCAACTGTGCGCTTGACTCGGTTCACTGCTGAATCAAACGAGATTGTGCAAGCATTCACCGCCCGATCGCCTGAACGGGAGGTCGTCTACCTACGGGTCGCGACCTCCCTCCCACCGAACGCGCGTTGAGAAAGGAGGATCCGATGGAAGACGCAACCATTTGGGTCGCCATAGGCCTTGCGGTCCTTGCCGTGATCGGCGTGATCGTATTCCTGAACGCGAGCAACTAGTCCCCGTTGCCCCCAGCACAATCGTGCTGGGGGCCCTCCTCGATTCAGTCGTAGCGTATGCGAGGGTTTAGCGCCGCATAGAGCAAGTCTGCTGCGAAATTGGACAGTACAACACCCAAGACCACGACCATGGTGATGGCTTGAACCAACGGGAAGTCCCGATTGTCGATTGCGGTCAGCAGCAGCCGGCCCAACCCAGGGAAATTGAAGACGTTCTCGATCACGATGATGCCGCCAATCAGCCAGCCGATACTGATTGCAACGACTGTGATTGTTGGGAGCAGGGCATTTCGCAGGACGTGTCGAAAGACGACGTATGGCCAGGAGAGGCCTTTCAGCACCGCAGTGCGCACGTAGGGTTTGTGGAGTTGCTCGACAACTTCAGCGCGGGTGAGTCGTGCGATATACGCGAGGAGCACGAGCGTTGCGGTGAGCGCTGGGAGGATGAGGGAAGGCAGAGCCTGAAAGAAGCCAATGCCTGACTCGATGGATGAGACTGCTGGGAGCCAGCGCAGCTTGTGAGCGAACAGCTCCACCAGGAGTACGCCAGTGACGAACTCTGGAAGTCCGACCACAGAAAGGCTCACGAGACTGATGACCGTGTCAGGCAAACGGTGCTCAGCAAGTCCTGCCCAGACACCCAGGGCAATGGAGATGGGGACAGCAAAGAGCAGCGCCAGCCCAGCGAGCATCAATGAGTTTCCCAATGTATCCAGGACACGGGTCCGAACCGGGATCTTCCATGCATATGAGGTTCCCCAATCTCCCCGCACGAAACTGGATGCCCAATCCAAGTACTGGACCACCGGGGAGCGGTCTAGACCAAGCTCCTGACGCTTGGCAGCCACGGCCTCTTCGGACGCGTCTCGTGGCAAGAGGACCCGCGCGACATCTCCTGGCAGGAACTGCGTGATGGAGAAGATCAAGATTGAGGTCAGTGCAAGTGTTAGAAAGAGGAATCCGATGCGACGAATCACGAATCTAGTCACATCGCACCTCCTGGTACGTCAGAAGGCCCGGCTTGAAGCACTCGCAATTGCGCGGGCGGGATATGACAGTAGATCTGATGACCGCTGGCCGCTTGCTGCCAGTCCGGTGTCTGCTGCTCGCAAACATCGCCAAGAGCGCGAGGGCAACGCGTGTGGAATGGACAGCCCTTGGGAACGTCGACCGGACTCGGGACATCTCCGGAGAGCCGAATTCGTTCCGCGGGTAATGTCGAGTTGAGTCCGTGCACCGAGGACAGCAGCGCCTCGGTATAGGGGTGATAGGGCGGGTGCAAGACTGCTTCAGTCGAGCCATGCTCCATGATTCGTCCGAGGTACATGACCGCAATCTCATCCGCGACGTGGGCAACAACTGCCAGATCGTGCGAGATGAATGCATAGCCACTCCCGACCTCTTGCTGTAGCCTCGAAAGCAGGTTCAGAATCCGGGCCTGCACTGAGACATCGAGGGCTGAGGTTGCCTCGTCGCATACCACGAAGTCAGGGTTCGTGGCGATCGCACGGGCGATGGCCACGCGTTGCTTCTCCCCACCTGATAGCTCGTGAGGAAGACGTGATACGTACCCCGCATCGAGACCAACCCTTTCGAGTAGTTCGGTCACCTGCGAGCGACTCTCCGACCTAGAGCTGTTTGTCAGTCGGGACAACTGTCGTCCCAGAATCGTTCCGATCGGCAGATAGGGGTTCAGTGCCTGGTCGGGGTTTTGCGAAACGGCTTGGAGTTGACGTAGCGCCGAGCGATCACGTTGCTGCAATGCTGCTGGAAGTGGCTGATCGCCGAGTAGTACCTGTCCCGAAGAAGCGGTCTCAAGACCGAGTACCGTGCGCGCGAGCGTGGTCTTTCCACTGCCACTCTCCCCGACCCAACCCATGGTCTGACCTGGTTCAATTGAGAGGGCGACGCCATCCACAGCGCGCAGAGTTTTTTGGGGTGTCCGTTGAATCAACTCTTTGAGCGAGCGACGCAGGCCGAATGTCTTCGCGAGGTCCTCAATGACGAGGGGCTGCAGATCGCCAGCTGAGTGCAGGGGGGCAGGGGCAATTTCGGGTTGGTGAATGATGGGCTTGAGCTCGGCCGTGGCCTGCCAGTGATGGCAGCGCACGAGCGCATGATCGCTGTCACCGGACTGCTGGAGGATGGGACGGGTGTGGCATTTATCTGTTGCAAGCTGACATCTCGGGCGGAAAACACAGCCCGCGGGCAGATCGCTCAAAGAGGGAATCAATCCAGTCATGGAGTAGAGGGCAGTCTTGTCTTCTACTGCAGCCAGCTTCGGCACGCTCTGGAGCAGGCCAAAAGAGTAAGGGTGGCGGGGCGCAGCAAAGAGGCGTTGTGTGATGTCGAGCTCAACGAGTTCACCTGCGTACAGCACGGCGACACGATCTGACACCTGTGAGACGACACTGAGGTCATGAGAGATGTACAGACTTGATCGCGAGCTGTCCTCCAACAGATTGGCAATAAGATCCAGTATCACGGCTTCTGTGGTGACATCCAGACCGGTCGTTGGCTCATCGAGTAGCAACAGCTCTGGATTCGACGCGAGCGCCATGGCAATGACCACACGTTGCTGCATACCGCCACTGAGCTCATGCGGATACTGATTCACGACCCGCTGAGGATCGGCAATCCGTACAGCCTCTAGCATCTTGAGTGTCGTGTCCGCGACGGATGTGCTGCCAGGGATGCCCTGCATTCGCACCGTCTCGGCAAGTTGACTCCCAATCCTTATGGACGGGTTGAGCGAGGCCATCGGATCTTGTGGGATCAAGGCAATGCAGCGGCCGCGGAGCTTCTGCAGCTCTCGATATGAGTTGCCGAGCACGGAGCTGTCGCGGAATCTGATCTCCCCCTTGCGAACGGCTCCGTTGGCGCTGAGATGCTGGACAATGGCAAGCGCGAGTGTGGATTTCCCGGATCCGCTCTCACCGACGACACCCAGCGTTTGTCCGCGAGGGACTTCTAGGTCCACATCTCGAAGCGCATCCAACCATTGCCCCTGGACAAGGTAGGACACAGTCAAGCCCGAAATGGAGAGCACGGCATCGGACTGCGACGTCGGCTGTTCGGTTGCTACTCTTGAAGCGATGACCTTGCGACGAGCACGTCGCGTTAATGAAGGTGTGCCCATTTGCAGAGCTGTCTTCAGCCCGTCGGCAGCCAGGTTGATGCCGATCACAAGGACGGAAATCGCACCTGCCGGGAAGTACAGTGCCCATGGGATGAGTCGGGAGGCGCTGCGTGCCTCCTTCACCATCAGCCCCCAATCGGGCGTCGGTGGCTGAACGCCTACACCCAAGTAGCCAAGCGAGGCCACCAGGAAGATGCCGTAGGAGAAGCGCAATGCGGCCTCTACCGAGAGGGCGGGAAGCACCGAGGGGGCGATTTCTCGGAACAGGATGTAGAGGATGGATTCCCCACGTAGCCTAGCGGCTTCCACGAAGCCGAGCGTCTTGACGGAAATCACTTCACTACGTACGACGCGCGCAACCACCGGAACGTAGACCACTGCGATCACAATGAGCACGCTCCATTGCGATTGCCCGACGACACCCACGAGCACGAGCGCAAGCAGCAAGGCTGGAATCGCGAGCACACTGTCGAACAGACGCATGATGACTTCGTCGAGCCATCCGCCTTTGTACCCGCTGATCAGCCCAACAGCGGTGCCTGCGGCTACTGCGATCAGTGCGCCAAGTCCGGTCAACGATAGGATGCTGCGCGCCCCGAACAGCACGCGAGTGTAGATGTCCCTTCCCAGAAGATCGGTGCCAAAGGGATGAGTCCATGTCGGACCTTGGCGTGCATCCAGCGCGCGCATCTCCGTGGGCGTATAGGGCGTGAGCCAGGGAGCAAAGATCGCGACCAACACAAACAGCAACACGATCGATACACCAACTGCGGATGTCGGACGCTGGAACAGGCTACGAAGCACACGAAGGGAGGATGCACCGCGGCTGGACAGGGCGACTCACGTCCTTTGAAGAAGGCGGGCCGGGTGGCCCGCCTCGTAGCTTCTACTTCTTGTACACCGTCCGGAAATCGGTTCGACCCGCGAAGCCCTTCAGCGCAACACCCTCGAAGCTATCGCTGTAAGCGGCAACTTGTGGCCAGAAGTAGGGGATGATCACAGGACCACGGTCGACCAGAATCTGTTGGATCTGTGAGTAGGCGGCAATTCGCTGCTGCTCGTCCAACGTGGTGCCTGCGACCCCTGCGAGTTGATCGAATTCCCCGTCACAGAACCGTGACTCGTTCCAAGCCGCCTCGCACACGAGCATCAGGTTCAGGTAGAACTGCGGGTAGGGTCTTGAGCCCCAGCCTGTGATGCCGAGGACTGCATCCATCCAGTGGTTCTCCCCGTAGTACACGCTCTCAGGCTCAACGATGACGTTGACCTCGACGCCTACTTGAGCCCATTGCTCTTTCAGTACGACAGCGAGCTGCGGACGTGCCCCGGTGTCCGGGGTGTAGAGATCGAGTGACAACCCGTCGGCGTACCCTGCTTGATTCAGGAGGTCGATCGCTCGATCCGGGTCGTAGGCAAGTGCCTGCACGGCTTCGTCATAGTAGTTCGCGTAGAGCGGTCCCACAGGGGCATCCTGCCCCACGGTACCTGCACCGAGTTGCACGAGATTCAGGATCGTCGCTCGATCGGTCGCGTGCTTCAGTGCCTGAATGACGAGCGGGTTGTTGCCTGGCTCCATGTCAGACCGAAGTCGTACGAGGTCGAATCCATTGGTAGGTACGTCAGTGGTTACAATCCCCGGCTCCCCCTGCAACGTGACGTAGAGCGTGATCGGCATGCGCCACGCCATGTCCACTTGGCCTCCACGAAGTGCAGCAACGGCTGCATCGGAATCCGTGAAGAAGATGAACTCCAAGCCATCGAGTAGCGGCGCACCTTCGATGAAGTAGTCCGCGTTCGCTTGCATCAGGATGCGATCTCCTGGCAGATACTCAGTGACCTCGAACGGACCGGTTCCATTGAACGATGCGAAATCTTCAGTCCCCCGCTTCAAGACCAGGGCATGGTTGTCGCTCAGGTCGTAAAGGAAGAACGGGTTTGTCTGCTTCAGGGTGAAAGTGACTTCGTTTGAGCCGGTGGCTTCGACAGATGCAATGTTCTCAAACAGCGATGCTGTGGGGAATCCATTGTCAGGATCTCGAAGGCGATCGAACGTCCAGACGACGTCTCCAGGAACCAACAGGCTGCCATCATGAAAATGAACCCCGCTCTGGAGTGTGAAGACGTAGGTCAGACCGTCCTCGCTGACGTCCCAGGAAGCCGCCAGACGAGGGACGAGCGCGTTCTCCGGGTCGATGTCCACCAAGTAGTCGTAGACCGCATTGGCTACGGCGATCTCTGCATCTGAACTGATGAGTCCGGGATCATTCTCTACCGTGGGCTGCATGGCCACTGTGAAGATGCCTTGCGCGAGCACGCCTGCGCTGAGCGCGAAGCATGCCAACAGCACCATGAGAACCCTCTTCGTCTGATTTGCGGAAAACATGAAACCTCCCTCATTGCATTCAACACCGTGCGATGGGGTATCCGAACCCCTGTTCACGTCTCAGCCTAACGGTATCATCGAATCGTGACAACTGCGTCTACAAATGGCTGAATCGGCATCTGCAACCGCTCCGGCTAGAATGTCTGCATGTCCAAATCCGTGGAACCCAAACACCGGAAGCTCTGGAGTGGATTGGCCGTCGAAGGCGCCACTGCCGATCTGGCGATCCTGGGCATTCCCTTTGATGGGGCCGCCAGCTTTAGGCGAGGCGCTGCCGAAGCACCAGCCGCCATCCGAGCGCTCACCCCGCACACGGCACCTTTCACCGAGACCGGGCACGCGTTGGAGACCCTGCGCATTTGCGATCTTGGAGATGTCCGATGCGATGGCGATTGGGATGAAGTATCCAGTCGTATCGCTGCAACTGTGGCGCAGGCCTTCACCTATCCCTTTGCCGTCTTCCTGGGTGGCGACCATGCGGTCAGCATCCCTATCCTGCAGACGCTTTCCGAGACCATGGAAGGTAGCTTGGGTGTGTTGCATCTGGATGCGCATCTTGACCTCATGGATTCGTTCGAGGGCCGGCGCTGGTCGCATGCCTGCACTGCGCGTCGCTATCTGGAACTGGGAAACGTTCGACCTGAGCATGTCGTGTTCTGTGGTACTCGGTCCTGGCTGGGTGATGAGGTTGCCTATGTCCAATCGCATCCTGCCCTCTCTGTGCACACTGCACAAGCGCTCGATGCCCAAGGCGTCCAAGCTGTCGCCAAGCAGACGATTGCCCAGCTAGAGACAGCGGATGCCGTCTATATCACCCTGGATATCGACTTTCTGGATCCGGCCTTTGCTCCAGGCACTGGAACCCCTGAAGCAGGCGGCCCCTCAACACGCCAGCTTCTGGAGTACCTGAAGCTTGTCTTCCCAGCATTACCAGTTCGAGCCATGGACCTGGTGGAGGTTTCGCCGCCGTTGGATTCCTCCCACATCACGTCTGTGGCAGCCGTCAAGATCCTCTACGAGATCTTCGGCATGCTGGTTTCTCGCCACGGCTAGCTTGCGGAGGGATCCGATTGCATCATGCCGTGGATGTTGCCCTCGGTGTCCTTGAAGTAGGCCATCCAACCGATACCTGGGACCGCCATCTTAGGCAGGGTGATACTCCCGCCGTTTGCCTCAACCTGTCGGATGGATTCGTCGAGATCTTCGACATCGATCGTATTGGCGACCATCGAGTTGCCAGCCTCGCGCCGTCCGAGGCCGCCGTCGATTCCTGGTGCCTCCTGTGGACCGGTGGAGATTAGCCAATAGTCGACTGGGCCATCCCACTTTTGAAAGTTCCACCCGAACGTCTTCTCGAAGAAGGTGATGAGACGTTGCGGATCGTCTGCTGGAATCTCGAAATGCATCACTCTTGCCATGTTGACTCCTTTCACAGAATCCATTGTCAGGATGCTCGTGGAGCCTAAGTGATGCTTTGGGTCAGATTGTGTGAACTTTGATGAAGTTGGTGCGGCCGCCCCCGCCCACCGGAATGCCTCCGGTGAGAACGACTTGGTCTCCGGGGCGGCATTCCTGAAACTCAAGCAATAGACGGTGCATCGACTCCAGCATGCTGTCTGTTGTGGAGCAAAGCGGCGCCAAGTGCGGGGTAACCCCCCAGACCAATGCCAGTTGGCGCAGGACGGCTTCGTCAGGTGTGAAGGCTACGATCGATTGCCTTGGACGCTTTCTCGCAATCTGGCGAGCCGTATATCCGCTGGCGGTCATGGTCACGATCAACTCGAGCTGGAGCGCCTCTGCGATGTCTGCGGTTGCATCTCCAATGGCATCTGTGACTGGATGGATGTATGGCAAGGCATCGGGCTTGGCTGCGAGCTGGGTATTTGGCATGTGGCTCTCGATGACCTCCGAAATGCGCCGGATCATCTCAACTGCCTGGATTGGGAAACTGCCAACTGCCGTCTCTGCGGACAGCATGACTGCGTCCGTACCATCGAGGATTGCATTGGCAACGTCGCTTGATTCCGCGCGTGTGGGGCGCGGATTTTCGATCATGGATTGAAGCATCTGCGTAGCCGTAATCACCGGGATGCCGGCCTGGTTGCAGCTGCGAATGATCTCCTTCTGATGTAGCGGCACTTCTTGCGGTGAGAGCTCCACACCGAGATCACCTCGCGCGACCATGACTGCATCGACGAGCGGGAGAATCTCTGACAGATTGTCGATTGCGTGCTTGCTCTCGATTTTCGCGATGACGTGGACCGTCGCCTCAGCGCCAACGTGTTCATCAATGAGCATGCGTAGGTCCTCAACATCGCTGGCCGTGCGAACGAAGGATAGTGCAAGGAAGTCAACGCCTTGATCCAGCGCGAAGCATGCGTCTTCGCGGTCCTTAGGGGTCAAGGAGGACTTGGCGATCGAAGCCTCAGGCGCGGCAATGCCCTTACGAGAGGACAAGACGCCTCCAACCACGACCTCGCAGACCAGCACGTCTGGCCGCTTCTCTCGAATGCAGAGCTCGACGGCACCGTCGTCAAGCAACAGGCGCTGGTTCACTTCGACGCCGGTGATGATCTCAGGATGCGGAAGCGGGAGAACGTTCGCAGTACCGTCCGCAGGCTCCAAGGTAAGCGCGATCCAGTCTCCGACGTGGAGAGACAATCGGTCCTTGAGAGGGCCGATCCGGAACTTCGGACCTTGAAGATCTGCAAGGATTGCCACGGTCGCGCCACAGGCATCCGCAGTGTCCCGAATGGTCTGGATGAGCTCTGCATGCTGTTCGCGCGTTCCGTGAGAGAAGTTGACACGTGCCACATCCATACCTTGCTCAATCATGGCACGAAGCACTGAAGGATCGCTGGACGCTGGCCCCAAGGTACAGACGATCTTGGTCTTGGTGTCTGAAGCGTGCGTTGTCATGCGGCCTCCGAACTGCCGAATCGTATCATTGAGCAGTCTACAACCGGGCGATAGCCCACGTTCTGGTAGATCTTGTTCGAGGTTGGATTCGAGAGATCGGTGTACAGGGTGCAGAACTGATGTCCCTGGTCCAACATGTGCTGACTCAGTGCCGCTACACAGGCAGAAGCATAGCCATTGCCGCGATACTCGGGCGGCGTGTAGACCGCGCTGACGGTGGCCCCGTTGGGGGTGCTGCGGGAACTGCCAGCCATGGAAACCACACCCTCGGTCTCCCAAACCCCAAGATGCCCGGTCTCGATGAAGCGTCGAACGTTCTCCTCCGGATGCTCCGGAGGATCGTCTGGTACCGCCTCATGACAGAAGGCGAGGAACCAGTGCGCCAACAGCGGGATGTCCTCTTCAGTTGCCCACCGGAAGCCGCCCTGAACGTCTGCTGGGGGTGTGACTTCCGTGAGCGTATAGATCCGTTGAGACATACAGACAGTGGATGGCAGGGAAGTCCGTTGGCTCCAACGCGCCGCGAACTCAGCGGAAACCTCGGTGTTCCCATTCACGCCCGGAAGCTGTGGGTCCGCACTGGAGAGGTATTCCACCATCTGATCCAACGCATCGATCTGACCAGGCTCACAATGCACGATCAGGTTGTATGGCGGCGTTCTCAGTGCTGCGGCGACGACCTCATCCCCATCCTGAACGGTTAGGAAGATGGGCGCTTCGTCTCCGTAACGTCGACCGTGGCGTACGCGATCGGCAATCCCGACGATGAGGTTGTTCTTGGCCTCGTCCCGAAGCAACGTGTCCAGGGCAGCAGCCAGAAACTCGCTTGCCTGCTTGTAGGCTGTCAGCTTCATGCTTGGTTCTCCATCATGTCAATGTATGCACCGGAGATGAGATCGGCTTCTGCAATCCCGAGTTTGTCCATCAGATCCTGTGCAATCTGCGCACCGTACTCCGAGCTCTCTCCCTTGGACAAGACGACTTCGAGTTCCATGAAGGTTCCGAGCTCCTCGACCTCATCAAGATGAACCCGCGTGGGGCCAATCAGGTAGAGATGGCGGCGTTTGGAGACCACGCCCCGAATGGGTAGCGCGGACTCAAGAATGCGCGAGAAGGCTGCGGGATCGCTTGAACGAACGATGTCATAGGTTGAGGTCTTGGCCCCAGCATCGTCTGGTCGTGCGTACTGAATCAGTTCACACCGGTCAGGTGCCAGCACGCGAAGCTTCAAGCGCCCCCTTGGGGTGATGTAGAACGTATCCAGCTGGTCCAGGATCTCCACCGGCGTTTCAGAGAGCGCTTCTGCCTGCGCACGCAGTCCTTCAAAGTCTCGAACCCTGGCTTTGATCTCAACGTTTCTCGGCATCTCAACCTCCAGACGTCCATTGTGCCAGGAAATCGTCCAGGAATCTGTGGAGACCCGGATCAATGGACTCCCGATTTGGATCCTCGTGCCAATGGAAGACCTGTGCAGATGCCTGTCCGAAGCATCTGCATCTTAGGGCAATGTGTTCCAGATAGAATCGCTCCTTGCTGCGGCCCGGCGAGCTTGAGTAGATCCAATCATCCACCATCGGAACGCCAAGGTGCGCCAGCGTTGCGCGGATCTGATGGAAGCGACCGGTATGCAGTCGAATCAGCAGGTGGATCTCGTCTTCTCGATCCACTGCTGGAGCTACGGCAAGGATTTCTGTGTCTGAACGTTTTCCCCCGCTGCGAACTACGCGGGCGCGACCGGCTTGCGTTTTCAGATGCAGACGATGCATGCCCACCAGATCCTCTGGACTCGCACGGAGCGGAGACAGCGCGCGAGCGAGATACAGCTTGCCCCAGTTCCCCTGACGAATCTGCTCGTTGTGGAAGGAGATTGCATCGCCTGATCGTGCGATCAGCACGAGCCCTCTTGTAATACGATCGAGTCGGTGCGGCAACTTGGGATTCCCCGCTGGGGCTGCCTTACGAACACGCGCGATCAGGGATTGCTGCTTAGGATCGGTGGTCAGTTCAGACGCCATGCCAGACGGCTTGATCACCACAAGCTCATGGGCTGTCTCGTGAAGGATCCTAATCCCTGGGATCCGCGCGTTCGTCGAGTGCATGCCCCCAGTTTGGTGTGTCCTAGGCAGCTTGTCTAGCAGAAGCCTGTGCGGAGTGAGGTCGACCCATGGATACGAATAGAGCGAGCGAGTGGAAACGCACTGCGCTCGTCCCCACTCGCTCCTGACTTGACAGGAGGTTACCCGTCGCATCCACTCCTTGTTGAGGCACTCTAGCATGGATACGAGATGTAAGCCAAGTTTCGAGAATCGGGGATGTTTGGACTGCTCTAGGGGGAAGAAACTCGCTCCTGTGCTCAGGAATCGAGCACAGGAGCGTCAATCTACTGCCGGTTTCTGGGTTCTGGGCGAAAGTTCTCACGAATGAACTGATCTAATCGCTGGACGAGCGCATTCAACTGGTCGAGAAGGCGCTCAAGTTTAGGATGCTCGGGATCGTCCGCCACCGCATTCTTGGCCAGGTCAGCAAGCTGTTTGGCGAAATCCCGGACCATTTGATGCGCGGCTTCCTCCAAGCGGCTTGCAAGTTGAGGATCGAGTCCTGCCGTCATTCCCTCGATGTATCCGTCGACCCATGAGCGGAGATCCTGAAGTGCATCCTGTGCCCCGGGGCGCGCCGGTCGCTGATCGTCGTCTGCGAGCAAATGCTCAAGGGCATCCACCAGTTGATGCAGCATCAGATCCAGCCGTAGGATTCGCGCCTTGAGATGTCCATCTCCTTCGCCTTGTGGGGCGTCGAACGCATCCAGCAAGTTGGCGATCAGCTCGATGATCTCTTCAAGTCCATCTTCCAAGCGCTCTGCGCGCGGAGCTTCAAGTGCGCTCAGTTCTGCTTCGAGCGTCTTGAGTACATCCGAGAGGCGCTCCAGGGTCACCTCTACAGGGCGAGCATCCCCGGCTGGAGCCGCAATCGAGACGAGACTGGGCAAAGAGACAAGGAGTGCGATGCACAGCGCGATGGCGAGTCGTCGGCTTGTTCTGCTCTGGTTCATGAGTTCTCCTTATGCGATCGCCTTGGATTGATGAGCAGCGAGCGCTGAACCCAAGCTAGGTTCCACCGGGTCATCATCGAACCGTTCGCAGATCAACAGCCGGTCAACACGCGTTGATCCTCTTGTTCAGGTATGGATGCGGCCTTAGTCTAGCAACGTGAACTTCTTGGGTGGGTGGAAACGACATCTTCGGCTGACGGTGATCTCAGCAGTGCTCGTCCTTGTGACCGTGGGTTGCTGGATTCTCGCGGTGCAACTCTCGCGAACCCTTGTCCATGCATCGTTTGAGGATCGCAGCGTAGCCTACGTGCAGGCCTTTGCATCCTCTGCGGTCCCTTGGATCCAACCGCTGCAGCCAACAATGCTGCGATCCGCTGCGCAGTTCATGTTGGTTGGCAGTGCCCAATACGTTCAGGTTGTAGTTGCTGGATCCATCGTTGTGGACGAACGTTCCGAAGGTCGTTTGGATTGGTCCCTTCCCCTCCTGAATCCCATGACTGGTTCGGATGGCTTCGCACGCCCAAGCCATGAATCGGAGCACGTGCTCGATATCGCGACCCCTCTCGGGTCAGTAGAAGGCTACGTTCGCATGGGGATCGACACCTCGAGCGCCCGAGTCCAGGTAAGCAGGATCGCTCTTTGGGCTGGAGCACTGGCAATCGGCGCGGATCTCTTGCTCCTTGGACTGCTCTGGTGGCTGTTCGGATTACGAGCAACGCTGCGCAGGCAAGACCTCGAAACGGCTGCAACACGCACAGCGGGCAACGTCAGAATCGGCGAACTGTGCATTGATGCTGATCAGAAGAGGGTTACCTATCGCGGCGAAGCGGTTCGACTGACCCCCAAGCAATACACGCTGATCGAGTTCTTTGGCCGGAGTCCAGATCAGGTGTTCTCAGATCAGGAGATTGTGGCGGAGGTGTGGCAGGATTCGCTGTACGCCGATTCCAAGGACGTGAAGCAGTACGTCTATCTCCTGCGCCAACGACTTGGCGCCATCCATCCGAACGGCAAACGAATGATCGAGACGGTCCCAGGCTTTGGATACAAGCTGGTTTCTCAGCTTGTTGACCAGGAATTGACCGATTGACGATAGCAATCGCAGCGAAAGCGTGCACCATCGTTGAGAAGGGAGTGAAGAGCAATGAAGAGAATGAAGAGGGCCTTCGTCTTCTGTCTGGCTCTGTCAGTACTGACCAGCCCCTTGATCGCGCAGGAGGAGGAACGGACGTTCGAGCATCGACTCGTCGCGTTCACGAACCAACTGCGCATGGGACTCACCCTCGCGACCGTGGCGACCCACTCCCCAACCCTTCGCGATCTACAGCTCCACGCGCAGCAATTGGTTAACCTGCTCGAGGGGAGTGAAGGACGGCATTTCAGTCGGCCAGCTGGAAGCGAGAACGTGCCAATCGAAGGCATGGCGAATGCCATCCAGGAGTGGAACGATCGATTTGCGGAGGCCGACATCGCACCCCCGCTACGATCCACGCTTTCCATGTCCGCACGCAATGTGAAGACCTATCTCGAACTCGCGCTCGATGCTGCACTCGCCAGTCTGCAGAAGCAACGTCTGGACCTGGCTTCTGGCGACATGCTGCGCGCTTATGCCTTTCTGCTCGCGGCATACGAAAAGCCCTGCGACACGAACTACATTCCTGCGCTGTGGACGATCCTTCGCGCATTCGAGGTCAGCGAAGCTACCGAAACCTCAGCAGACGAATAGGCGTTTTCGTTTGAGACAGTCCGCTTTGTATTGACGAACCCGGATTCCCTCGCTATCGTTCTTTCAATACGTCTCGTTTTCTTCAAGGAGGCTTCATTGACCCGCCGCATCTGGAACGTCCGACTTGGTCTCATAGCTGGCTTCACGGTGCTTGTTTGTTCGCTTTCAGCACTGACAAACTCGATCATTGAACTCGCGCCTGGAGAGTCGATCCAGGCCGCGATCCAGCAGGCTCCAGAAGGAGCGGTCCTCCGTCTCTTGCCAGGAACCCACACCGAGAACCTAAGAATTGAACGAGGGATTACGCTCATTGGGGATGTCGATGCGCCAGATGCGGTGATTCTCGAACCACGTTTGCCGGGACCCGCGATCACGGTATCTCCTTCGGACAGCGCGGCTGAAGTGATGCTGGAAGGCTTCTCAATTCGCGGTGCGTTTGGCTACCTCCCGGATGGCGTGCTCTACATCTCTCTGGCGACTCTTCGCTGCTCGCATCTTCTGATTGAGTCGTGCCAGGGAAGCGGTATCGCGATCTCCGGAAGCGGAGAGGTGTCCATCAGGCATTGCACGATGCGCCAAAACGATCAGTACGGGATTGACGTACGAACTGACGACGCAACCGTCACTGGAACCGGAAACCAGCTAGGAGAAAACGGAGCTGCACTCGGAGGGTGGGCCCCCCCGTCACTGCGAATCCCACGGGTCTCCCAGACGGAGTCATTGATCGTGCAGGTTCCGCGGGACTATGCCACACTCCAGGAGGCATTAGACGCTGTGCCGCCGTCAGGCGTCGTACTGCTTGCTGCGGACGAGATCGAGGCTGGCGCGACGATCTGGAAGGATGTCACAATTGTCGGTACCGCCACAGAGATTCTAAGCAATACGATGATCAGTACTTCGCTCGTGCCTGGAGTACGCGGCACCATCACGCTCTCCTTGCTCCCTTCGGCCCAACACGTCTCGCTCCAATCTCTGGACATCGAGTTCTTGGAGAGCTTTCCAATGAA
>Ga0180429_10002662_pt1 | contig 14637 bp, 10 predicted proteins | sample SS_ome_FD_132428 | JGI IMG/M metagenome (GOLD analysis project Ga0180429, IMG submission 132428) | Hypersaline lake sediment archaeal communities from the Salton Sea, California, USA - SS_1_S_1 metaG | ecosystem: Environmental > Aquatic > Non-marine Saline and Alkaline > Hypersaline > Sediment ...
AGCCCCCAGGCGACGCAACAACTGGAAGGAACGACCGGCGCGGTCGTCGAGTCCTCCCTGGGAGCCTCTCTCGGTCTCGAGCGCACCCCCATCGCCCAGTCGACCGACGGCGCGATCGAAGTCGATGCAGGGGGAGGTTCCCCGGCACCCGGCACCCGGCACGCAAGACGTCCTCCAGACGGCGCTCTCTACCGAAATCGAGAACGAATTGGAGAGCGCCATCCTCGGGCTGCTCGAAGGCTAGCCCGCATTTCTGACAGAGTTTCGTAGCGTGACGCGGCGAGGGCCGTGCCGGCAAGGTGCGCGCGAGATGTCCCGCCGGGCTGTGCAGGACTCCCTGCCCCAGGGCAATCCAAGCGCAACGCAGCCGGCGCAGGCCCCAGCAAGTCGCAGGGGAGAGCTTGCGAGAAATGCGGGCAAACAGGGACGGGGCGTCGTTCGTTTTTCGCCGGGGCGCGATCCCCCGAGATCTGTCGCGCGGCCGGAGCGTCAGTCTCCTCACCACTTCGCTTCGTAGGAGTCGGCCAGGTTTCCCTCGACATCCCGCAACTCGAGAGTTGCGATCCGGTTTTCCCAGTCGATCCGCACCATGCCGAAGTTCCGCTTCTGGAAATTGGTCGGGCTGACGCGATGACGATTGGGTTCCCCTCTCCGGCCGCCGCCGGCATTCGTCAGCCCGCTGCTGGTGAGTTCGTAAACCGGGAATCCCGGGCTGAGCGGATCGCTCGCCGGGAGTTCCGAGATTTCCCCCATGTGACGATCGCCGCTCAGGAAGATGACCGGGCCCGTCTCCGCTTCCTTCAAGAGCCGGAACAACCGCGCTCTCTCATGTGGAAGATTCTGCCAGAGCTCCCAGCGGTGATCCTCGGGTATCACCTGGATGCTCGACAGGATGATCCGCATCCCGGCAGGCTGGCGCAGGGTTTTCGCGAGCCAGCGCCACTGGGCGTCGCCCAGCATCGTCACGGCAGGGTCGGTCTGGCGTTCGTAGGGACCGTCCGGTCCTCGCACGGGCAACTTCTTCAACGGGCCACGGAAGTAGCGGGTATCGAGCAGGATCACCTGGAGCCGCCGGTCTCCCTCGCCGAAGTAGCGAACGTCGTAAGTCCCGGGGCGTTTTCGCGAAGGAGCATCGTCCGGTGTTCGAAAGAAGCGGTGGAATTCCTCCTCCGCCATCTCCTTCGCGGGATAGTCGGCTCCACCGTCGTTCACCCCGTAGTCGTGGTCGTCCCACACTCCGATCACCGGGCACATCGCACGAAGGGCCCGAAACCCCGGTTTCTGCTCGAGCTTCTCATAGGCCGCCCGCATCTCGTCCCGGTCCTCCGTATCGGCGTAGACGTTGTCCCCCAGAAAGAGAAACAGTTGGGGATCCTCCGCCGCGATCGCCTCCCAGACCGGTTGGTCGCGATTCTGGTTCGCGCAGGATCCGAGCGCGATGCGGGTGATCGTTTCCTCGCCCCTTCCGGAAACGGCGGCAAACGCGAAGACGGCCAGGAAGGCAGAGAGACGGTGGGTGTTCATGTTGTCCACGGTGATGATTGCATCGAAAACAGGCATCAGTCTTCCGGACCCCGCAAATTATTTTCGCTTTCGACGAGGTGACGGATAAGTTGCAGGTCCATGGTCGAAGCGAAACACTTTCCCGCCGCCGCGGAAAGGGCAGCGACGGCGCTGCACGATCTGCGCGCGAGCGGCGACTATCCGGGGGGCGTTTCGATCGACCTGCACAAGGCTTTCCTGAAGAACCAGCGAGAGGCGATCAAGGAGGCCCACCGGAGCGGGGCGTCCGGCCTGGAGACGGCCGAATGGCGCGCCGCCATGATCGATGTCTTGCTGAACGATCTCTTCGTGGAGGCGAAACGTGCGTGCCGGGCGGCGGAGCGCACCAAGTCCGAGCATCCGGTCACCCTCATCGCCAGCGGGGGGTTCGGCCGTGGCCAGCTCAGCCCGGGCAGCGACATCGACCTGCAGTTCCTCATTCCGGGCAGTTCGGAACAGTCTCACGACGCCGTTCGCGAGATGGTGCAGCGGATCTCCACCTCTCTCTTCGACCTCGGATTCGACGTGAGCTATCCCGTGCGCAGCATCCGCGGCGCGACCAAGTTCGCCAATCGCGACCATCACACCAAGACGACCCTGCTCGATGCCCGCTACATCACGGGCGACGCGAAACTGTTCGATCGCTTCGAGGAGGCCTTTTTCGACAACTGCCTGCGCGGTCAGGAAAAAGCCTACCTCGGGGAGCGCACCATCGATATCCGCAACCGGCACCGGAAACACGGAAACACGATTCATCTGCAGGAGCCGAACGTGAAGGAGGGCTGCGGCGGCCTGCGCGACCACCACAACCTGATCTGGGTGCTCTGGGTTCTGCGCAAGTCGCGCGAGCTCGAGGAGCTCGTCGAGGAAGGGAGGCTCACGCGGATGGGATTCGAGGCGATCGAGGATGCCTTCGAGTTTCTTCTGCGAGTCCGCAACGAGCTCCACTACTGTCAGCAGGGACGGGCGAGCGACATCCTCACCCTGCGCCTCCAGGGACTCGTCAGCACCGAGCTGGGGTATCCCCAGGAGACCGTGATTCGACGGAGCGAGGAGTTCATGCGCGACTACTACCGCCACACGCGCAACCTGTTCAACCACGGCACCTCCCTGATGCAGAGCTTCGAACTCGAGGTGCGCGGAGAGGAGACCGCCCCGATTCCCGTTCTGAACTTCCTCGCCCGCCGCGCCCCACGCGAGGAGACCTTCGACGGGTTCGTGGCGAAGGGGGGACTGCTCTACCCGGAGAACGACACCATCTTCCACGAAGATCCGCGGCGGATGATGCGCTTCTTCCTCTACTCGCAGCAGCGGCACCTGCGCACCAGCCCGGAGATCCGCCGGCTCTTCAAACAGAACTGGACCCGCATCGACGGTACGTTCCGGAGAGACCGCTCCAACCGGGAGACCTTCGACACCATCCTCGGCAACCGGGGCCAGGTCGCCCAGATTCTCCGCCGCATGCACCGCGTCGGATTCCTCGGCCGCTACATTCCCGAGTTCGGCCAGCTCACCGACCTCGTGCAGCACGAGTTCTTCCATCGCTACTCGGCGGACGAACACACCCTGCGCTGCATCGACCAGCTCGACGCCCTCATCCACAGCGAAAACCCCAAGGAACAATTCTTCCGGCGCACCTTCCAGGACTTCGAGGACCCGGTCGCGCTCTACATCGCGCTGATCATGCACGACACGGGACGCGCCGAGGGCGTGCGCCATCACGAGGACGCCTCCGCCCTGCTCGCGTCCGAGGTCTGCCGCCGCATGCGCTACCGCGGAGAACGGCTGCGGTTGATCACCTTCCTGATCGACCATCACCTCACCTTCTGGCGAACCGCCACCACCAAGAACATCGAGGATCCGGAGACCGTCGCCGGTTTCGCCTCGGCGGTTCGCTCGCCCCAGTGGATGGAGGCACTTTACCTCTTCACCTACGTGGACTCGCTCGCCACCAACGAAGAGGCGTGGAACGACTGGAAAGCCTCGCTCATGGCGCAGCTGCACCGGGCCACCTCCGCGTATTTCTCAGATCGCGACGAGTATATCCGGAGCGTGAACCGGCCGGTCGACGAGTCTCGGGAGAAGGTGTCCGCCAAACTCGGCGACGAGTTTCGGGAGGAAGTCACCGCCCACTTCGAGACGATGCCGGAACGCTACTTCCCCCACCGCTCCCCGACCGAGATCGTGCGGCACATCAAGCTGTTTCGTCGCTTCCTCGAGAAATTCGCGTCCGACGAGCCCGATAGCCTCGTCCCCGTGATCCGGTGGAAGGCACGTCCCAACGAGGGATGCAGTCTCGTCGAGGTGGTCGGCTGGAACCGCCATCACCTTCTCGCCAAGGTCGCCGGCACGCTCGCGGCGCGGAACATCAACATCCTCTCCGCCGATCTTTTCGTCCGGAGCGACAATCTCGTCCTCGACACTTTCCGTGTCTGCACGCCTCGCTTCGAACCGGTGACGTCGAAGCGGGAGATCGCCCGGATCCACGAGATGCTAGAGATCGAGTTCGGAGCCGGCGCCGAGGAGGTCGATTTCGAGGCCCTCATCGCCAAGGCGGCCGCCCCCTCCGTCCTCGCTCCCGAACCCGCCGGATTCGACATCCCCCAGCGAGTCCTGCTCTCGAACCAGATCAGCCGGGACGCCACCGTCATGGAGGTACAGGCGGCCGACCGTATCGGACTTCTCTACGACATCTTCACCGTGCTCGGACACCTCGAAGCCGAGGTCCTCAACGCGCGAGTCAGCACCCAGGCCGGTGCGGCGATCGACCGCTTCTACCTCGTCGGCACCCACACTGGAGCGAAGATCAAGGACCCCACCCTGCTCGAGTCGATCGAGCAAAAAGTCACCGCCTGCCTGGAGCAGCAGGCCCCGGTGGACTGAGAAGGCCGCGGAACCGGGGCTCCCGCGACGTGGCTCTACCGCGGCCGTCGCCCGGTCAGGGACCGGTCTCTCCCGCCTTTTCCGCCTTTTCCGCCTTTTCCTCCCTTTCCTTCTCCTCCCGCTCACGTCCCTTCTCGTAGGCCGCGATGATCCGTGCCACCACCGGATGGCGGACGACGTCCTTTCGCTCGAATTCGATGAAGTGAACCCCCTCGACCCCGCGCAGGAGTCGCATCGCTTCGAGCAGGCCCGACTTGCGTTGGGGTCGAAGATCGATCTGCGAGGGATCACCGGTCACGATGCACCGAGAGCGCTCGCCGATCCGGGTGAGGAACATCAGCATCTGTTCGCGGCTCGCGTTCTGCGCTTCGTCGAGAATCACGCAGGCCCGGTTGAGGGTACGTCCCCGCATGTAGGCGAGCGGGGCGATTTCGATGAGCTTGTTCTCCGCGAATCGTTGCGCCTCGGACGGCTCGAGCATGTCGTTGAGGGCATCATAGAGCGGTCTCAGGTAGGGCAGCACCTTTTCCTCGAGTGCACCGGGCAGAAAACCGAGCGCCTCGCCCGCCTCCACCGCGGGTCTCGTCAGCATGATTCGGTCGATCTCGCGATTCTTGAGCTGGTCGAGCGCATAGGCCATCGCGAGATAGGTTTTCCCGGTGCCGGCCGGTCCGATTCCAAACACGACGTCGTTTTCCTCCAGCGCGCGCAGGTAGCGGAGCTGGTTGTGTGTCCGCGGGGAGACGGGAGGTTTCCCCCCCGACCCGAGGAGGCGATACTCCGTCAATTCCGCCAGGGTTTCGTCGACGGAAAGGGGCATCTCGTCCGATTCACCGGACTCCGCCCGGTCGACCGCCTGCACCACCGACAGGGCATACCGAAAAGACTGGCGCGTGATCGGTCCGCCCTTGCGCCGTGCCATCTCGAGATCTTCCAGGAGAGCACAGGCGCGTTCCACGTCCTCCTCCCTCCCCTCGATCCTGAGCCACGCGTCTCGCGTCGTGATCGTCACGCCCAGGGTTTCCCCCGCCTCCTTGAGAAGGCCCAGATCGTCGGCGAAGAGACCGTGCAAAAAGTGCGGACTCTCGTAATCCAGCGTCGTTACCGCCATGAAACCAGTTCTGCCTGCGGACCGCGCGCGCTACCGGTAGCCGTAGGTCAGCCCCCAATCGAGAGACTCCGGTTTTTCCAGGAGAGACGGATCCAGACCAGGTTCCTCGGCGGCGGCTTTCGCTTCGTCGGAACTCTCGTCGTAATCGGCAATCACGCGGATGAAGTAGACACCGGTCCGGTCCGGCAGCACCCGCACACCGGCCCTCCCGCCCTCACTGAACGACTCCAATCCCACGGGTTCTCCCATCTGGTCGAAGGCATCGACGCGCACGGTAGCCCCGGGCCAGCTCGTCCCCGCCCAGAACCAGTATTCGTTCCCCCGGAACAACTGATGCTTCACCAGGAGGGGCAGCCCCGGTTCCACCTCGCCCGACCAACTGTCCTCCCGTACCTCGAAGCCCTGTTCGACGTAGGGCGTCGCCGCCTCCAGGGCAAAGGAAATCGCCTCGTTGACGAACGCCCGCACGAGACCGGCGGATCCGAGGCAAAGGGCCCCGATCATGAGAAGGCGCCCCGCGGAAGCGGATCGAAATCGTCGGACTTGGGGCCGGGCAAGCATGCGTGGCTGCGGGATCAAAAGGAGCCGGACACCTCTTCGACGGCGGGCTCCAGCGGTATAAAATATATCTCTTCGAGCATCTCGCGACTGATCTTTCGCACTTCCTCGACGGACTCCTGGGTGATCCGGGGCGCATCCACGATGATCGCCTCGATCCTGGCCAACCCGGTGGCGAGAAACCGGATCTTCGGCGCATCTCGTTCCGGGCCGGTGAGCCCGGCAAGTGTTTCGCGAAAGTGAGCGATCAGGGCGGGCTGGTAGAGCAACTCGGCCTTGTCCTCGCTGTAGGATTCCACGATGAACTCCGTCACAACATGGGTGCCCCGCAGCCATCCTCCCAGGCTCACGAGAGCGGAGAGGTCCTCGTCGCGCAGGCTCTCCATGGTTTCACGCACCGTCTGCTGCGTGCCGTCGAGTTCGCTGCGGACCAGTTCCCAATCACCGGCCTCGGCGGCCTCGATGATGCTGAGACTGTGGGGACGTACCGCATTGGCAAGGCCCAGTGATTCCGCCAGCTCGAGCGCACGCCGTCCGATCTCCTCGATCTCCTCCGCACTCTTCGCCTGGACTGCGACGAAGCCCTCGGCCACCACGCAGCCGAACGTGAGGGCGAGGAATCCTCGCTCGCGAAAGGGGCGTTTCTCCTCCGGAAGCGCGATGCCGCGATGCCATTCCGGCTCCCCGAGCTTGTCCAAGACCGCGAAAATTTCGGCCGGAATCGGGACGACGATCTCCTCGACGATTTCCCCGGGAAACTGCGAAAAATCGAGCCGCTCCGGCGGCTCGGCCCATGCCGTGCTTCCCGCGAACAGGATACAGGCGATGCACACGGGAAAGGCAGGGCGAAAACTCATAGGAAAACAGCGGACAGAAGCCACGGGACGGGAGGCGATTATCGCAGATTCTGCGCAGGGATCAACGCAATCCGCACCGATCACCGCGCTGCCGACTCGACCCAGGATACAGGCCCCGGCGGTGAAGCCGTTGAGCGCAAATCGAGAGGGCGGCTTCCAGTGGGGCGAATCCGGGGTGATCCGGGGAGGCTCGGAGAGGCGGGGCCTGCAAAGACGGGAAAGCCAGGGGGCGGGCGCGCGAACGAAGCGAGTTCTCGTGGCCGGCCGGTCCGCCCTCCGACGGATGGGGCCGGACGGCTATTCGGCCTGTCGGCCCCAGGGCTCGACGCGGAGCCCCTGTTTCCGTTCCTCCGCGGCCGCCTGCTGCGGCGAAGCGAGGCGCTCCCACAACTCGGGCAGCGAACGGACCGCCTGGGGAAGCCCGGCCTCGGCCGAGGCCGACAGATGAGCCGCGGCCGAAACGAGATCGACCTGGCCTCCGATGCCGGCCTCGAAGAGGCGGGCGAGATGGAAATGCGCCACGGGGTGCCCCGCATTCGCCGCGCGCTGGTAGAGGGCGAAAGCGGCGGCGAGGTCCGGCGCGCCACCCTGTCCCCGCTCGAGCATGAGTGCCAGGTTGATCATCGATGTCGGGCTGCCCTGGCCCGCAGCGCGTTCGAACCACGCACGTGCCGCGAGGAGGTCGGGATAGACGTGCCGCCCGTCCCGGTACCAGCTTCCGAGCCGGTCCTGTGCCTCGAGGACTCCCGCATTCGCTGCGGCGAACAGCTGCTCGACCGCGAGCTGCCGGTCGGGAGCGAGAAGGGCGGGCTTCGCATCGAGCAGGAGAGCGAGGTGATAGTGTCCCCGGACGGCTCCCTGTTCGATGGCGCGTTCGAACCACGTGCGCGCCTCCTGGCGGTTGGCGCCCTCGATCCCACCGCTCCCGGTCTGGTGGATGAGTCCGAGTTGGATCGAGGCGTTTCCGTTCCCGAGTTCCGCGCATCGTTCGTAGGAGGCGAGGGATTTCGCCGGATCGGCAGGAGTCCCGATACCGTCGGCGTAGAGCCGGGCGAGGAGGAAAGCCGCCCCGGCGCTGCCCTGCTCCGAGGCCTCGGAAATGATCCGGAAGGCGCGTTCATGGTCGCGGGGCACACCGGTTCCTTGTCCGAGCATGCGAACGAGCAGGCGCCCGGCCTCCATGTGGCCCCCGGAAAACGCGCGCTCGAGCGCCTCGACGGCGGCAGCCGCATCGACACGATCGGGAAAACCGGCCGCTCCCGAGAAAAGCCATCCGAGCCGGAACCATCCGTCCGGGTCTCCCGCCTCGGCCGCCGAACGGAAAAGGGACTCCGCCTCCTCGTAGCTCCGGCTGCGGTACCGTCCGGTCGCGGCGTAGAACCCGAGCACGACCTGGCTGGAGGTGTGCGTGGCGCTCAGCTGCCTCAGGAGGCGCATCCCTTCGGCCGCTCGATCGACGTCGCCTGTCGGCGTTCCCGTCTCGACCAACAATCGCCCGAGAAGATGAAGGGCCTCCTGCGAATCGGGGTCCGTCGCGATCGCGAGGCGAAGCCAGCGCTCGGCTTCAGCGGGAATCACGGGCACCTGACCGCCCCGGGCGAAGGCCTCGCCAAGCCGGACCATCGCGGAGACATCGCCCTCGCCTGCCGCCTCTTTCAGGGCGACGATCTCCTCCGGCAGGGAGGGCCCGGGGTCCTCGTCGATGAGAGTCGCGCAGGCGGGACCGGGGTGCGACAGGACACACCAGCCGGCGATGAGCATGCCGGCAAACTGGCAAGGCAGGGCTCGGGCGAAGACGCTCACCCTTCGCTGGCGTCGGTTGCGAGGCTGCGCCGTCCGCGCCGGAAGAGGGCGGATCCAAACAGACCGAGGAGCACGAGCACGGTGCTGGGCTCCGGAACCGGCGCGAAGGTCAGGAAGATGTCCGATCCGCGCTGCTGCAGGTTGAAGCGGCCGAGGGGAATCTCGGTATCGAAGGACTGGCTCTGGGAGTCGTCCCAATTGATGACGCTGAGGCTGAAATTGGAGAAACCCGTGGTGCTTCCCGCCACGTCGTAGAGGAGCCACTCCCGCTCGGTGTCCCAGAAGGCCGTGGTCCAGTCGACCGCGGAGCCAGTGGAATTGAAGTCGAGCTCCAGCGTGGTCCCGGCGAGGAAGTTGAGATTGCCACCGACATCGATCTGATCGAAGACGGGCGTGCCGCCCTGGATGACGGAACCCTCGACGTCGTCGGTGAGTTCCCATTCCACGGTGGGATTGGTTCCGTCGTAGTTCAGGTCGCCGGCGAAGGTCTGCACGCCGGGACTGTTGCCAGGACGGTGCACGCCGGAGATGGTCACCGCGCCGTTGATGGTGCCGGTTCCGTCGACGACTCCGCCCTCGTCGACGGTGAGGTCGCCGCCGAGAATACCGTTGTTGCCCACGGTGAGCGTGCCGCCATTCTCGACGGTGATGTTGCCGGTCGCAGAAGTGTTGTCACCGTCGATAACGAGCGTCCCGTCCTTCACCACGGTGGTGCCGGTGTAGGTGTTGGTGCCCTCGAGGATCCACTTGCCGGTGCCGACCTTCTCCAGGTTGATGAGTCCGGTTCCTGCGTTGTGGTCGCGAACGACGCCCTCGATCGTGTTATCGTCGGTGTTCGCGCCTCCCAGCGTGACTGTCCGGGCGACGGTGACGTCGCTTCGGAGGTTATTGAAGTTGTTCGTGGTGAAGGTGACAGCCCCGGATCCATTGGCGAGAAAAACACCACTTCCCATCTGATCGCCGGCCGCGTTGTTGTTGCCTAGGGTGAAGTTCTTGTTGATTGAGCTTCCGGTTCCCACATACTCGAGCGTCGCCGTGGTCGTTCCAAAACCGATCCGCTGTCCAAATTGTGAGCCCAGACTTCCCTCTTTCGTGATCTGGACGCGTCCCTCATTGATATTCAAAGCATTGTAGGAGTTCGAGCCCGAGGTGGGGTCCAGCTTCAGGGTCCCGCTGCCGACTTTGACCAGATTGTGCCCCCCATTTTCGGTGATATTCGACGTGACGGTCATCTCCGCCTCAGACGGATCGAAGAGTGATCCCGAGGTATTGTCATCGATGTTGAAACTCTGGCTCGAACCCGTGATCTGCAGCGTTCCCCCATCGATCGAGGCGGTGTTGGCCGTGGTTTCGTCGGCGATGTACCGGAGCAGAGACTTCTGGTGGACCGTGGCACCGGAATCGATGTTCATCGTCGCGTCGCCATCTCCCTGGTTCCCCTGGCCAAAGAAAAGGTTATTCTCAAAAGTCTGATTGGCATTGATATTCACCGTCCCGTAGCGCACCTCGAATCGCCCGGTCTTGAGGTCGCCGTTGACGGTGAAAGTGGCATCGTCGCGCTCAAAGGTTTTCACTTGATTGCTCCCTGCGAGGATGTCCCTACTCAGGGTGGTGTCCGACCCGGCCACGAAGATGTCGATGCCCGACGCGGCGCCCGTGTTGTTGATGTTTCCATTCACGGTGATGGTTTCGTTGTCCTGTTTGTTGATCTGCCCGAGGACCAATCGCTGGGTCTCACCCGGGGTCGGACCTCCGGTGCCGGTGTCGATGTTGCCGTTGAGGATCAGCGAGGCCGTGGTGCTGAGGTTGCGAATGTTGATCTCGTCGTTGAAACCGGCCGTGCCTCCATCGCCGAGGATCAGGTCCGCTTCGATCGTCTGGTCATTTGTTGGATTGGCCCGGAGAAAGATCTCGGCGTTCTGCCGGAGCCGCAATTCCTGACCGGTGAGGCCGATGGTATAGCTCGCCGGACCTCCGAAAAAGTCGATGCCCCCGGTCGTCTGTCCGGCTCCGCCCAGGTCGATCGTGGTCCGGTTGTTGACCGCGGTGGCCGCCTCGGAAAACCGGGCCATGTCCCCGGGAGTAGTGCCCTGAACTCCACTGTCCCAATTCGACGCGTTGCCCTACGTGTCGTCGACAGTGCCCTGCCAGACGGTGATCGTCTGGGCGTAACTCGTACTGGCGAAAGTGACGGCGAAAAGAATCCCAAGGGCGAACCGAATCATAATCGGAAAGGAAGCAGTCGGCCTGAAGGCAAGCACAGCCGGAGGATTGGGTCAACAAACGATTGGGTCAACGACAGTCAAGGAAGGAAGGAAGGCCGAGGAGATGGTCATCGCAGAACGCCGCAAATCGATCGAGGGTCGATGGGCGGAAAGCACCCAGTCTGAAAGCCGGGACGAAAGACCTCCGGCGGCAGACCGCCTTCGGAACCCACGATCCTGCGGGAGCACGGGAATAGGAACGGCCCACCGGCTCGTCCGGCGATCTCCCGCACCGCCTTCAGATCGTCACCCGCGACACCGCAATATCCCCTCCGAAGCAGACCGCCACGTCCGTGTCCGCCTCCCGCGGCCTCTCGTGATAGCGCCCCCGGTAGTGGAGCCCACCGCAGTCGGAAGGCTCGAAGATCACCTCGAGTGGCTGGCGCTCCTGCTCGCAGAAGACCACATCCGGCGATCGCTCCTGCGGTCCGACGTGGGGGAAATTCACGTTCCAGAATTCGCCGGAATCGAGTTCCTCGTCCGCAATCCGGGAAAACACCCGAGCCACTTCGGTCGCCACCGCTTCCCACCTCATATCCCGGTCCCGGCGCAGATAATGGGAGAAGGCGACGCCGCGCACCCCGTGGAAGGCGGCTTCCCGCACCGCCGCGACGGTGCCGGAGATCGCGAAATCGTGACGTCCGAGGTTTCCCCCGTGGTTCACCCCGGAAAACACCCAGTCGGGTTCGCGGGGCAGGAGGTGCTTCAGGGCCACGCGTGAACAGTCGGCCGGCGTCCCGGCCACGGAAAACCGCCGCGTCCCGTGCTCGACGGCGCGCAGGGGTTCGTCGGTGGTCACGCGGTGCCCGATCTGCGACGCCTGCTCCGCGGGTGCCACGATCCAGACCTCGTCGAAGATCCGCTCTGCCGCGGTGGCAAGGGCGTCGAGCCCCGGGGCGTCGATGCCGTCGTCGTTGGTGAGGAGAACCGTCGTGCCTTTCATCATGGTGTGCGCACGCTGGAGGCGGGCGATCCGTTTGTCGTGCGGAATCTTGCGCCGTTCACGCCTCTCCGCTACCGGTGATGGTGTGTCCGATCCGTCACCCGTCATTTACTTCGACCGCTACGTCCGCGCCGAACGGGAGGAGGCGATTTACGGCGAAAAATGGCTGCGCTGGACCTGCGAGCATCCCGTCGGTCGTCTCTGCCTCCGCTCCGCCATTTCACGCCCCTGGTTTTCCCGTCTCTACGGGACCTGGGCCGACAGCCCCGCTTCCCGGCGGGAGATCGTCCCGTTCCTGGAGAAGTTCGGTCTCGATCCGGCCGAATTCTCCGATCCGGTGGAATCGTTCCGCACCTTCAACGAGTTCTTCCACCGCCGCCTCGCGGCGAACGCACGCCCAATCGATCCCGCGCCCGGCGCCGCCATTTTTCCCGCCGACGGCCGCCACTCTCTCGTGCATCCCCTCGACCAGACCACCACGATCTACGCCAAGGGCCAGCGCCTCGACCTGACCGCCCTGCTCGGTGACGGCGCTCTCGCCCAACGATTCGCGGGAGGCACCGCAATTTTCTCCCGCCTCTGCCCCGTCGACTACCACCGCTTTCACTTCCCGCTCGCCGGCACTCCGGACGCGCCCCGGGTCGTGAACGGGGCCCTCTTTTCCGTGAATCCGATCGCCCTGCGCGAGTCGATCGCCCGGCTCTGGCAGAATCGCCGGGCCGTCACCGAGGTTTCCGGGTCTCCCGTGGGGGACTACCTCTTCGTCGAGGTGGGCGCGACGAACGTCGGCGGCATCGTCCCCACCGCCGAACCCGGCACCCCGGTGGAGAAAGGAGACGAGAAGGGTTACTTCCGCCTCGGCGGTTCGCTCGTGATCACGCTCTTCTCCGCCGGAGTCTTCACGCCCGCGGACGACCTCGTCGAACAATCCTCCCGCGGAGTCGAACTCTACGCGAGGATGGGAGACCGCATGGGAACGGTCGGCACTCCCGGCTCGACCGCGGGAAACCGCGGAAGCGACTCGGGACCCGCGTGAACCGAGACTCCGAAAAAGCACCACGAACCGATTGCGAGAATGAAGCCACGACCCGGCATAGGTCCAGATTGCCCGACATGCCTCGTGATGGGCAAGTACGGGAACCCGTTGCACCGACGGCGTTTCGCCCTGGTATTTCTCACGGCAGTTCGAACACCGAATTGTGGATGACACGCTCGACTTCGTCGCCATCCGGCGTCCGCAGAAACATCTCGATCGACATGCCCCAGGTCGGCTCCAGGTCGGGAATATCGAGTGCGATCGTCCTCCCTTCGTCACCGAGGCGGGCCGCCTCAACTCTCCATCGGCGTTGGTTCAGGTGCTTCGACCCGTAGTTCCTGGTTCGATTCAGGTCCCATGCCTCGACGATGAAGTTCTCCGGTGTCACCGAGTCCGCTTCGACCGGATCGCTCAGGCGGAAGGAAATTCCGGTGCCCGTGACGTTCAGCTTGGTGGGAACGAAGGCGGGACGCTCCGTCCGGCGAATGCGGTAGAATCCCCCCGCCTGCCGCTGGGTTCCGGCCCAGGCGAACATTCCGCAGGCATAGAGCTGTCCGTTGCCGGGATGGAAGCGACCCCGCATTACGCCGGTGGGAAAGGGCGGGACCGGCAGTTCGCACAGGCCTCCCTGCTTGCGCCCATTCACCTCCTCGTGGGGAACGATGTGGATCTTGCCGTAGCCGTAGCTGAGGTTGAGCAACGAACCGTTCAGGTCGCCCCAGGCGGCTCCGTCCGGGACCCAGAGCAACTCGGACGGTGAACGATCGAAGGCATTCGTGATCCAGCAGAGCGGGTCCTTCATCGCGGCGTCGCTCGTGTCGGTGACCGGGGAGTAGCCGTAGATGTTGCCGAAGAACTCTCCGGGTCCCTCGCCATTCACCCAATTGATCCGGTTCTTGGGATTCCAGTGCCCCTCCTGGTCGGTCACGATGAAGGTCCCGTCCGGATTCAGGCAGACCCCGTTGGCGGCGCGGAAACCGGTCGCGAGGATGTCGGTCCTCTCCCCGTCCGGCGAGACCCGCAGGAGGGTGCCGTGATGCGGCACGAGGGAGTCGAGCGCGTGGCGGGCACTCTTCGCGTAGTAGAAGTTCCCCGCCTCGTCGACCTGCAACCCCATCGCGAACTCGTGGAAGTGCTCGGTCACCTGGTGGTCGTTGTTGACGCACTCGATGAAATCGATCGTCTCGTCCCCGTTCGTGTCGTGCAGGCGGGCGAGCTGATCCCGGCAGGTCACGTGGATCAGGCCGTCGACGATCTTCAAGCCGAGGGGTTGAAACAGGCCCGAGCAGATCCGTTTCCAGGTCAGTTCGCCGTCGTCGCGGTCGATGCCCTCGACGATCCAGACATCGCCCATCCACGTGCAGACCGCGGCGCGTGTGCCATCCGGATAGAAATCGAAACCACTCGTCCGCATCCACGACTGGTGGGGATTGGCATCCGCATCCGGAACGGTGAGACTGTCGACCGCGAAGGGCCCATCGTCGCTGCCTCGCTCGATCTGGGTCGTCACCGGGGTCGGTGGCGGAAGCGGACGAAAGACAGGAGGATCCGGATCGACAAGGACCGTCCATTGCTCCGGGACACTCGACATCGTATCGAGCCTGGGCCCGCTCCCGTCTCACGCGACAAAGGTCTTGCTA
>Ga0180429_10002666_pt1 | contig 14625 bp, 15 predicted proteins | sample SS_ome_FD_132428 | JGI IMG/M metagenome (GOLD analysis project Ga0180429, IMG submission 132428) | Hypersaline lake sediment archaeal communities from the Salton Sea, California, USA - SS_1_S_1 metaG | ecosystem: Environmental > Aquatic > Non-marine Saline and Alkaline > Hypersaline > Sediment ...
AATCCTTCTTCGTGAGCTTCATGGTCTTTGCCAGTTCCCGCGCAGTGGGCTTCCGCCCGAGTTGCGCCTCGAGCAGGTGCGTGGCGCTGTTGAGCTTCGAGGCGCGGCTTCTGACAAGGCGCGGCACCCAGTCCATAGCCCGCAGTTCATCAAGAATCGCCCCGCGCACCCTCGGCGCACAGTACGTCTCAAACTTCACTCCACGCGCCGGATCGAAGGCCTTCAGCGCATCCATCAAGCCAAAGACACCCGCAGAGATCAGATCATCCACATCCACCTCGTCAGGAAGGCGGACCCGCAGACGCTCGGCGGAGTACTTCACAATCGGTAAATAGTTTTCCAACAAATGGTTGCGAGATTCCTCGTCTCGTTTGGCGAGGTACGTCTTCCACCATTTCTGAACTTGATTCACCGGTGTCTTATCGGAAGGTGTCTTCATCTTACAGTTCCTTTCGCGCACATTGATGCACTTGTCCTCATAGAGTCTCCCAGCGACCCATAACTAATTGTTAAATAAAACGTTATCGCTAACACCACACTAACCTGGCGCCCGTGGGCTTTATCTGCTGTCTCTCGGCAAGCAGATATGATCTCATCGACACAGAGTATTCGGATTCGTGAGCAAATTACTCAAACTGTATATTTTATTTTTTCTTCGTATCTTCTCTACTTTATCCATCTTTTCTATATTGGCAACCGGATTCACTTTTCGGCCTTCGTTTTTATCATTGGCCTCACCGTTTCGCCCCTGCTCTTCGCGGGCGTCACAGCAGGCGGCAGGCCGTATGTCTGCTACGCATATATCGTTTTTATTACTGCTTTTACACATCATGCAAAAAGCCTTACCATTCGACGGAAGAAGCCTTCCTTCTGCCTTACAAGTGCCCCGCCTGGTGAAAGTTTGTTGACCAGGGCGGCAATGGCCCTACTTGCTGGACACTTGGGATACGCCAGCACAAATGCCTGACGGCGCCTGACGGACTGGCGAACTTTTGGATCCTCGCTGATATAGCCCGCATCGAAAATGCGAATGTCCAGGAACCGTTTTGCGACTTCCGCCAATCGCTGGTAGGTCGCTCGTCCTTCCTGGCGGTTGTCCGCCTGGTTTGTCAGGACGCTCAGACTGCCAAGGTATCCGCGCCGCGAGAGGGCCTTGATCATCCCGTATGCGTCAGTGATCGCCGTCGGCTCAGGCGTGGTCACCACCAGTACGATGTCGGCGCCCGAGGCGAATTGCAGCACGTTGGGGCCGATTCCGGCGGCACAATCGATGATGATCAGATCGTTGTCGGCCTCTAGTTGCGTCAGTTCTTCGGCCAGGCGCGTCCTCTGGAACTCGCTGAGATTCGCCAGTCTCGCCAGCCCGCTGGCGCCGGCTACGAACTGCACTCCGCTGGGCAAATCCACGACGATCTCTTCCAGGCGTTTCGTGCCCGCGACGACGTGCGAGATATCGCCCTGGATATCCGCATTCAGTAGCACGTCGAGGTTGGCCATTCCCATATCCGCGTCAACCAGGGCAACCCGGTTTCCGGCGCCTGACAGGAGTATCGAAAGGTTCAACGCCACGTTGGATTTGCCCACACCGCCCTTGCCGGAACAAACCGCAATTGTCTTGGTCAGGCGTCCTGTACCGGGCGGCGTGCTGCCTCTGGGGCGGCTTTGGGGACGACTCATCATCCGTCGGAGTTTCGTCGCCTGATCGTTATGCATTTTCGCATCCCCCTATTATCTTCCAGGCCAGATTTTCAGCGTCGGCAGGTTCAATATCGTCGGGTACCTCCTGACCGCCGGTCACGTAAGCCATCGGACCGACATCGACCCGCGCCATGTTGAGTATGGCCCCATATGTTGAGGCCTCGTCGAGCTTGGTCACCAGCAGTCTGTTTGCACCGAGCGGCGAGAATCGTTCGAGAATGCCCCGGATGCATCGCGGGTTCGAAGCGGCTGAAACCACAACGTGGACCTCGTTGGCATCGGCGGCATCGAGGAAGCTTCGCAACTGGCTCAGCCGCAGCAGGTCGTTCTGGCTCCGTCCGGTGGTGTCTATCAGCACAACGTCCATACCTCGCAGAGCGTAGACTGCCTGTCGGAGTTCCGCCGGACTCAGAACGGTTCTCAGTGGCACTTCCACAATCTCGGCGTATGTTTGCAATTGATCGACGGCGGCTACCCGGTAGGTATCGATGGTGATCATCCCAACCCGCAGGCCCTGGCGAAGCTTGAAGTTCGCCGCGAGCTTTGCGATTGTCGTGGTTTTCCCCACCCCGGTAGGGCCTATCAGGGCGATCACCCTGCACTGCCTGGTGTTAGCAGCCGGTTGCTCGCCTGGATCGACTGTCTTGATGCAGGCGGCGATCCTGTTGCACAGTTCTGCCCTGACCAGCGTTTCGTCGCACTGCTGTCGCCCGGTCAGGTCCATTCGCAGACTATCGACAAGTTCTTCCGCGATAGCGGGTTCGACGTCCTGTGCCACGAGGTTCGCGTATATCTGTCCGAGCGGTCCGGCGGCAGGTGATGGCGAAGGGTGTCCCTGGCCGAGCAGGATACTGACCATTTGTTTGAGGTCAGAGACTTCTCCGGCCAGACGGCCCGCCCCGTTACCCCCGCTCGGCGATGCGGCCGCCAGTTGGGCAAGGGCGTCAGCGGCATGAGGCCGGGCCTGCGGGCGGGCCTTGGGCCGGGCCACCGGGCGCGCCTTGGGCGGGGGTTCGCCGATCGGGGGCTCGTCGTCGAAGCGTTCGAGCGAAATTTGCGGAACGTACTGTCCGCCGGCAACGTCTCCGGACAGATCAGAAGCCGCCCGCGCGGTAATCTCCCACATCGGCTTACCGCCGATCAGTCCGAGGAACCCGCCCTTGCGAAAGCTGCGGGTTCTGAGTATTACCGCATCGCGTCCGAGGTCGCCTTTGACCTCGCCCAGAACATTTGCCATTGTGTCGGCCTGGTAGGTTCGTTCGGTCATGGGTCTATCCCTACATGTTCGAGACTCTGGACCTCAACTGATTCAATTTCGTTATATCCCAGCACGGCTGCATCGGGATCGCTTGTCAGCAGCATCTGCTTCAGGTGCAGTCGCACGTCGGGACCGCAGAGCACTACGGGGCGGCGCCCGGTCTTTCTGAGGCGCCCCAGGGCGTCGCTGACGGCGTTGGATATTCTGGCGGTCAGTTCAGGACCGGCCGTCATTACGACCCCCTCCGGTCCGCGCGTAACGTGTTCCTGGAGGGCGCTTTCAGTCCCAGCCGACAGGCTCACACACCACAATCTGCCGTCGCGCGCGCAATACTGTCGGCTCAGCGACATGCCGAGATCGGCGCGGACCTGCTCGGTAAGCAGTTGACAGCAAGTGGTGCTCGACGCCCTTTCGCAGAGGCTCTCGAGAATCGACTCCAGGTCACGGATTGAGACCCGCTCGGCCAGAAGATTGCTCAGCACCTTTTGTATTACGTGCGCCCCCAACTTCTCCGTTACCTCGTCGACGAGCCCCGGAGCCCTTTTTCCGACGACCTCCAGCATTTCCGTCACCTGTCGCCTCGACAGGAGTTTCGGTGCGTTATCACCGATAACCCGCCCCAGGTGGTTTATCAGTACAGTCGCCGGAGCGATCACCGTATAGCCCATCTGCCGGGCCCGCTCGTGTTGCGGCTCGGTTATCCACACCGCCTGCCGACCGGTCGCCGGATCCACGGTCTCACGACCGATCAGTTTGCCGGAAGTTGATCCTTCCGCCACCGCCAGCAACTGTGCGGGATATATCCGCCCCTCGGCGACGGTTACCCCGCGTATCTGCATCGCGTAGTTATGGGCGCCGAGGCGCATGTTGTCGCGAACGACTACCGAGGGCACGAGAAGACCCAACTCCATACCGATCCGGCGGCGCAGGGCGGATATCTGTCGGAGCAGATCTTCCGGGGAGGAATCATCCAGCAGGCGAACCAGCGCGTAACCAATTTCTATCCGCAGCGGGTCAACCGATACGAGGTCCGCCACCGCGACATCTGACGAATGGTCCAAACAGCCCCCGTCGCCGGCGGTCTCGGTCTCGGTCCCGCAGGCGTCCCGGGCTCTGCGAGAAAGCATCCAGGCCAGGCCCGCACAACCGATGCCCAGAATAACCAGGGGCGCCTTCGGTAATGCGGTTAACGTCAATGCCGACAAAAATACCGCCGTTATGCCCAGCACTACCGGACGAGCGGTGAGTTGGGCTACGAGCTCTTCGCCAAGGTTCGTTCGAGCGGTGTTTCGCGAGACCAGAAGCGCCGCAGATATCGATATCAGGAAAGCGGGAATCTGCGTCACCAGCCCGTCTCCAATAGTCAGGCGGGTGAACACGTCGGCCGTCTCGGACAACTCCCAACCGTACTGGACCATGCCCACGTAAAGACCGCCGAGTACGTTAACCACCGTGATGATCATGGCCGCCAGGGCGTCTCCGCGAATGAACTTCGACGCGCCGTCCATGGCCCCGTAGAAGTCCGCCCTGTTCGATATTTCCTCGCGGCGAGAGCGGGCCTCGTCCTTGTCGATCAGCGAGGCTTTCAAATCCGAATCAATCGCCATCTGCCTACCGGGCATGGCGTCGAGAACGAACCTGGCGGCGACCTCGCTGATCCGGGCGGCGCCCTTGGTGACCACGACAAACTGAATGACCACCAGGATGACAAACAGGATCACTCCAACAGCCAGCGAACCGGAAGTCACAAAAGAACTGAACGCGTAGATCACGCCCCCCGCCGCGCGAGCGGCCCCCGCGGCGCCACTTCCGCCGTCACCGGAGGTGAGAATCAGCCTGGTGGTCGCGACGTTCAGTACCAGGCGGAACAACGTGGCGCCCAGCAGCAGCGAGGGAAAGACGTTGAATTCGAGCGGGCTGCGAACGTGAATCGTCGTCAGCAGTATCACCGCCGCCAAGGCGATGTTCGTCGCCAGAAGAATGTCTATCAGCAGGGGGGGAATCGGGACGAGGATAACGAAAATCAGTGCAGCGGCGCCCAGCGGCAGGATCAGGCCGCGATGGCGGTTTACGAATCGGCCTGTGGCCTCAAATGTCCCTGCAAGCTCACTCACGATTCATCTCCCGCCCGCACCGGGTCGTTTGGCGTGTCCGATCGACGGTCTTTGCGAAGCCTCGAACGCATCCGCGGGTCGCCTTCGGTCTTACGCAGGTCTTCGAGAACCTCCCGGCGGGTCATCATCAGATCGCTGCGATGCTTGCGCCACTGGAAGGCCCAATCGATTGCGCCGAGCACGGCCAGCACGAGAACAATTCTCCAGGCCATCAGGCCCAGCATCGCCCATGCGACGGCGCCCTGCCGTTCAAGACCTAACCCGCAGTCCGACACGATCTGCGGAAGCTGCCCGCCAATGGTTGCCACCGCCACGAGCCCTACCGCGGCGATCTTGCCCGCCGCAAGTGCCAACCCGACCAGACCGCGCGATGAGAAAATCCGTCGCAGGCCCTGACCCGGCGAAAGCCTGTCCCACCGCGGAGCGATCACCTCTCCGCTGATATGCAGTCCAACCTGGGCGATACCCGCCAGCAAAGCCGCAAATGCAATGACCCCGCAGAAGCACACCGCGATCCAGACCACGGACCCCGACGCCGACCACACTGACCCGCCGGTGGCGACCCCAGCGCCGGGAGCAAGCGGAGCAAAGCTCAGCATCGCGGCGACCATCTCGATCGATTCTCGCAGCAGCACACCGCCGGCCAACCAGCCCACAACCACCACCGCCAGAAGAACGGTCACACCGGTAAGGTCGGCGCTCCTGGCAACCTGTCCACGCCGCCTGGCCTCGGCCAAACGCAGCACTGTGGGCTGCTCGGTGCGTTGGTCTGTATCGCTTCGCGTCGCCATCTGTTTAACCTATTGCCCGGGCGCTACGGTCTGCCCGATCGAATCCAGGATTATCTGCGTGCCCGACTCTACCACCACCGCCAGCGTGACCAGCGCCCCGGCCAGAACGACCAGCGTCAATATCGCCCGCACCGGAATGGCCACCGAGAGAATGTGAAACTGCGGGAGCGAACGCTGGAGCATTCCCATCGCCACGCCGGCAAGCAGCAGCGTAACCAGGACCGGAGCGGCCACTTTCAGCGCCAGGACGAAGCTGACGCCCACCAGGGAAATCATCGCCTCGAATACCCCCGGGCTCGGCGCCATCCCGACCAGCGGAACGGCGCTGAACGTATTTAGCACGGCCGATATCACCTCCCTGTGACCGCCGATCCCCAGAAACACGACTATCGCAAGCAGACCGAAGAACTGTCGCATTATCCCAGGCGCCGACGGACTGAGAGGATTGAACATCTCGCCCAAAGACAGGCCCATCTGCGCCGCGATGTGGTAGGCGCCGAGTTCCACTCCGACAAAAACCAGTCCCGCCGTCCAACCAATCGCCACGCCGATAAGCAACTCGCCGCCAATAGCGACCAGGAGACCGCCCCAACCACCAACAATCGCCCCCGGCGCCGCCACAGACCCGCTCACCGCCACGGCAACCGCAACGGCCATAAAATAACGCAGCTTCCCCGGTACGGTCGGGTGACTGAACACCGGGCTCACCGCAAACATCCCGCCAAGCCGCACGAGTACGAGCAGCAGCGTCAGATTCCAGGTTGTCAGTGTGGTACCTTCCACTTCTTTCCAATTTTTCCAATGGTTTCCGCATGGTCAGGGCAGGGAGCACGTGAACATCTCCCGGCCGAACTCGACAAGTTTCGACAGCATCCACGGGGCAGTCAGCGCCAAGGCCAGCAGCATCGCAAGTATCCTGGGCACGAGGCTCAGGGTCGCATCCTGCACCTGAGTGACGGCCTGGAGAACGCTCACCACCAGCGCCACGATCAGACCGGTGACCAGCACCGGAAGCGACAGGAAGATCAGCAGCATGATCGCCTGCCTGGCGAATTCGATTCCTTGATCGGCGTTCATCAGTTATCTATCCAAAGCTCTTCATTAACGTTCCGACGACCAGATGCCATCCGTCAGCCAGCACGAACAGCAGCAGTTTGAACGGCAGCGATATCAGCGACGGCGGGAGCATCAGCATTCCCATCGACACCAGGAAAGTCGCCACCAGCATGTCTATCACCAGGAACGGAAGAAAGATTCTGAATCCCATCCAGAATGCGACCTTCAATTCGCTGACAACGAACGCGGGTATCAGCGAGACCGTGGGCACGTCGCCCCAGGCGAGATTCTTCCGCGCCGCGACATCGTCGCTGAGGAACAGGTATACGTCCGAACCGTTACCCGCGGACTGTATCTGGGTGGTCATGAACTCCCGGATATGCGTCTCGCCGGCGGATACTGCGGCGGTCCGATCGATCCGCCCGCCCAGATACGGACCGATCGCATCGTTGTGGATCCTTTTGTACGTTGGGGCCATCACCACCGCGGTCATCAGCAGCGACAGGCCGAAAATCACCTGGTTCGGAGGCAACTGGGCCGAACCGAGGGCCTGCCTGAGCAGCCCGAGCACGACCACTATTCGCGTGAAGCACGTGACCATGACCAGCAGCGCCGGCGCCACGGAAATAACCGTCACCATCACCACCCACGTGATGATCGTTCCGGCCCCGCCGGGCGTGTCGATTTCGGGCAGTGACTTCACCAGATCACCGGGCCCGCCGCCCGGAACTTCGGCGCCAGACGCGATCGAGGCGATCAGCAGAATCAACAATCCCGACGGAATGGCCCGCGACACCTTCATGCAACTCCCTCCCGACCAGGATCGTTGTCAGGCGTCTTTTTCGCCCCCTCGCCGGTAGCGGCCTCGATCAGCGCCGCGACTTCTTCCGCATCGGTCACTTCGCTCAGCGTCGCCAGCGACGAAGCCCCCTGCCCGACAAGCACCACCCGGCGCCCGACTCGAACAAGAAGCAGTTGATGGCGCGACGAAACATTCGTTTTGGCCAGCACGTCGAGCACCTGCCGCCTCTGCGAACCGGATACCGGAGAGAAACGCTTGAGCATTACTCCGGCTACGAAAATCAGCAGAACCACCACCGCCAATGCCACCAGCGTGCGTCCCCACTGGGCCCACGGACCCTGCGGCACAGCGACGATTCTATCACCGTCGGACGGACCGATCAGGCGTTTGGACATATCCGCCGATCCGCCCTGCGCGGCCGGTCGGGAAGTCGGTCGGGAAGTCGGTCGGGAAGTCTGGCCCGGCGCCGAAGCACATAGCACCACCGCGATAACCAGTATTGCGGCCAGATAATATTTCATCGTGACGATCATCTAATGACTCTTGCCTTCCGGTGCGTCTGTGGCGACAAGTTCGGATACTTCAACGCCCAGTTTTCCGCCGACGACGACGGCATGGCCTCGTGCGATGAGGCGGTGATCGCGGTAGACCCCCGCATCCTGATCGCCTCGCACGTCTAGTTGGATGGTGGAACCGACGGCCAGTTCCGGTACCTCGTCCAACCACAACCACGTCCTTCCGACTTCCACTCTCAACGGTTGTGCGTTAGTAAACATCGGTGGACTCCAACGCATCGCAAGGTTCTCCGGGATAAGGCGGGCGAGCGTGACCGGCGTGCTTGTCGATCTCTGTCGATCGCCTGAGTTCAATCATCCGAACTAACCTGCGGTGATACTGGTCGGCGGATTTCCTGGCCTTGTGGGCCTTGAGCAGTATCGCCTCGTAATGCAGCAGCGACCTGCTGCCCAGGCGTCTATCATCTTCGAGGCGGACCAGTTCCCTTCGAATGTCCGCGGTTACGCGTGCGTACCGCCGGAGCACACCGAACGATCCACCGGTCAGAAGCTCTTCTCTGGCGGCTGCGTCGTATTGCCCCAGCGTCTGGTTCAGGACGGCAATGCGGGACTCGACGACCTGGAGGCGGCAGAGGCTTTCGGCCTGGCTTCTCCGGGCTGTGTTCTCGTCCTGCATACGCATTCGCAGGAGCACCCGGCTTCGTTTTATGGCTCTGGTATCGTTCAAAAGTCTATCCGTGTAAGGTCATGTCGGACACGTATGCATCGGTCTCACCGGTATCGCAATCGACCCGGTCGCAGAGTCCCCGCAGTGCTTCAACGGTCTGGGGCAATTGTGTTTCGAGCCTGTCGAAGGCGCCTTGGGCTGTGAAGCGGCGCACGAGAGGCATCGCCTCGACGGCGGAATCAAACTGGCGGGAGTTCCCTTTGCGGTATGCCCCGATGTTGACCATGTCTTCAATTTCGCGGTAAAGGGCCGTCAGGCGCCTGATCCTGCCGGCTGCTTCCATGTGTTCGGGGCACGTCACCTCGCCCATGACGCGCGAGATGCTCTCAATGAAATCGATGGCGGGGAATTGACCGCGATTGGCCATTTCAGCCGACAGTACGATATGTCCGTCGGCGACAGCCTTTACTGCGTCGCTGATCGGACCGGCGGTATCCGGCCCTTCGGTCAGAACCGAGTAGAAGCCCGTTATCGATCCTGCGTCGGTTCGCCCGGCGCGTTCGAGGAGTTCCGGCAGCAGTGCAAAGACGCTGGGCGTGTATCCTCCGGCGGTGGGCGGTTCGCCGGCGACAAGGCCTATCTGCCGCTGTGCTGTGGCCAGACGCGTCAGCGAGTCCATCACGAGCACGACGTTCCTGCCCTCGTCGCGAAAGTATTCGGCTATGCAGGTGGCCACCGCGCAGGCCTGGACGCGAACCAAGGGGGGCTGGTCGCTTGTCGATGCGACGACTACCGCCCTTGTCAGACCGTCGGCGCCGAGTTCCTTCTCGACGAAGTCACGAACCTCCCGCCCGCGTTCGCCTATTAATGCTATTACGACCACGTCGGCGTCGCAGTAACGGGATATCATGCCCATCAGAACACTTTTTCCCGCCCCGGAGGGAGAGAATATACCCATCCGCTGCCCTCGCCCGACGGTAAGCATCGAGTCGACGGCCCTGACGCCCGTGGTCAGCGGTTGTGAAATCCGCTTCCGCAGCATTGGAGGAATCGGTTCGGGCCAAAGGGGCATGTGCGTCTCGGGCGCCAGGTCGCCCAGAGAGTCGATCGGCCTTGCCATCCCGTCAACCACGCGTCCCAGCATCTCGTTTCCGACGCGGATGGTCGGTTGACCGTCGGCACCCTCGACGCGGTCGCCGCGGCAGATGCCCACCGTCGAGCCCAGAGGCATTACGAGCGTCAACTCTCCGGAGAATCCGATAACGCGCGCATCGAGTCCGCTGTGCCCGCGTATGATCCTGCAACCCGCTCCCACCGGCGCGGGAAAGTCGCCGACAGCAACGGTCAGACCTCGCACGGAAACCACCTGCCCGGTCACGCTGACCGGCTGGATATGCGAAAGCACCTGCCTGTATCGATCAAACGGGGACATCGCTATCAATGATCCTGAGCTGTGGGGTGATATTGGATTTCCCAGGCGCCTGGGGCGGGTGGACCGGACCACCGGCACCGAGCGCCGAAACCACCTTGTCCAACTGCGTCTCGACGGTAGCGTCGATCACACCTCTGGCGGTGGTTATTTTTACTCCGCCCGGGGCGACCTCCCTGTCGCCGACCAGCCGGGCCCGCCCTGAGGCGTCTATGACTTCCACGAGCTCCGCGAAATCGCGCGAGAGTTCCTGGAGTTGGACGGGATTTACGCTAACGATCATCTCGCCATCGGCGCCGGCGAGTTTCATCGCCTTGATGAGATTACCCCTGGCCACCGAAATATCTTTTCGAGCAAGCTGCCCGACGATCTTGGTCGAAAGGTCAATCGCAAAATCGAGCACCTCGTCGGCGGCGGGTCGGTAGGGGCGGTCGCCGGCTTCCTCTATCGCCCCGAGAATCGACCTGGCCAAATCCGCCAACTGCCTCGATTGGTCCTCGATACGCGCCCGGGCCCGATCGCCTCCGGCACGGGCGCCATCTTGCATTCCTCGGATATGTCCTTCGGCGAAGCCTTCCTTGTATCCCTGCTCGCGGGCCTGCTGTCCGGCGATTTCGGCCTCGGCACGCGCTTCAGCCTTTATTCGCGCCGCGGTTTTCCTGGCGTCGAGGATCACTTCGTTTGCCTGGGCCGCAATATCAGCAAGCTTCATCACCGGATGTCCGTCGTCGGGCAGGTGCTTTGTCTTTTTGATGATCTGAGTCATACCGCTTCCTCTATTGCCTCGCCGCGGGCGGTGCCCCCAAACTCCCGGCCGGTGCCGGCGGCCTGGCTTACGATCCCAATCACACGCTGCCTGGCGGACTCGACATCGCATATGCGCATCGGGCCTATCCGATCCATCCTGCCACGGACGTATTCGGCATCCTTATGTGACAGGCATCCCAGCACTTTACGCCTGGCCCGCCTTCCGACCATTCTAAGTGAAATCGCCAGGTCGTCGCTTTCAACCGCTCCCAGCGCCGCACGAAGTTCGCCGGCGCCCAGGAGCATTATGTCTTCAAACGTCAGCAGTCTCAGGGCGTCCCGCTCGGCCCTTCGGCGATCGATATTCTCAGAATCACCGGTCGCAGGGACATCGCTGACCGGCAGGTCATCCAGGCGTCTGGCCAGGTCCCGGCGAATCTCCGAGACAACGACCGGGTCGACTTCGTCGAGGTCTCCCATTCTCCGGGCGACTTCCGTGCGGAGTTCGTTTGGCAGGCGAGCCATAATCTCCGCCGCCTGGGCCGAAGGCATCCGAACCAGGATCAGCGCCAAAGTCTGCGGATGCTCGGCGCCGATATCCCCGGTGCGATCTTCATCACCGCCATCCGAGAAAGGCGCCAGCATCTCGTAGCCAAGTTCATCCCCGCTTTCGTCACCGGTAACCGGACCGATAGCACCGCCCTTCAGTCCGAACATACCGCGAAATCGCCGCAGCAGCCAGAGGCCCAATCCGCCGATAACTACCGATGCCGTCATCGCGGCGAGAAACATGCTTCGGCCGACACCACGCCGGATTTCAGGGACGCTTGAGTCGGCGGTTTTAGTCCGCCCGTGCAGGGTGACGGTTATCTCGTGGTTGCCGGCAGGTGGCAGGATTGCCCTGGCGGCGGTTTTTACTGAAGCCAGTTGCTGAACCGCGGACCCCTCGCTGCCCGCCGACGAAACACATGTCAAATAGCTTCTGGGAACCGATACCCATACTCTCAGCCCCTCTTCGGCGCCCCGGTTCAATCCGGTCCGGGCGCCCATGATTTGCACGTCGACCGATATGCCCGAAATATAGCGAAGGGCCGACATGATCTTCCCGCTGTAATACGCCTCAACCGCATGCCTCTGAGCAAGCGCCCCGGTTTCCGGCGACGGACGATAGCTCCGCCCTGTCTGGTCGATCACGCGGACGGCGTCGATTTCCACCGCGACACTTCCCGAAACCAGTTCCCCAATCGCGATCACCAGCCCCGGTGACATTCTCCGGTCCTTGGCAAGAATCACTTTCACCGCCGCTCTGGCCGCCCTGGCCTCGGCGCCCAGACCGCCGGGCGCACCCGGTTCAAAGAGCACTGACGCAGAGGCGATCGGGTCCATTTCGGCCACCAGGCGTCCCAGTTCGGTCATCACGCCGGCCTGCCAGAGGCGGCGGTTTTCGGCGCTGCTGCGCCACATACTTGAACTATTGGCCAGTTGCCTCAGACCGAAGGGCGAAGATTCACCCCCGCGGGCGTTGGAACGGAGAATCTTTCGTGCATCACCAAGATTTCGCGGTGATACCGTCAAACCTCCTTCGGTGCGATGGAAATCGATACCTTCTCGCTGAAGTGCCGCCGCCACCCGGTCGCGGCCTCCAGCGTCGAGTTCACGGGCAATGGCAACCATCGGTTCGGGCGATAGAATCGCCCAGATCAACCACACCGCGCCGCCAAGGGCACCGGCGGCAAGCAGACCGGAGGCAAAACGTGCACCGGCACCCATACCTGCCAACCGAACTCTCAGACGCACTACATGTCGCTTCAACCTCTTCACATCCCGGTCCTCCGTGACCGGTAAGGGCTGTCTTACGAAGAACTGACTAACAAACTATCCGGAACCTGACTTTGCATAGTACTCCCGGATATACGCCAACGATTTGTGCTGAGCCTTCAACGCCATGATTTCGTTGAGGCGATTGAATACTGACTCGTCATACAGGCGATGCCCACCGGCACTGCGCCGGGCCTCAACGAGCAGGCCCATTACCGTGTAATTGTGGATAGTCTGGCGACTCAGGCCCGAGTACTCGACGATCTCACCGATACGATACAACTTTGGCGGAATCTCTATAGGCTTCGAATCGGCAAATCGCTGCCCGATCCCCACGCTCTGCGATCCGCCATCGGCCGAACTGTCCTTGCTCTCCGAAGCACCGCTCGGCGCCCGCCCTTTCACACCGGAATCATCAACTCGACCCGACGCCATCGAGTCGCACCGCCCGCCAACCACCAGACCACTATCGCACCGGCGCACCCGCGTTGAAGCCACCGGCGAGTTGAGCGCCTGACTGTCCGCTGAACTTCCACCCCAACGGGCGGGCTGGAAAGATCCAGCACTCCGACTCGGTTCCGGCAACGGCATCTCTAACTCTGCGAGACCGGCTGGTCCGCCACCCATGCTGACCAACGCAATGTCGCTCCAGGCAAGTGGACTCTCGCTGCAGTCATCGGGACCGACCTCACCAGCCTCACCTGCTGCATTTACTACACCATCATCATCATCATCATCAGCAGCAGCAGCAGCAGCACCGTCAGCACCCGCAGCATTTACTACACCAGCCGCTACTACACCAACCGCAGCATCAGCATCTACAGCGCCATCAGCACCTGCAGCATTTACTACACCAACTGCATCTGCTGCATCATGTTTTTCAAATACATTTGTATGCATGAGATAAATATACTTTATATTTTACAAAATGTATCTTGTCTCTTTCCCGTCAGCAACAAGAAAACGCTCTTTTTTGAAAAATATTCTCCCTCCAAGCCCGCTTTGTGCCCTAAACCCTTCTGTGTCAGCATTATATGGTGTCAAAATATTTTTCCATACACAGAAACTTTCCTCAAGCCACGTAGTTTACGAATGCAAATCTGCCGTATCCCTTCCCCCTGTTCTCGTACCGCACTGCGCACAACGAACTTGTCGAATCCGTTTTCCACGCCCAAAAGTCTCGCCCCCCACTACCGTCCAAGTCGCCGACAACCTTGCCCACACGTTACGCTAGTTCGATTTTTTTCCGCATGTCCGCAGGCACACCTGGTCGGTGCATAACAACGCACGCCGGGTGAGTTGACAACTCCCCCTCTTTTCGGCACATACAACAACCCCCACCGGGAACGGACCATCAGGACGGTTCCGCTTTAAGACAACACAAAGATTTAATCCTAATAATCTGATTATACGTCTTTACAAAAACCTGGTTTTATAGTAGAATGCTCTTGGCATGGGGTTGTTGTCGGAGGAGCTTCCACCACTACTATGTTCCGATATGCAAGTATCGGGACATATATCCGCCCATACTGCACCATGGCTAATCCCACCAAGAATAATACCGAAGATCAAGAGCACCGTAATGGGCATATCCTCGTTGTTGACGACGAGACTGCCGTCCGCAGGCTGACCAAACGCATCCTTGCCATAAAAGGATATAGCGTAACCACGTGCGCCGGTGGGGCACAAGCCGTGAAAATCTACGCCAGGGATCACGATAAGATCGATCT
>Ga0180429_10002667_pt1 | contig 14618 bp, 15 predicted proteins | sample SS_ome_FD_132428 | JGI IMG/M metagenome (GOLD analysis project Ga0180429, IMG submission 132428) | Hypersaline lake sediment archaeal communities from the Salton Sea, California, USA - SS_1_S_1 metaG | ecosystem: Environmental > Aquatic > Non-marine Saline and Alkaline > Hypersaline > Sediment ...
CCCATCCTTGACCTCGAGCGCACTTGAGGGTGTAGACTCTGGATATGAGCGACTACAGCATCCAACAGGTTGCACAACAGACTGGTGTGGCAGTCTCTGCGCTTCGCTACTATGACGACGAAGGACTGTTGCCTGATCTCAAACGACTACCCAACGGGCACCGCCGATTCTCCAATGACGACATCGCAATGGTTGAGTTTCTCGTCTGTCTCCGCGGAACCGGGATGCCTATCCGCGATCTCAAGCACTACGTCAGCCTAGCACAACGGCGGGGAACTGGTGAAGAGCGCTGTCAGTTGCTGGAGACACACCGTGATGCTGTGCTCACCAAGATTGCATCCCTGGAAAGCCAACTCGAGAAGATCAACGCGAAGATTCAGCTCTATCACGAAGCGCTGGGCAAGTAGCGGCGCATTCACCCCTTCAAGGAGCACCATGAAACGACAACTCGGACAAAGCGGCATTGAAGTAAGTGCAGTCGGTATCGGCACCTGGGCCATCGGCGGGCGCATGGGCAATGCAACGGACGGCCTGAGCTGGGGAGCCATTGATGATGCTGACGCGATCGCTGCGATTCAGTATGCGATCGATCAAGGGGTCACCTTCATCGATACATCCAACAACTACGGCTGCGGTCACTCCGAGCGCCTGATCGGGGAGGCCATCGTTGGGCAACGGGAACGTCTGGTACTGGCAACGAAGTTCGGATACACGTGTGATCCCGATTCGCGCGAGATCTTCGGCCCTGACGTTAGCGAACCTGCAATCCGCGACATGCTCCGTCGCAGCCAGGAGAACCTTCGGACGGACACCATCGACCTCTACCAAATGCATGTCGCGAACGTAGAGATCGATGAGGCACTTCGAGTACGAGATCTCTTGGAACAGCTCGTGGATGAAGGTCAGATTCGCACCTACGGATGGAGCACGAATGATGCCTCGCGAATCGCGGAGTTCATTCAAGGCGATCACTGCGTGGCCATTCAGCATCACTACAACCTTTTCGAGCGCACAGCGCCTGTGCTCGATCTCTGCCGCGCCGCCGGAATCACAAGCATCGCAAGAGGGCCCTTGGGAATGGGACTACTCACAGGGAAGTACTCCCACCAGACAGTCATGCCAGATGATGACTTCCGCAATGACTGGGACTGCGCGACTGGCGAGGAAGCGCGGCAACTAGATCGACTTGCGCAGGTCCGGGACATCCTCACGCGGGAGGGACACACGCTGCCACAAGCTGCCTTGGCCTGGTTGCTCGCGCACAGCGACAGTATTGTGCCGATTCCGGGGTTCAAGAACCTCAAGCAGGTTCAGGACACCGTCGGCGTGCTGCAACGAGGACCGCTGTCAACAGACCAGATGAAAGAACTCGATGCGCTGCTCCCAGCTGACGAGATGATTCCAAACTGGCTCTAGATCCCAGCGCACGGATTCTAGCCTCCAGAACGCACTGTTTCGCGGCCTCAACAAGTTGCAATCCCGTATCATGCTGAGCAGAAGCGCTTGGAGGTCTGCGTGAAGACGATCGGTCTACTTGGCGGCATGAGCTGGGAGAGTACGGTGGGGTACTACCGTGCGATCAATGAGGGTGTGAAGCAGGCCATGGGCGCTTTGCACTCCGCAAAGATTGCGATGGTCAGCGTAGACTTTGAGCCGATCGCACAGCTGCAACACCAAGGCGATTGGGATGGAACGGGCCGTCTCCTGGCTGAACACGCCGTGCAGATTGAGGCAGCGGGTGCGAACTTCCTCGTCATCTGCACCAATACCATGCACATCGTTACTCCACAGATTGAAGCCGCGATTGACATCCCGATCCTGCATATTGCAGACGCCACAGCCGAAGTACTGGTTCAAGAGGACATCAGAGCCGTGGGGCTGTTGGGCACCGCTTTCACAATGGAAGAGGAGTTCTACAAGGGTAGGCTCCAAGATCGATTTGGCATCAACGTACTGGTTCCCAACGAACAAGACCGAAAGCTCGTTCACGATGTCATCTACCAGGAACTCTGCCTCGGCGTCCAGGAAGTGTCATCTAGAAAGGCGTTTGTTCGCATCATCGACGAGCTCTCCCAGCAGGGTGCTGGAGCTGTGATCCTTGGCTGCACAGAGATCGGCATGCTGGTGAACGCGTCGGATACGAACGTCAGGCTGCTGGACACCACAGCGATCCATGCCGCCAAGGCTGTAGAAGCTGCGCTGGAGGACGAATGCGGTAGCGGGGCTTAGGGCGCCGCCGGCATCTCCCACGCCTGGATCCAGTAGGTAGCTTCCTCTGCCTCATCACGCTTGTACGCGTGCTCAAGAAAGTGGACACCGCCCTCGCCAATCAGGATCCAACCCCATGCGGTGTAGGGAATGTCTATCATCACGGCAGAGTTCCCCGGCCTGCGATCGTTGTTGAACGTCTTGATATACAGGGGCGCTTCCCAATAGACACAAGCCTGATACTCCTCGCGAGCCCAATCGGGGAACCGTTCCTCATCAAACCGCGTCTCGGAGCGGTCGAAGTCCCAAGTTCGCTGCCAATCCGTAGGACCAAGAGCGTCGATCGCCGCCTCTTTCAACAGGCGGCTGCCCTGATCGAGCCAAGCAGCGGTCTGGTCCTCTGCAGGTTCTTGCCGACCGCAGGCTGCCAACAGCAGGCTGCTGAGCAGTAGCACCGTAAGTGTGAAGCCATATCGGTGGGTGTTCATAGTCCCTCATCATACTGGAACGTGCGTTGCTCACTCATGGATTCCCTCAGGGTTCGCGCGCTGGCATCTGAACCAGAGTCCTTGCCATCTCTACTCATCTGTAGATGACCAGCTGCGAGCGAAGGAGCGATGTTCGATGATCCAACTTGAGCCAATGACAGCGTCCATCTGGAGTTCCATCATGGAGACACGGATTCCTGAGTATGCTGCAGAACAGGTTTGCGCAGGTCGATGGAGTGAGGACGAGGCCCTAGAACAGGCGAATGAGGAGTTTCAGCGTCTGCTCCCTCACGGCGTGAACACCGGCGACCACCACATCTATAGCCTTGTAAAGCAATCCACGGCTGAGCGCGTAGGCTATCTCTGGTACATGGAGCGAGAGAAGGCAGGGTCACCAACCGTCTTCCTCTGTGACGTCAGAGTTTTTGAGCCCCACCGGAGACTGGGCTACGGAGCGGCAGCGCTGCAAGCATTCGAACAGCTCGTATCCGAGCGACATGGATCGACTCGAATCGAACTCCACGTGTTTGGCTCGAATCATCCAGCCCGGGCACTGTACACGAAACTGGGATTCGAAGAAACAAATGTGATGATGGCAAAGACGCTGCAGTAGCTGCTACGGGACAAAGGCACAGCAGGACTCATCGTTTGAAACGAGTTGGACGTCTCCCCACTCGTAGTTGAGGATAATCTCGATGCCCTCGAACTCATTGTGGTCAGCGATTGCGACCAGAGACCAGGACAGCTTCTCGCCAATGCCATCGCGATACTCGAATCGAATGCGCTGGAGATCGAAGAGTGGGTTGTGTCCACCGGATTCGAAGTAAGCATAGACTCCGATTTCGAATGGAGCACAGCAACTGCTGCCCCCGGTTTCGATGCCGATTGCGAAATCTGCGCCACCTGTTGGTGAGCGGATGCACTCAGGCATGATGACGGCCCCCATTGCGACATCGCCATCACGTGGGTGGATGCGTGCATCCCTGCCAATGAAAAAGTCGGTGTTGTCCGTTAACGCAGACGCAGCAACCACAACGTCGCCGATCGGGCAGACAACCTGCAGGCCGTCCAAGTAGATCTCCCCAGCGATCGCAGGGAATCCTTGTCCCAGCTCGATGAAGGGCGTGATGCAGAGTGCATCACCCACAGAGAAGTCGAGCGTGAAGTCCATCAGCTTCTCATCCGGGTAGTACCACAGTTCCACGGCGTCGATCACAAGCCAATCCAATGGAGTCTGCAGGTCTTCAGTCCACAGGCTGAACGCGAAATCGCCATCGTGTGCGATGCCGAAGAAAGCGCCTACATCCACGCCGCAGAACGGGAAGAGCACGAAGAATTCGGCCGCAGAGAAGGTTGGAGCACAGGTGAGATTCTCGATGTTGATCAAGTTGCAGGCCTGGATCTTGCCCAACACTGTGTCCATACCATTCCAGACTACCCAGATGGCGAACGGGTCGAGATTGAAGCTAAACTCGGCATAGACGTTTGCGGCTCCAATCTGGGTATGTAGTCCAAACGCGGAGCCGATCCCGGACGCCGTGAGGCTGTAGGTTTGAGTGTCCACGGAAATGATAGAGAACACCCACCAGAGATCGACGCTTGAGACTTCCACTTGTACAACGGTGTCCCAGTCCTGGATCACTTCGTGCACATAAAGATCATGGCCGTCGATTGCATAGAACTCGAGCCAGGAGAAGACACTGAATGCCCCAAGCGTGCCAGAAGAAAAGACCTCAAGGTCCTCCCATCCGTCGCTCTCGAAATCCAGGTAGATACCGGTTGTCCACTCGCCGAAGCTCGCCTCGATGCCAACCTCGGTGTCGAAGATGAACTCCTCGAATCCGCCGTCCTCGAAATCAAGATAGACTTCCTGCATGTAGAAGCCAGACAAGGTCATTCCAGTGCCGCAGAATGCGATCCCCAGAAGCGCAACGATCCCCAGGACGAGCCCCCGATGCATACAGCCTCCTACGGCATAGACATCCTCTCGTGCCGTTCCCTACCTATATACACGAGAAACGCGCAGAAGACTACCTGCACCTTGAGCAAGATTGGACGCGGACATGCACGCTGGCTAGACTTCGCGCATGGATTCTCAAGAGATTACGCTTCGATGGGCCCAGCCATCTCCAGCAGATGGCGCTGCCTTCGCGCACTACATGGATATCGCATCTGAGGGTGGTTTCCGCAAGCTGTTTGGTAAGCGGTTCGAGGAGATCGTGGGGGCTGCCTACATGATTCCCAATCACGACCTCTCCTACGAAACTGCCTTGTTTGCTGAGTGCGAAGGAAAGCCCGTTGGAATGGCCTCGGGATACACGGCAACCGCTTTTGCAGGCTTCGACCAGGACGCTTTGCTTCGTTCCGCTGGCCCGAGTCGTTTTCGGGTATCTTGCGCACTCATGTTGATGGCGCCCATGCTTCGAGCACTTCACACCTACCAAGCAGGCGATTTCTATCTGGAGTTTCTTGCTGTGGATGCAGACCGCCGCGGCCAGGGGATTGGGGCCAAGCTCATAGGAGCCATGGAGGCCCACGCAAACGAAGTCGGTTCATCGCAACTGGCGATCGATGTCTCGGCGCGCAACCCAAACGCTCGCCGACTCTACGAGCGACAGGGGTTTGTGCTACAGAGCGAATGGCCGCGTGCCAAGTGGATTCCTACAGGGGTTCAACGGCTATCCAAGACTCTGTAGGTGAGATGTGGCTCTTCGATGGACCATCACCGTGCCAGCAATGCGCAAGCCCCCACCCGAGATCGAGCAGGGGCCACACTCCTACTTCGCCCACGCTGCAGGCGTGAACTCAGTCTGCCTGCAGGGCGGGCGATGGCCAGTGGACGGTCTCCGCCCATTGCTCGAAGGATAGCCACTTCACCTCGGGAAATTCAGTTCTCAGCCGCGCGAGATCGACCGAGTACCCGGTCTCAATGAACCACTCGAACATCAAGGCCATGTCCTCGGACTGCTCCCGCAGTGCGTCCGGCGGGAACCCTTGGTACTCGAAGCTGCGGCCACTCACGTGTCCCAATACCGCTGCTGCCGATGCACCAGAAAGATCGGCACCCGCAATGTCATATCGCTTGCCGTACTCGGATGCTCCTCGATCTACGATGGCAGCCACGAACGAGCCGATGCTTGCCACAGAAATCTGTTGTAGCGTTCGATCCTCTGGCATGGCGAGCGTGAGTCTTGCCTCAGTCAGGCTGCCTGCCCATGGCTGAAGCAGATTCTCCATAAAGAAGACGGGCGCCACGATCGTGTAGTTCAATCCTGATGCAGCCAGGAATTGCTCCACTTCGAACTTGCTCTCGAAATGAGGAATCCCTGTCGCTTGATTGGCGCTTGCCACAGAGCTATAGATCAGATGCTCTATGCCAGCGGCTTTTGCTGCGTCGATCGCTGCGATGCCCTGTGCGACTTCGCGTTCAATTCCGACCTCAAAGGGCGTGCCCATCAGGTACACGGTATCCACTCCTTGCATTGCTGCCTGCAGGGATGTTGAATCCGCGAAGTCCGCTTGTACGATCTCGGCACCTCGTTCGCGAAGCGCGATTGCAGCCTCAGAATCTGGATGCCGTGTGGCCGCGCGAATCCGGTATCCGCGCTCAAGCAGCGCATCGGCTACCGCTCCGCCCTGCTGCCCTGTCGCACCAAACACAAGAATAAGCTTTGCTTCAGACATGTTCATTCACCTCTCTTGTCCAAGAACTGAGACGAGCTTGGCAATGAAAGATGAGCATTCGACGAAGCGCGCATGAAGATTCGCAGGGCTTCGGTGCGAGATCCAGAAACCTATGGAGGTAGGAAGCCCTTCGGCTGGGGCAAGTCGTGCGGGCCGGTCGACCAGTGGTCGTCGATCCCCTGCAGCACCCATTTGGAGTCAAGGGTGTCATAGCGGATGACGTACTTGGTGGAGGCATCTCGGATCTCGAAGTAGATGTCTCCTCGATCGCGAAAGACCTCAGGATCACGATCAAAGACTCGTTGAGAACCGCGCCAGGTGATTGCCTTTAGCGCCGGCGAAGCAGCGGTCTTTCGGAACTGGACCAGAGCGTCGATTTCCTCTTCGATTCGTACCCACATTGTTCGTTCATCATGCCGTGTGTACGACCATATGTCAAGCCCACCCTACTCGCACGCTCCAGCGCAACCCGCTAGAATCGCCTACAGATCGAACGGAGGGATTCCCATGCGTCGCACCCAGAGAATCATCACCCTGATTTCGCTGCTCTGCTTGTGCGCGCTTCCAAGTATCGAGACAACAGCAACGGAAGCGTCCTCCACGCTTGTGCAGGATGTCTCAGTGATCGATGTCGTCGCAGGCGAGGTGTTGCCCCATCAGTCGGTCCTGATCTTCGATGGCGCGATTCAAGCGCTCGGCCCCACCGAGAGCGTTTCCTTCCCGGCGTCTGCAACGATCATCGACGGCTCGGGGCTGTTCTTGATGCCGGGTCTTTTCGATGCCCACGTGCACTATGTGGATCCTGACACATTTGGGAATCTCCTCGTCGCCAATGGCGTCGTCTATGTGCGAGATACTGGGATGCCCAACGAGGTCATCCTGCCCATCCGTGATGCCTTGAATGCTGAGGAGCTCTTGGGACCAGAGATGTCGGCTACAGGCTATGTGCTGGACGGGAATCCGCCGCTGATCCCTCCTGTATCGATCGGCATTCGCACACCTGAGGAGGCACGTCAGATCGTCCATGACCAGGCAATAGCAGGCGTAGATATGATCAAGGTCTACAGCAAGCTTCGTTCGGACCTTCTCGCAGCGATCGTGGAAGAGGCTGCCGCTCTGGGCTTGAAGGTGATCGGCCATGTCCCGGATGCGGTGACGATTCAGGAAGCTGCAGCACTGGGCTTGGCTTCCAGCGAGCACTTCTTTGGATTTGATAAGCTGATCGGTCGACTGCTGGGCGAAAACGTGCGATCGTACTACGCAGGCATGGGAACCGATGTCCACTTCTTCCTTCGCCTCGATGAGGTCGATCAGGAAGCTCTCGCAGCAGCATTGATCGAACTGAGAGAGCACGGACTCACGGTCTGTCCAACTGTTGCAACGTTCGAGGCTGGAACGCGCGCATCCACATACATGACAGGCGTCGGATTCGAGCACGAGGAGTATGTTTCTCAGGAGCTATTGGACACATGGCACATGCTATGGCCCAATGCATCCGACGAACCGGCCTTCATCTGGGAGGCTTGGGCATCGTTGGTGGCAATCCTCAACAAGATGGGAATCCCACTGATGGTGGGGACAGACCTCTCCGTTCCCGGCGTGCTGCCAGGTTTCTCGGTTCATGACGAAATGGCGATCTGGCAACATGCCGGCATCCCAGCTGCCGATGTCCTGCGTAGCGCAACTCATGTGCCCGCGACGTTCATGGGAGTGCAGGACCGGCTGGGCTCTCTCCAAGCCGGGAAGACTGCATCCATGGTCCTGTTGCGCGCGAACCCGCTGGAAGACGTCAACAACGTCCGAGAGATCGAGGGCGTGTTCCTACAGGGCAGGTACTTTGATCGAGCAGCCCTCGACCGTCTTCTCGAACAGGCTCGTGCACAGGCAGTACGCTAGCCCAACGTCGTTCGATCGTTCGAAGGCTGCGTACCGGCTGGGGAGATCTCCTCAAGCCGCTTCCGGATCCCTCGCAGGTAGACGCCGCTCGGGACATCGCGTGAAAGTTCCAAATCCAATGCCGTGCTCAGCGATGATCGTGCTGCGTCCGTGTCTTCAAGGCGCGAGAGATAGATCCCCTTGTAGGCGTGTGTGAGCGCATCATTGGGGTCTCGATCGATGAACCAGTCTAGAGCAGCAATCGCTTCTTGTTTGAGATCAGCGCCCCAGCAGTTTGATGCCAGTGTCTGAAGCACCCAGGGAGATGGCAATACATCGAACCCCCATTGCTCTGAGAGATGGGCGTAGTACGACTCGACATCCTTCAGTCTAGTCTCTGGCTGCACCTGCATGCGGAAGCCTGGAAATAGCGCTCGAAGTCCCCTGGCAAACGCAAGCGGTACACCTCCGCCATGTCCGACACCCTCGAACTCCAGGTGGGTGATGTCCAGATTGGCGATGGGGCTGGTAGCCAGGGCTGCAAGCAGCGCCTTCGTTGAATCGTAGACCGCGCCATCAACTTCTTCTGCACCCAGCGTCAGGACCATTCGTGTGGGGCGGTCAAAGGCTGCCTTCTCGAACGCCTTCACCGGCAGGTTATCGTCCCACCAAAGAGAAGGACCGATGCAGAGATAGGCATGGAAGAGCTCAGGTCGCGTAGCGGCTGTGTGACACGCGAACAGCCCTCCGAACGACCACCCAGCAATCGTTCGATTGGGTGCCGCACGATAGTGGGTTTCCAGATACGGGAAGAGCTCGTCTGAAAGGAAGTTAAGGAACTCGTCAGCCTTGCCAGCAGTCGGGAACTGGGGTTCCTCACGGCGATCCGGCGTAGGAACGTAGTTTACGTCGCGGTCGAGGTTCTCGATACCCACCACAATCATCTTGGGTATCTCCACACCCATGGCAGCGAACTCCGAGTAGAACTGCACATGTGATCGCGCCAAGGAGAAGTTCCACTCTCCGTCGAGAACGAGCAGTACCGGATAGCTCCGATCCGTCAGGGCGTGATCGTCTGGCAACTGCAGGTAGATACGTCGTGTCTCGCCTAGGACTTCCGAGTACAGGGTCAGTGTTCTCGGGGGATTGGGAATTCCAACGACTTCTCGTTCCAATTGCAGCATCGATGCTCCTCTCTGTCCTTCGCGCGCACAATTGCTCGCCACAGATGTGTGGCACTCGGGCGTCAAGCGGGTTCAAAGAGTTGATCAGATGTGAGAGAGGATCGGACAGGTGGGGATGGTCGAGGAACTCCAGCTAGAGCGCGAACCGGAACTGGATGGGATCACCGAATGCGCCGCTGAACACCAAGATGAACTTCCGTGCGTCCGGTACGTCAAACAGCACTTCCCCGCGAATACTCTCGCCTGAGGAAATCTGACATGTCGCGAGTGGCCGATGCAGGCAACTGTGAATGACATCGTGCCGTTCTGCGATCCCATCGACCGGCGCAAGTGCAAAATCGTCAGGCGTGACGAGGTAGTTTGGCCCTGTCGACGCGATCTCTACATCCACGAGGATCAGCATCCGTGCATAGCCTGGGGTGCGCGCGCCACGCACGCCGTGTACCAACTGCACATCATGCAGTGCAACGCTGATGCCGGCCCCAAAGACGCCGCTTGGATCCGGGTTCCAGCCGATCCAGCCAACATCGCCCACACGAAGCGATTCGCCACCGAGGATAGATTGGATGTCAGGCCGAACCCAGAGCGTTGCGGGATTGCCCGTTTCGGTAGGGGATCCGGCTTCGCTGGCGAGTGAAACCACGTCCGGTGCTACACCACGCGCAGACGAACTCCCAGGCGAGCCGAGCACCTCAATCGAACGCTCCAGCGCAGCGACCGCGCCACGGTCATCCCTGACCATGAGGGTCACATCGTAGGTTCCTGGTCGTTGAAAGACGTGAGTAACTTCGGACCCCGTGCTCATCACCCCGTCGTCGAACAGCCAACGATACTCCTCGATCGATCCATCGTAATCTGTGGAGCCTTCTGCCGAGAACTGCACCTCCAACGGCGCTTGCCCGGTCTCTGGAGAACTGACGAAGTAGGGATAGGGCGGAACATTCCCAGTTGGATTACCAAAGGCAGCGAGGATGCCAAAAATGGCAGCAATGAGTAGCGCAAGTGCCAACGGCGTTCCCCCTCCCCCGTGCACGCAGGCATTCACTGCCTGCGATGGCCCATCCGACTCACTATAGCCAGACGACTCGCGCTCGACAACTCCTAGGGCCGACAGCTACGTCGCCGCGCTCAAAGGGGCAGCCATCCAGAAGATTCTGCTTCCCATGGATGATGTCTCGTTTCGCGTTTTCCCTTATGATCGACTTCAAGGAGGTTGCCTTGTTCGCGCAGATTCCCCATGGCAAACCGGTTCAACGGATGGCCGCCGTACTCGTTTGCCTGGTGATCGCCTGTGCGACCTCCTTTGCAGTGGGTCCTCCAGTCGGCACAACCAACTGGGAACTCCAGAGTCCCACCGTACATCCATCCGCGCGCAACGGTCACGCAATGGCCGATCTTCCTGACAATCAAGTACTTCTCTTTGGCGGCGGCGAAGGTGCGCTTGAAGACAACATTCCTGCGCCTGCGGAGACCTGGGTTTACGACCCAACGTCAGACGAGTGGACGCTCATGAATCCAGCAACGCAACCAGACGCTCGCTCCTACCACGCGATGGCGAGGATTGATGGGGACCAGATTCTCTTGTTCGGGGGCATCGACTGGAGTTTCGATGAGGCCTTTTACGAGACCTGGGTCTATGACCTCAGTGAGAATACTTGGACCTCGATGGAGCCTGGCCCTGCGCCCCAAGCCGTGGTCGCAAGTGCGATGGCAAACCTGCCAGGAGACCGTGTGTTGCTGTTCGGCGGGGCACTAGATGCCGTAGAGATGAGTTCAGAGACGTGGATCTACGATCTCAGTGACAACGCTTGGACCCAGCTCTTCCCAGTGCAATCACCGTCTGCGCGTTGCTTCCATGCCATGGCTCCGATCACGGACGAGTGGATCATCCTGTTTGGCGGCGAGGATCAGCTCTACTGGGGTGACTTTGTGGCCGGAGATACCTGGCTGTTCGACGATGACGATGGATCCTGGAACCTACTCTTTCCTGAAGGGGATCCAGGTGATCCTTGGGCACGATCCTTCCATTCCATGGCCCAACTCGATGAGACCCGCCTCCTGCTGTTCGGTGGAGACTCCGACGCAGGCATCACCAATGAAACGTGGATTTTGGAAGTCGAAGAGGATTGGGAGCTGCAGACACCGGCCACCGCGCCTAGCGAACGGGGCATCATGGCACTCGCCAACTGCGGGGACAGCCTTGCGATGCTGTTCGGCGGACTGCCAGAGGGCGACGAAGAGGACGACACCTGGATCTTTCGGGCTGCCCGAGCCGGAATTACGGTGACACCAACCGAGAGCCTGGAAACTGCGGAAGATGGCAGCACTGCGAGCTTCGAGGTCTCAGCGGATCTCGCGCCAAACGAACCCGTCGACGTGCCACTCATTAGCTCAGACACGACCGAGGGAACCACTCCAGATTTCGTCACGCTCCCAGCTGGGAGCACCGACCCCGTGACCGTAACTGTCACAGGCGTCGATGATGCGATCGTCGACGGAGACATCGTCTACACTATTGAGACTGGAGACCCTGAGAGTGATGACGCAGAGTACGACGCCCTGGGTGCCGACGATGTGCAAGACGTCGAGGTCACAAACCTCGATATGGATAGCCCGCGGCTCGAGGTCGAAGGTGACAACGAGCGCATTCAGAACGGTGACAGCACACCGTCAAGAACTGATGATACGGATCTTGGCGCTGTCGCAGTCGGTGACTCCACAAGTTCTGACTTCGAGATTCACAACCGGAGCGACGTCGAGCTCCAGCTCACCGGCAATCCTATGGTTCAGCTGACAGGATCTGGGAATTTCTCAGTCTCGCAACCACGCCGCACCACAATTCAACCTGGAGAGTCAGAAGAATTCACAGTGAGCTGTTCACCGTCTGGACTTGGTGAGCGAACGGCGATCGTCTCGATCCGTAGCAATGACCCCAACGACGATCCGTTCGAGTTCGAGGTTGCCTGCACCGGAGGATCTGCACCTGAGATCGTAGTCTCAGGAAACGGTCGGGACATCCCCTATGAAGATGACGCGCCTACGAACAGCAAGGGTACCATCTTCCAGCTCGTAGATGCTGTGACTGTCACACGCACTTTCAGCATCAAGAACGAGGGCAACGAGGTCCTCCTGCTTCACAATCTCCCGAATCATGTCACTGTGGATCACGGCCAGTTCTCGATTTCAGACCAACCGGACACCGCCCTGGATCCGGGTGAATCGACAACCTTCAGTCTCACGTTCACTGCAGGTGCAGAGAGTTTCGTTCTCGCCACGGTCAGCGTCTGGAACTCGGACAACGATCAGGATCCGTTCACGTTCATGGTCCAGGGGAGCACTCCAGGTGCTGCACCGCCGACACTTCAGGCGGATGCAGGCCCTGATCAGATCGTGCTGATTGGTGATCGCGTGTTCCTGGATGGCACGGCATCCTTTGATGGCACAGCTACAGCTGCTTCGATGCAGCCGCAGGTGCGCCCGATGGCGATCACCAACTATGCCTGGGAGTTCGCTGTAGATCGCTACGTTGCCAACTCGCCGGTGCTTGCTATCCCAACCGGCAGTCGTTGCCGCGAGACGATGAGCGGATTCAACACCGCGACACCGTCCTTTGTTGCAGACATGGCGGGGACTTACACACTCGAACTCGAGATTACGAACAGTGATGGAGAGACGACAACGGATCGAGTCATTATCACTGCTGTATTGGAGTTCGTGGATCCGCCAACCCTAGAGATTGATGCTCCAACCTGGTACCCGAGCCCGTTCTCGGACGAGGTCGTGTTTGGCTTCCTGGGTGAGGGCACACCGGATTCGATCGTGGTCTCAATCTACAATCTCATGGGAGAACGGGTATGGCAAGCCGTAGCAACGCACGAGCCATCCATCACGTGGGACGGCATCTCGCAAGATGGGCTGCGACTTCCAAACGGCCCCTACATCGCCTCGCTTACCGTGCGTGGCAACGGAGAGATACACACCAGGACTGCTCTGCTCTTCATCTATCGATAGGCTCAGATCTACCCAGCATGACCAGGGCAAGTTACTGAACAAGGAGAAGACATGGAAACGAACCGAGCAACCGAACATATGTCGAACGGCTACGTCTGTTCAGAGGCCGTATTGCTAGCGACCTGTGAGGCCTTTGACATGCACACAGACAACGAAGTGATCCCACGCATCGCAAACCTCTTTGCAGGGGGAATGGGAAATACAGGCGAAGTATGCGGTGCCGTGTCCGGTGCGCTGATGGCCATGGGCCTGATCAAGGATCGCGGCCACTCAATGGAAGAGGCACTGGCGACGCTGGGACTTGCTGCGGAGTTCCGTAAACGGTTCGAGGCTGAGATGGGAACCATCATTTGCAGAGAGCTGACCAAGGGAGCTGACCTAACGACTGCGGAGGGGATCAAGGCAGCAATGGAGTCCGATATCCCTCAGACCGTGTGTTTCCCAGCCGTGGCTACCGCCTACCGGCTCGTGGTCGATCTACTCAAGGAGTAGGGCAAGGGTCGTCATCTAGAATTGGACGTGCGAGCAGAGGTCTGCCCCTGCTCGCACGTCCTGCTCCTATCTACCGAATGAATACCGCCAGGTAGTATGGCCAGATCACGATACCGAGGATCGCCTTCCACCAAATCAGCTGTGTGAAGCCAATCGTGAAAAGCCACCCGGCAAACCAAAGCATACCGCCTACGCTTTCCCCGCAGAGACTGCGCTTGCTCATGGGATCCCCCTTTCACCTTTTGTCCCAGTCTACATTGAAAGAGCCAGTTCTGTCATCAATGCTCCACCGCGGGCGATCTGGGAGTAGACGTAATGGCACATCAACCTTCAGATCTAGGTTCGGGTCATACGGTAGGATAGATGCAGGAGGCAGGGATGGCCGTCATCTGGATCGTTGCTGGCTGCAGTCTGATCGCGTGGCTGGCGCTACTTGTCGCACGCGGGATGTTCTGGATAGCCGTGCCAAGGCTCGATCCAACGGATGCTGATGGAGTTCAGGATCTCGATGTACCATCCGTTACAGCGGTGATTCCTGCTCGGAACGAGTCGGCTGTACTCAGTCTGACCCTACCTTCGATTCTGAATCAGGAGTATCCGGGACCGTTCCACGTGATACTCGTAGATGATCGCAGCACGGATGGGACCGGCGAGATCGCTCAATCTATCGTCGCAG
>Ga0180429_10002668_pt1 | contig 14617 bp, 12 predicted proteins | sample SS_ome_FD_132428 | JGI IMG/M metagenome (GOLD analysis project Ga0180429, IMG submission 132428) | Hypersaline lake sediment archaeal communities from the Salton Sea, California, USA - SS_1_S_1 metaG | ecosystem: Environmental > Aquatic > Non-marine Saline and Alkaline > Hypersaline > Sediment ...
ACTGACGGCCACGCTCCGCTCGCCCTACCTTCTGGGCATCGCGGGCTTTATCGTGCTCTACAGCCTCAGCTCCACCTTCCTCTACTTCGCCCAGGCCCACATCGTCCACGACGAGACCGCCGAGCGTACCGCCCGCGCGATCCTCTTCGCGCGGATCGACCTCTGGACGAACCTGCTGACCCTGGTGCTGCAGCTGGGGTTGGCGGGCCGACTGATCCCGCGCATCGGCGTGGGCGCCACGCTCACGCTGTTGCCGGTGGTGACGGCCCTGGGCTTCGCGGTGCTCGCCTTCGCGCCGAGCTACGGCGCGGTGCTGATCTTCCAGGCCGTCCGGCGGGCGGGCAACTACGCCCTGGCGCGCCCGGCCCGCGAGACCCTCTACACCATCGTGAGCGTGGACCAGCGCTACAAGGCCAAGAGCTTCATCGACACCTTCGTCTACCGCGGCGGCGACGCCGTCGGGGCGACGGTCTTCAACATCCTCGACAAGGCGGGCGCCGGTCTGGCCGGCGTCTCGTTGACCGCCATCCCGCTGGCCCTGATCTGGGGCGGCGTCGGCGCCGTTCTCGGCTCGGCCCAGCAGCGGTTGGCCCAGGCCAAAGGAGTGGATCCGTCATGACCCTCGACCGACGCGACTTCCTGAAGACGGCCGCCGCCGGCGGCGCCCTGGCCGGCCTCGGCGCCCTGGCCCCGAGCGCGGCCCGGGCGGCCTTCACCCGCTCCAAGTGCGTCAAGCGGCTGCGGATCCTGATCCTGGGCGGCACGCGCTTCCTGGGCCCGCACACCGTCAAGTACGCGCGGGCCCGCGGCCACGAGGTGACCCTCTTCAACCGCGGCCGCTCCAACCCGGACCTCTTCCAGGACATGGAACGCCTGGTGGGCGACCGCGACGGCCGGCTCGAGGCGCTCGTCGGCCGGGACTGGGACGCGGTGATCGACACCTGCGGCTACGTGCCCCGCATCGTCACCCTGTCGGCCGACCTGCTGCGCGACCACGTCAAGCAGTACGTCTTCATCTCCAGCATCAGCGTCTACGGGAACTTCGACGAGATCGGCCTGAACGAGGACTCGGCCGTGGGCAAGCTCGACGACGAGACGATCGAGGACGTGACCGCCGAGACCTACGGCCCCCTCAAGGCCCTCTGCGAACAGGCGGCGGAGGCGTCCATGCCCGGTCGCGTCACCAACATCCGCCCGGGCCTGATCGTCGGCCCGCTGGACCGCAGCGACCGCTTCACCTACTGGCCGGTGCGCGTGTCGCGGGGCGGCGAGGTGCTGGCGCCCCATGCGCCGGGCGAGCTCACGCAGATGATCGACGTGCGCGACCAGGCCGAGTTCATCATCGACTGCATCGAGCGCAACATCACCGGCGTCTTCAACACCGTCTCTCCCCCCGGCGAGATGACCATGGGCGAGCTGCTCGACACCTGCCGCCGCGTCTCCGGTTCCGACGCCACCTTCACCTGGGCCGACCAGGACTTCCTGGCCGCCCGCGAGGTCCAGGCCTGGAGCGACATGCCCTGCTGGGTCCCCAAGAGCATGGAAGCCGGCGTGGGCACCGTCCGCGCCGACCGCGCCCTGATCAACGGCCTGACCTTCCGGCCGATGACCGAGACCGTCCGCGACACGCTGGACTGGTGGGCCACGCTGCCCGAGACGCGCACCCTGAACATGAACGCGGGTCTGACGGCGGAGCGGGAGCGGGAGGTGCTGGCGGCCTGGCATGCGCGCTAGGTGCGGGGGCGGGTATCCACCCGACCCATTTGATCCCTGACCCCAATCACACCTCCACGTGGAGGTGTGGATTTGATGGATTCGCTTCCTATAGCCCCAGCTCGTCCGCGATCGGCACCAGCGCGCCCAGGACGTGCTCGATGACCTCGGGCACCTCGAGGCCCAGGCCGGCTGCGCCCTCGACGATGTCTTCCCGGCTCACCTTTGCGGCGAAGTCCTTCTTCTTGAGCTTCTTCTTGACCGACTTGACCTTGACCTGGGCGATCTTCTTGTCGGGCTGGACCATGGCGCAGGCCATGCAGAAGCCGCAGAGCTCGTCCACGGCGAAGAGCCACCTGGCGCAGTCTGTCTCGCGCGGCACGCCGGTGTAGGCGGCATGGGAGAGGATGGTGCGAACGAAGTCCTCGGGATAGCCGCGCTCGCGCAGGATGTCGGCGCCCTTCAGGGGGTGGTCGGGGGCCTGGGGGTAGCGCTCGTAGTCGAAATCGTGAAGCAGGCCCACGGCGCCCCAGTGGACGGGGTCGCCGCCGGCGCGCTCGGCGGCGGCGCGCATGGCGGCCTCCACGGCATAGGCGTGGCGGCGCAGGGCCTCGCTCCCGGTGTACTCGTGGAGCAGGGCGAGGGCGGTCTCGCGTTCGTACAGGTCGCTCATCGGATCACCAGTTCGTCGTGGTGGTCGCGCAGCCAGGCCATGCGCACGGCGTGGTCCGGGCAGAGCCGGTCCAGCAGGGCGTGGAAGCGCGGTCCGTGGTTCAGGTGTCTCAGGTGGCAGAGCTCATGCAGGACCACCGCGTCGATGACCTCCGGCGGCGCCATGACCAGGCGGTAGCAGAAGGACAGGTTGCCGCGGCCCGAGCAGCTGCCCCAGCGGGTCGTGCGCTCGCCCACGATCACCTTGCCGGGCGCGAAGCCGTGGGCGCGGGACAGGTCCCGCACGCGGGCCTTGAGGTGGGTGCGCGCCAGGTTGCGCAGCCAGCGTTTCAGGGCCGGCCGCGGGTCGAGTCGGTCATCCGGCCCCAGCAGGACGCGCAGGGCGTCACCCTCGGCGATCACCCGGCCGCGGCGGCGTCCGCCCTCGAGGGGCTCGAGTCGCAGCTCGCGGGGTTCGCCGAGCACGAGCACGCGGTCGCCCGTGGTCAGCTCGCGGACGGTCGGCCCGTGGCGCACGTCGAAGCGGTCCACCTGGCGGTCGATCCAGTCGGCGTGCTCGTCGAGGGCCCGCGACACGTCGTCCAGGGTCCAGCGCCAGGGCAGCACCACCTCGAGCCCCTTGCCGCTGCTGACGTGCAGGCCGAGGCTGCGCGCCCGCCGGCTGCGCCGCACCTGGTAGTGGACGGGTTTCCTGTGGATCAGGGCGACGGCGCGCCGCGTGACCGGGCTCGGGCTCAAGACGGCTCCATCCTGTGGGATCGACGTTCGCGGGCATTGTAGCGCCCGGCGGCGCGGGGCGCAGCAGAAGTTTGGCGGGTTCGTCGGGAGCACGGAGGATCCGGACGATCCGACCCGTGTCCGACCTCTCGCGGTCTCAATCGGATTCCGCTTCCGACCGGAGGACGTAGCGCAACTCGTAGGCGCTCTTCTCCGGCGCGAAGACGAACTGGAAGCCGCGCGGCCGATCGTCGGACCAGGCATGCTCGAAGAGCGGGAAACCGCCTTGATCGTAGAGCCAGGTCTCCGACACCGGCTCCTTCTCGAAGGTGTTGCCGCGGGAATGACGGGCGAGGCGGTGCAGGCTCGAGCCGATCAGGGGATCGGTCCGCGAGTTGGGGAACCGTCCGGTCGTCGGCCCCTTGTTCAGCTCGCTGTTGCCGGCGATGCCGTAATCCTGGTTCAGCGCATCGAAACTGTTGCCGGCCTCGGCCAACTGCACGCTGGACGGAACGTCGCCGGCCGAGAGCGCGCTCAGTTCCTGGCGCGGGTCGACGAAGCCGCGGAAATCCGTCCAGTTCTCACGTCCGGGGCCCGTCCGCAGGGACTCGTTGGATGCGACCTCCTCGAAAACGATGCGCGAGGGCGTGCCCAGGCGCAGATAGACCTCGGCGCGCGGATCCATCTCGCCTTCGGTACCGAAGCCGCCCAGATGCTGCCGAACATAGCTGATCCGTTCCTGGAACTCGATCCAGGCCTCGTTCTGGGACGTCTCCTCGACGGGATCGAGGGGCGCCCAGAAGGCGTCCAGCATCTCGATGCGCCGGACGGGATCCGCGCCCCTGAACTCGTCCAGCTCGTCGGACGCCAGCAGGAGGCGGGCGATGGCCATTTCTTCGTCTCCGCGACGCCGGGGAACCCCCAGGCTCCAGACCACGTCGAATTCCGCAACCCACGGACGTCCCTTGCCGTCGAGCGACGCGCAGCTCAGCAGGTAGGTGCCCGGCGGCAGCAGTTCCACGTCTATCTCGTGGAAGACGACGACCGGCAGGCCGAGCCCCAGCCGGGTCTTCTGCTCGTCGTGGAAACGCAGGGTGTCGCGCATGGCGAAACGCAGCTCGCGCGAGACGGCCTGCACCAGCAGCCCGTCGTGGGACAGGATGTCGGCCCGATTCGAGTCCGGCGGATAGACCTCGCAGGCGAACTGGAGCTGCCGCTGCCGCAATCCGTAGATGCGCCCCAGATGGAGGTGCTCGAGCAGGACCGCGTGGTGATCGTCGATGTCGCGCAGGATCCGTCGCCCGAACAGGTCGACATCTTCATAGTCGCGCAGGAACAGCGGATCGCCCAGGGAGAAGCCGTCGAACTCGGACGGCGGCCGCGGCCTCACCCAGAAGCAGTGCATCTCGCTGAAGGCGCGGGGATGCTCGCGGAAATCACGCGCTCCGCGACGTTCCTGGTGGCGGTCGACGACCCGCACGTCCAGTTCCCCGCTCGGCAGCGTCACGTTCTCCAGCGCGAGCGTGATGTTGTTGACCCGCTCCCGGGACACGGCGTCCTCGAGGGTCATCTCGCGAAGGACGACGTGCTCCTGGATCTCCTGCGCGACGCCATCCGATCCCTCGAGCCGCACGGTGACGTCGAGATCGGACTGGAAGGGCAGATCCGTCACCTCCCTGACGTACATCAGATGGCCGCTGCAGACCTCGATCATGATCTCGAGGTCCAGCGTCCCGCCGTCGTGCCACCGATAGGCCACATCCACGGTGATCGGAAAATTGCCGTAGCCGGGATAGGGCCGGACGAGCGCGCAGCGGGCCTCTCCGACCGGCAAAAGGTAGAGAATCGCGAGGAGGATCGGACCGACGAGGCGTCGTCGAGGGAAAATCGTCATGGGACACCGTTCCGACTGAGGGGTTGGCGGCATCAGCATACGGTCGTCCCTCCGGACGGGCAAGCCCCGAGGGATCTGGCCCCCGGGGCGGCCCATGCACGTCGAGGTCCTCCGGGTTCCCCCTGAACGCGACGGCACACCCTCTTCGTTTGAATCGCCGGAGGGCTCTTACACCCCGCGAGGCCCTTTGCCGATTCCCGGCCATGGACTAGACTCGGGCTCCACGCCCGGACCAGGAGGAGGACGGCGGATGAGCGACGACAGCCGACACATGACCCCCGAGGAGTTCCGCCGCCGCGGCCGCGAGGTGGTGGACTGGATCGCCGACTACTGGGAGCGCGTCGAGTCCCTGCCCGTGATGAGCCGAGTCTCCCCCGGCGACGTGCGCCGGCGCCTGCCCGACGCACCGCCGCCGGAGGGCGAACCCTTCGACTCGGTGATGCGCGACCTCGACGAGATCATCCTGCCCGGCGTGACCCACTGGCAGTCCCCCGGCTGGTTCGGCTACTTCCCCGCCAACGTCTCGGGCCCCTCGGTGCTGGGCGAGCTGCTGTCGGCGGGGCTCGGTGTCCAGGGCATGCTCTGGTCCACCAGTCCCGCCTGCACGGAGCTGGAGAGCCACGTGCTGGACTGGCTCGTCGCCATGCTCGACCTGCCGCGGGCCTTCCTGTCGGACGGGCCGGGCGGCGGCGTGATCCAGGACACGGCTTCCAGCGCCGTCCTCTGCGCCCTGCTGGCCGCCCGCGAGCGGGCCGGCGACGACCGCATCACGGCCTACGGCTCGACCGAGGCCCATTCGTCACTGGCCAAGGCGGTCCGTATCGCCGGCCTGGGCGAGGACGGCCTGGGGACGATCGGCACCGACGGAACCCGGGCCATGCGTCCCGACCTCCTGGACGAGCGCGTCCGTGCGGACCTCGCCGCGGGACGCCGCCCGGCCTTCGTCTGCGCGACCCTCGGCACCACGTCCAGCCACGCATTCGATCCGGTCGCGGCCATCGGCGAGATCTGCCGCGCGCACGGGCTCTGGCTCCACGTGGACGCCGCCCACGCCGGTTCCGCGGCCCTCTGTCCCGAGTACCGCTGGCTCAACGAGGGGCTCGCCGCCGCCGACAGCTACTGTTTCAATCCCCACAAGTGGCTGTTCACGAACTTCGATTGCGACTGCTTCTGGGTGGCCGACCGGGGCCCCCTGCTGCGCGCCCTGTCGATCCTGCCCGAATACCTGCGCAACGCGCCGACCGAGAGCGGCGCGGTCATCGACTACCGCGACTGGCACGTCCCCCTCGGACGCCGCTTCCGCGCCCTGAAGCTGTGGCTGGTGATCCGTCACTACGGCGTCGAGGGCCTGCGGCGCCACGTGCGCGAACACGTGGCCCTGGCGCGGGACTTCGCATCGTGGGTGGAGGCGGACGACGACTGGGAACTGGCGGCGCCGGCGCCCCTGAACCTGGTCTGCTTCCGGCACCGCGGCGACGACGACACGAACCGGCGCATCATGGAGCGGGTGAACGCGGGCGGGCGCATCTTCATCACGCACACCCGGCTGGACGATCGCCTGACCCTGCGCCTGAGCGTGGGCCAGACGCACACCGAAGCGCGTCACGTGGAGATGGCGTGGGAGCTCCTGCGCGAAGCCGCGGAATGAGGGCGGGGACGCCGCGGCGCCCCCGCCCGTCGTCTACCAGGCTTCGCGCCGGTAGAAGCAGAGCCAGGCCAGGATGTAGCAGGTCGCCGCGATCAGGAACGCGGCGTTGAAACCCTGGGTGATGGCCACCAGGATCACCAGCGCCGAACCCAGCACCGAGCCCACGCCGTTGACGGCCAGTCCCCAGTCCACCAGTTCGCCGACCCGGCGGGCGGCGCTCGGGAAGGGCACGCCCATCACCAGGCCGAAGGGCGCGGTCAGCAGGACCGCGACGAAGATCCGACCGATCTGGGACAACCCGCCCGCCGCGTCGATCACCAGCGGCGCGAACTTGCCGAAGAGCAGCAGCAGGGCGACCAGCACCGGCAGGGCGCGCAGCGGCCGGATGCGGGGCGCCAGGGCACTGCCCGCGGCCGAGGCGAAGAGCAGGGTCGTCAGCACCGTGACGATGGCCGCCAGCGGCAGGCCCACCAGCAGGGTCAGCTGCTGGATCAGCACCACCTCCACGGCCATGAAGCCGAAGCCGATCAGGAAGAAGAAGAGCCAGGGCAGCGGGCGCAGCCGCGGCCCGGATCTGAGCAGCGGCAGGAAGGTCAGCGGCAGGCCGATCACCGCCACGACCGCGGTGATCATCAGGATCAGCAGCTTCGCCAGGGGATAGCCCATGAACTCGTAGGGCGAGACGCGCTCGAGGGTGTCCCAGGAGAAGTTCTTCCAGAGGCCGAGCTGGGCCGCGAAGGGCCGGTCGTCGGTGGCCGGGGACAGGTCGATGGCCACCGAATCCTGCTCCGCGGCCCAGCCGTTGCGCAGGATGCGCGGGATGAGGCGGTCCTCCTCCCCCTCCTGGGGAGGGTGGAGGACGGTGATGTACTCGTAGACCTCCGGCGTGATCTCGCCGTAGGCGTTATAGATGATCTCCTCGGTGAGCGGCTCCTTGGACACCAGGACCAGCGTGCGCCGCATGGCCTTCAGGTCGTAGACCGCGAAGTGCGCCAGCGGATCGGCGACCCCCTCGGCTTCGAGGGCGTCGCGCAGGCTGCTCACCAGCCGCGGCCAGTAGAACTGGTGTTCCATGGACAGGAAGCCGCCAGGCCGCAGGGCGCGCCAGTAGTCGCGGAAGGCCTCGGTCGTGAAGAGGTAGCTCTCGGACAGGGCGAAGGAACCCGAGGCCAGGGCCGCCCACGAGTTGGAGCTCAGCGAGTAGATGATGTCGAAGCTCTCCCGGTGCCGCCGGGCGTAGGCGCGGGCGTCCTCGGTGGCCACGATCACGCGCGGGTCGTTGTAGATGCCGCCGGTGAACTCGGCGTACTCCCCCTCCTGCATCATGCGGTTGACGTGGGGCACCACCTCGACGGCGTGCACCTCGGTGCAGTTGGCCTGCAGGGCCTGCATCACGTCGCCGCCGCCGCCGGCGCCCAGGGACAGGAAGCGACAGTCGTCGAAGCGGTCCATGAGATAGCTCACGTCGATGCCGAACTCGTAGCGCAGCGAGTCGGGACGATCCCAGTTCCCGTCGAAACCGATCAGGGGCGAGTTGGCGACGTTGTCGATCTCGAGGCCGCGATGGTCGGGCGCGAAGTCGTAGACCTTGACCTTGGCCGCGGCGTCCCAGTGCTCGTAGATGATCGGCGCCCGCGGCTCGCGGTCGGCGCGCAGCAGATCCGGAGCCCGCGGCGCCAGCAGGGCCGAGACGACGACCAGCACGACGGCGAACGCGCGCCAGACGTGGCCGCCGGTCAACAGCGCGCCCAGCAGCAGCGGCACAGGCAACCAGAAGACGGCGGCCGGCGTGCCGATGGCGTTCATCAGGGCCACGATGCCCAGGACGCCGATCCCCGCGCCGAAGAGGTCCGCGGCGTAGAGTCCCGGCACCTTCTCGGGGTCGGCGCGCAGGATCGCGGCCAGGGCCATGCCCCCCGCGAAGAAAGGCAGGTTGACCAGCAGGATCACCGCCACGAGCTCCCACAACGCCGCGCCGCCGCCGAAGGCGCGCGTGAAGTCCGGCGAGACCTCGAAGACCAGCACGGGCGCGCCGAGGGCCAGCACCGCCGTGACGATCAGCAGACCGCCCAGGAGCCGGGGCCGCGCCAGGCCGGGCGCCATCCGCACCGCCAGGGCGCCGAAGCCCAGGCCCATCACCGCCAGCGACAGCACGAGAAAGGCGAAGGTGTAGAAGAACTCGGCGGAGAAGATCCGCGTCCAGGCCATCTCCAGGGCGATCAGCGACATGGACAGCAGCAGGATCACGAGGTGGTTGCGGGAGTTCAAGGTTTGCGCCTTTCGTATGTGGGGGAGTCGATCCATACCCTACGGCGAAACCCCGTGGTGGTTACGCGCCGTTTAAGCGATATTCGGTATGCCTCGAAGTCACCGTTCACCCGCGTTTCGGCCAACCGAAGGAGCCGTCATGCCCGCCCCCCGCGACCTGGCCCAGACCCTGGCCGTCCAGTACGCCTACACCGCCTGGGTCTTCACGAAGACACTCGAAGGGATCTCGCACGCGGAGAGCCTGACGCAGCCGGCGCCGGCGGGCAACTGCCTCAACTGGGTGGCGGGGCACATCGTGGCCACGCGCATGGGCACCCTCGAACTGCTCGGAGAGAACACCCTCTGGGAGGACCACTGGCGCGAGCGATACCGGCGCGGGTCGGACGCGGTGCGCGACGGCGGCGACGCGGCCGACATCGCCGAGATCGTCCGGGCCTTCGGGGCCTCACAGGATCCCCTGATGCAGGCCCTGCCCGGACTCAAGCCCGACCGCCTGGACGCGCCGGCCCCCTACAGTCCCGGCAACGATCCCGACGAGACCGTCGGCTCGCTGCTGGCCGGACTGGCCTTCCACGAGAGCTACCACTGCGGCCAGCTCGGCGTCCTGAGACGCCTGCTGGGCAAGGACGGCATCATCAAGTGAGGTGCGCCATGAGAGCCCTGATCGTCATGTCGGTCTGCCTGCTGGCGGCCGGCGCCCACGCCGGGACCGCGAAGGAGGATTCGACCGTGACCTATAACGAGCTGAACGCCCAGGAAGCGCGGGTGATCCTGGAGAAGGGCACCGAACGGCCCTTCTCCGGCCAGTACGAGGAATTCTGGGAAAAGGGCACCTTCATCTGCAAGCGCTGCAACGCGCCGCTGTACCGGTCGGACGACAAGTTCGACGCCCGCTGCGGCTGGCCCAGCTTCGACGACGAGATTCCCGGCGCCGTGCGGCGCGAGACCGACCGCGACGGCCGCCGCACCGAGATCCTCTGCGGGAACTGCGGCGGCCACCTGGGCCATGTCTTCCTCGGCGAGGGCTTCACGCGGAAGGACACGCGCCACTGCGTCAACTCGATCTCGCTGGAGTTCGTGCCCAGGGGATCGACGCCGCCGGCGGTCATATCGAAACCGGATCGGGAATAAGCCCGGCCCTGCGGGCGTCCCACGCGTCCGGCCTATATCTCGAGGCAGGTGAGAAAGGCGTCGGTTATCGCGTCCTGGGCGTTTCCCACCCGCCTGGCGTCCCCGATCCGCCAGAGCGGCACCGCGCCGTCCAGCTCGTCAGCCAGGTCGTGGATGCTCTCCATTCCCGCGGCCATCACGATCAGATCGACATCCTCGAACACGACCTCCGCGTCTTCGCGCCAGGCGTGCACCGTGCGACCCTCGATGCGCCGGACGTGCGTGCGGTCGCTGAACCTGACGCCGCTGTCCGACATGAGTTTCAGGGAGAGTTTCTTGGCGATCATCTCCATGTCCTCGCCGAAGTCCGTGGTCCGTTTGACGATGGTGACCCGGTTGCCGAGCGGGATCAGCGCCGTCGCCACATCCACGCCGATCAGGCCGCCCCCCACGATGAGGACATGCCGGTCCCGGGGAAGTTCTTCGTCGGCCAGGATGTCGGCCCAGCGATATGCGGCCAGACCCGGTATGGGCGGCACGCGGGGCCGCGCGCCGGTCGCCACGACCGCGGCGTCATAGCCGACGACGACGGCAGAGGTCGCGCGCCGGTCGATGACGCGAACGCCCCGCGCAGCGAGCTCATCGACGAAATAGGGAACGAGCCGACCCATGGAACGCTTGTGGGGCGTCAACGATGCGAGGTTGAACTGTCCCCCCAGCCGATTCTCCTCGAAGAGATCGACCTCGTGCCCTCGATCGTGCAGGACGACCGCAGCCTGCATCCCGGCCAGACCGCCCCCGACCACGGCGACCCTGCGCCGGCTCGCCGCGGGCTCGATCTCCAGGTGCTCGCGCCCGGCCCGGGGATTCACCAGGCATTGCAGGCCGCGACCCGAACTGACGCCGCCCCGGCAGCCCTCCATGCACGCCAGACACGGCCGCACCGGTCCATCCACCAGGCCCTGCACCTTGCCGACGAAATCCGGATCGGCCACCAGCGCGCGCCCCACCGCCAGCAGGTTGCCCGCGAATCTCTTCTCGAGCTGCCGCGCCGTCTTCTTGTCGTTGATGCGACCGACCGCGACCACCCTCGCGCCCGTTTCGCGGTGGATCCGCTCGGCCATGTCCCATGTCTTCCCGGCGGGGACGAACATGTGCTGGAAGAACCAGGGCGGCGTACTGCAGATCGTGCCGGCCGAGACGTGGACGGCGTCGATGCCGCGCGTCTTCAGTTCGTTCGCCAGGGCCACCGTCTCTTCGATCCCGATTCCCCCTTCCACCATCTCGGCGCCGCTGACGCGAACGAGCAGCGGCAGATCCACCGCGTCCCGTACGGCATCCACAACCTCCAGGGGAAAGCGGGACCGCTGCGCGAAGCCGCCGCCGTACGGATCCTGGCGATCGTTGACCAGGGGGGAGAGGAACTGGGCCAGCAGATACCCGTGACCGAGCTGCAGCTCCAGGGCATCGAACCCGACGCCCGCGGCGAGGCGCGCGGCGGCGACGAAGAGATCCACGACCTCGCGCATGTCCGTGCGTCCCATGCGTGTCGGTCTTGCGCCGACCCTCTCGCAGGCGCGGTCGGTGGAAGACACGAGCACGTTTCCCGGTATCTTGGGATTAGCCATCCGTCCCGGATGATTCAGGTGAGCGATGGCCGCCGCGCCGCCGCCGTGGATCGTATCGACCAGTTCCGCAAGTCCGCGACTCTTGTCTTCACCGTCGATTCCCATCTGGGTGGGGAGTTCCCGCAGACCCGACGCGAGATAGAACGGTTCGGGGGTCACGGCCCCCACATGGCGTGCGCGCCTCCCGTAGAAGGCCAGGTGACGCTTGGTGACCCTTCCGTCGCCGTCGGCGTAGCCCGTCTTGATCGGCGCGAAAACGTACGGATTCCTGAGTTCCAGCATGACAGCCTCCTGTCGGCGTCCCGGGTCGAGGACGCCGCATGTTCACGACAGGGGATTCCGTCCGGTCCCGATCCTGATTCCGACCTCCCGCCGCGGATATCCACCACGGCCGGTGAAGGCCGCACGCGCAACGCGGCACTCGGTTCCACCGCGCCCGGACAGAACGCAGGCTCCGCCTTCCGTCGGGATGGCGAACGCTCGCTTCAGACGTCGCGTTCCTTCTCCCTTTTCCTGACCAGCAGTTCCTCGCGAATCATGGGACGGCCGCAGTCGGGACATCTCACCGTGGTGCACTTGACACCCCGCTCGTGGGGAATCTTCCTGCCGCATCCGGCGCAGACGCAATTGCCGCCGGACCCGAAGCCGCCGCCCTTGTTCCGGCCGCGGCCGCCACCGACGGATCCCCGTCCCGAGCCGCCGCCATCCGCTCCCCTGCTTCCGGACATGACGCCTCCCTTGTCGTCGAGGATCAGTCCGAGTCGTCCTTGTGGGCGTCGCCGGAACCGGCGAGCCGGTCGGCGAGCTCCTGGACCTGCCGTTTCAGGGACGCCAGCTCCGCGGCGAGATCGAGGCCGGGCTCGATCGGATCCCCGGTCGTCGTCGCGTCGTAGGGTTCGACGGGAGGGACGTGGTATGCCCGGCCGCGGCCATAGCCTCGGCCGTAGCCGAATCCCCGCCCGTAGCCCATCCGGCCCCGTCCCCGCGCCCCGTAGCCGCGACCGTAGCCGGCCCCGCCTCGCGGGGGCTCGTCCGCCATGAATCCGGGCCTGTCCGATCCGGCGCAATAGCCGAGTCCGCGACCCGTCATGGGACCCATCCCGTCGGGTCCGCTTCGATCTCCCCTGGGCATTTCCTTACCTCCTTTGACCATGGTGATGCCTGTGACAACAGCGTCCGTGGCCGAACCGTCCGGCCAGATCGACGATATCCGGCGAACCGCAGGCGGGACACCGGCTCAGATTCTCGTCGAGTGCCGCCTGGTACAACTGACCGCAGGCGCGGCATCGGACGAGGTTCCCCCGGAAATGGACGTCACCGCCTTCGATCTGCAGATGTCTGCCCTCGATGAGAAACCGGGCGACCTTGTGCCTGGCCTTTGACACCAGTCGAGAAAACGTCGACCGGGAGATGTTCATCCGCGTCGCGGATTCCGCGTGGTCCAGGCCCATCTCGTCCGCCAGGCGTATCGCCTCGAATTCATCCAGCGTCAGTTCCAGGGAGCGAAGCCGGATGTCGCCGGTCCCGGTCGGCTTGAAGGAGCTGAAGAGCGGGGGACGCTGGACGGATCGTTTCTTCCTGGGCCGTGTCATCGCGCCATCTCCAATCGATAGACGCATATTAAGCACATATGTGCATAACCGCAAAGGGGAAAACGGCCGTCGCATGCGAGGCCACCGCCGCGCAGTGGGCGGGATGGCCGTGACGCGATGGATCGAGAGACGAACGGGACCGGGATCCGGCCTGCGCGGGAGCAACAGAGGATTCGCCGGCCCAGCCGACAGCGATATGGTCAGGGATATGATCCGGACGATGCGGCCGCGATCGGACCGCACCGCAAGCCCGTATCCGGATGCGCTCGAGGCCCCACCAACGAGAATCCCGCCGCAGTCATCCGTGACCGCGGCGGGATCGGCTGGTAGGGGGAACTACTTGTCAGCTCTCCACACCGGGATCCGTCCCGGCGTCCACGGCGCACCCATGGCCTCCAGAAGCGTTTCGATCTCCTCCAGCTCGACGTCGATATCCGTCAGCTCCCGCTGGATCCGCGGGAAGTGTCGCGCCACCACGTCGAAGCTCTCGCGATGCGTGCCCGTGGGCGCGGCGGTCGATTCGGCGCTGCCCCAGACCACGCGGTTCAGACGGCCTGCCAGCGACGGCGGCGTGGGCTCGCTGCGCGAGGCGACCGTGTCGTCGCCCTCGAGCTCGACGAGCAGGTCGAGCAGCCTGACCTCGAGCGCCCGCAGCCTCGGGGCGAGATCCCCTTCTGCGCTGGTCGTATTGAACACCGCGACGCGCAGGTGGTCAATACGTTCCTGGATCTCGTCGGCCGCGCGCGACGCGCCGACCACCGCGCGTTGCAGCTCGGCGCAGCGGCGCTGGAAGTCGGCGACCTCGCCGAGGCTGGCCGGCGGCACGGAGGCCTCGCCGAGCGGCTCGCAGACGAAGGTCTGCGCCTCGCCCAGGGGCGTGACCGTCTCGTCCGCCACCAAGGCCATGGACACGGTGTAGGCGCCCGGCGGCACGAGCGGTCCCGTCCGATCGCCGACCGACGTGCCGGCCGGACGCAGCGAGGGATCGTGGAGATCCCAGGTCAGACGGTGCAGCCCCGGCGCGTTCGACCCGTACAGGCGGCGCACCACACGGCCGTCGGCGTCTCTCACCGTGAAGACGACGGCCGGATCCCGCTCGCGGTCCTCGGCGCGCAGTTCGTCCCAGCTCGGATAGGACACGCGTTCCCCGGCCTCGTCGGCCTCCTTCTCGCGCTCACGCCGCAGCTCGGCCAGGGTCCGGGTCTTATCCTGGAGCCAGTAGGTGAAGACGGCTCCGTGGGGCGGGTTCTCAGCCTGCCAGAACGAATGGCCCTGGTCGCCCTTGGCGCCGCCGCCCCACGGCGTGGCCTCGTGGTAGAGCCAGGCCCGGCGCACCGGGAAGAGGATGGCCTCCTCGGTTTCGAATCGCTCGGGA
>Ga0180429_10002669_pt1 | contig 14613 bp, 9 predicted proteins | sample SS_ome_FD_132428 | JGI IMG/M metagenome (GOLD analysis project Ga0180429, IMG submission 132428) | Hypersaline lake sediment archaeal communities from the Salton Sea, California, USA - SS_1_S_1 metaG | ecosystem: Environmental > Aquatic > Non-marine Saline and Alkaline > Hypersaline > Sediment ...
CGTCCCTTGGACACCGTATGCCCGACGACGATTCTCTCGACTCCGTGGGTCTTCAGTACCTTTTTCAGCTCCTCTTCCACTTCTGCTTCGTCATTCAAGGCAAGACCACGATACCAGAGCGGCCCGTCGGGATTGGTTGTGATCCTCTCCTCGGTTTTCGCGGGATTTTTCAACTCCTTGCGAACCGTCTCGTTGATCTCACAGAGGGACATGGAAGAAAAAGCGGGACTGATTCCCCCATGAAGAAAGAGGGTGTCGTTGATGCGGATCACCGTGTTGTGGCTCCCGATCCACCTTCCATACTTTCCTTCGGGGCCCATCGCCGCCAGGTAAGAAGTTTTTCCTCCGAAGGCCACATACTCCCAGGGATGGACGTAACGAAGATCGCCCGAAAGGATCATCGCTTCGTGATTGCCGATCAGGGCGTGCACGCGCCCCCCCGCCTCGAGCGCCTGCCTCTCGAGATCGATCAGCAAGTCCATCACCTTGCGCGAATCGGGTCCGCGATCGAGCACATCGCCCGTTTGCACGAGGTGGGTCTTTCCACCGATCCATGCGTTTTCTTGATCGATCACCCTGGCGGCGCGCAGGGTTTTCACGAACTGCTCGAAGTCTCCGTGCACATCGCCCACGGCCACGATCCGATCGACTCCGGTCCAGAGCGCTTCGCCTGCAAGCGCGACGCCGAGCAGGGGCACGATGAGCACGACCGCCAGAAGAAACAGCGTCCTCGAATACTTCCCCATCATCATTGTTCTTCCTTTCGAATCCTTGCTCGATTCGGGATCGGTAGCCTGTTTGCCATTGGCCCTGTTCCTCTGGTATCATTTCCCGGGACCGGTCACAATTTAATATCAGACCGTCCACATCGAGCGCGGCCAAGATCAATCAACGAACCCGGATTCTAATAGCCACTTTAAAGGAAAATCATCATGAGAATCGCACGGCACGTGGCAACGGTCGTCGCAATCGTCCTCCTCGCGTCGGACGTCGGAGCCCAACCTGCCGACAAGCGCCCGGTCAAGGTCTTCATCCTGGCCGGCCAGTCGAACATGCAAGGCGCGGGTACGATCGGGTGCAACGTCGAGCGAAACGAAGGAAAGGGCAGCCTCGAATACCTCGTCAAGAACCCCGCCACGGCCGATCGATTCAAACATCTCGTCGACAAGAAGGGCCAATGGGTGGTCCGCGACGACGTCTGGATCTGGTACTTCGACCGCAAGGGTGCACTGACCGTCGGCTACGGCGCGCGGAAGGACTGCATCGGTCCCGAACTCCAGTTCGGCCACGTCGTGGGCGATCACTTTGAAGAGCAGGTTCTGCTGATCAAGATCGCCTGGGGCGGCAAGAGCATCGCCAAGGATTTCCGCCCTCCGAGCAGCGGCGGAGAGATCGGCGCCTGTTACAAGGAGATGTTCCACCACGTGAGCGCCGTTCTGGACAACCTGGAGGAACACTTTGCCGCCTACGACGGCGAGGGCTACGAGATTGTCGGTTTCGGCTGGCATCAGGGGTGGAACGATCGGGTCAACCAGGCGGCCAACGACGCCTACGAGGAGAACCTGGCCAACTTCATCCGCGACGTCCGGAAGGAACTCGCCATCGAGAAGCTTCCCTTCGTGATCGCCGAGACGGGCATGAGCGGCCACGAGGAAAAACATCCCCGGGCGCTGTCGCTCATGCGCGCGCAGGCGGCGGTGGCCGATTACGAGGAGTTCAAGGGAAACGTCGCCTTCGTGGGCACCAAGGATTTCTACCGTCCCCCCGACCTTTCACCGTCGAAGCAGAGTTATCACTGGAACAACAACGCCGAAACCTACTTTCTGATCGGCCACGGCATGGGAGAGGCGATGATCGAACTGGTTGGTGAGAAGGACTGATCTCCGCGCCGCGGGCGGCTCTCTCAATGACGACAGCCCTCACCTCGCTTCGATCAGTGTCAACGGCAATTCGCTCAAAGGCGCCGGGTAGGCGGTGATCCACACCTCGGGCTTGAATTGATCCGAACCGTTGCGCATCCCCAGCACAACGGCATCGATCGTCGCCCCGATCATCTCCTCTTTGAGAGGAATGTAATAAGTGTAGTTCGAGGACCTCCGTCGCGCCGGGTACTCCCAGGAATTGGACGGAAAGGACGCGCTCCTGTCGGGCGCGCCCACGGGAGCGCCGTTGACACGGACCGCCGCGTAGGCGCCTTCAACACCGTGCTCGCCGTTGAGAGCGATGGCGAGGTAGCTGCCTCTCGGGATCTCACCGAGTGTGAAGGAGTGCTGCCAGGCCTTCTCCGGTCTGATTCGCGAGTAGCGTGCAAAGAGGTTGGAAGCGCGCCACCTGGATCGATCGACTTTTTCGCCGCCCACGTATCCTTCGATCTCGACGATCCTGTCCGGAGTCCCGTCGAATCGGATATAGCGCAGCGCCGACTCCCGATCGAGGTTCATCACGATCTCCCTGTTCGCGACCAGCCGCATGTCGGTCCAGCTTTTGAGATCGGCCGAGACCTGCGCCCTCATCGTCTCATCGTACTTGAAGGGCTGCAGCGCGTGCTCGCTGCCCGTCCTGACGGTCAGCCTGTCGAGGCTGATCGCCTCGCCAAGGTCGATCCTGAGCGAACCGCCGAGAAGCGGCGCCACGCCCACCCTGCGGGCGACATAAAACGCGGTGTCCTCATCGCCGTCGAAAAGGTTCCTGTCCCAAAGCCCCCTGTCGATGAAGAGATCCTGCTTCGTGAAGGCCTCTCTCGCTCTCCGCACCTGCGGGATCAGCGAAGGACCCGACCGCCGCAATGCGCGCACTTCGAGGGCATTGTTGTCGGCGGCAAAACAGGTCGCCTCGTAGAGCGCCTCGGCATCGGGCGGCACTGCACAGGGCGTCAGGTCGCCGAGCTTCCGGTGGAACCTTTCCTTCAGCGGCGTGCCGGGAAAGGAGATCGCCACACTCTCACCCCTGGCAAAGCGATCGACGCTCCGGCCCGCAATCCGAGCCGATTCGAATTTCCTGCCGCCGTCGACGAGCTGAATGTCCCGTTCTTCACCGGGCATGGCGAGGAGGTTGATCTGCACCGGCTTGCGGGGCAGATCGCGAACGATCGCGTAATCACAACCCCTGATGGCCAGTTCGGTTCGTGCCGACGTCGCCATGAGCAAGCACGACCGGAAGGGCGAAACCTCCACGTCGACGGTGCTCCCCTTCGGGAAGGTTCCGAAGAGGCGCTCGGTGGGATGGTACTGGCGCAGCTCGATCTCGGTTCCCGTCGACAGGCCGATCTCCTCGTCGAGCGTGACCTGGCAGACGATCGGATCCCAGCTCAGGTTTCTCAGCGTCACCAGTCGCGTGGAATCGTCGCCGCGGGAGACGGCTTTCTCGCCGTAGCTCTCCGCGGGCAGCACCATTCCGTCGACGAGTGTGTGGCGGTACTTTCTGGCCAGGTTGAAGATCCTGGCGAGCTTCGGGAACTCGTAGTCGCGCAGGAACCACGGATTTCCGTAGAGCTGCGGCGCGAGAAGGAGGTTCCGGTTGAATGCCTGGAGGACGAGATCGTCCTCCCAGTAATCGAGGCATGACGAGATGCAGACGCCGTGATCCTCGGTCAGCCGCACCAGGTCGGGCACGATCTGGCGCGAAATGGCGCCCGCACGGTGATGGGGTGCGGTCTGCCCGTTGGGCATGTGAACGTCGATATAGGTCTCTGCGCCGCCCAGGAGATAAGTCGTCGCGTGGGGCATGCCTTTGCCGAGTTCGAGCCGGTGGTTGAGAAGGATCAGGTCGGGAGAGTGCTTGCGGCATTCGGTCATCATGCGCACAAAGGCATCCTGCTTCTCGGGGCGCAACGGGCCGACGACCGAATCGAACTTGAACAGGATGAACTCGTAGTCCCGGCAGAGTCCGACCATCATGTCGATTCGGGCCTGTTCCTCTTCGGGCGTGTCGCCGAACCCGTCCGGCCCGCCCCACGTGCCGAGGCGCGTTCCCATCGCCTTCGCCTTCTCATGGATCGGTCCGAATCCATTGGGAAACTGGCGCCGGAATGCGTCCGAGTCCATCTTGCCGTAACGGCCCGCCTTGTCGATCGCACCGGCGCTGATCACATAGATATCGAGAACCATTCCGTACTCATCGTGGAGCCAACTGAAGAAGTCGAGGTTGACCATGGTCTGCTCCTCGGTGCTTCCCTCGTTGGTGTTGTTGATCCACGAAAAGTACTGCGAATAGGACGGCGTCCGTTCATCGGCGCCGGCAAAGACGGCGCGTTCCTGCCCGACACAGAACGTTCCGGCCGTCAAGATCAGCGCGAGTGCAATGATTGATATTCGCATGCTGTTTGGCTCCACGTTCAAAGCGTACAATAACTCGACCGAATCGCAATCCTCAACGCGAAGGCATCGAAAGAGGCGCGCGCATGAGGCTGAATTTGTTCTGCAGGTTGATTGCCATATGTTGCGCGGTTTTCTTGACGGCCTGTGTCGGACACACCGACGATACCTCGCCGGAAGCCTTTGCCGATCCGCCGCTGGAGGCGCGGCCGGGAGCCTAACGGACCTGGCTCAACGGATCCGTCGACCACAAAGCTCTGACCCGCGAGATGGAAGAAGCCAAGGCGCTCGGAATGCGCGGCTTCGAGATCTTGGCTATCGGCGCGCTCGTCGATCCCAAGAAGATCGTTCCGGCGGGACCGGCCTTCCTCGGCGAGGAATCGCTGAAGTCGATCATCGAGCGGATGACGGTCGATCCGGCAACGGGGGAGTTGACCGTCGGCGCGATGCGATACAGCCTGATGGTCCTGCCCGAACACCCCACATCGCCCTCGATGTGCTGAAAAAGTTCCGCGCGCTCGTCGATCAAGTTGCGACGATCGTCGGGCCGGTCCGGCCGGTCCGCACCAACTCCCTGACCGATTATCCGGAGGCTGATGGGGAAGTTGCCGCGATCGGCGCGGAGCTCTGGGGTGATGGCCGGATTCTCACCGACATCACGTCGCGCGCGGCCCTAGAGCGGCTGGGCGTCGAACCGGATTTCGAAGTTCTCCGCGGCGGCTCGCAGGAAGGACCCGATCGAATCGACTACATTCACCGCCGCACCGATAACGCCGACGTGTACTTTGTCTGCAACGGCGCAGACGAAGGGCGATCCCTGCTCTGCCGGTTCCGCGATGCCGCGGGCAGGCCCGAGATCTGGTGTGCCGTCACGGGCGAGATACGTGCTCTGAAGGTCGCCAATAGGACGGACGACGGTTCATGCGACATCGAGCTGGAACTCCCGGCGATCGGGTCGGCCTTCGTGGTCTTCCGCCGCGACGGCGAGCCGCCGGGCGGGAACCTTGATCTCCTGCAATACGAATCAACGGCGAGGATTCCGATCGAGGGAACTTGGACCGTGGCGTTCCAGCCCGGACGGCTCGCTCCCGAATCTGTTGAATGGGATCAACTGATCGACTGGACGACCTCGGAGGATCCCGGCGTCAAGTACTTCTCGGGCACGGCCACATATTCCATATCGTTCGACATGTCCGAGGCCGCCGACCGAGACTTCTGGCTCGACCTCGGCAAGGCCTGCGAAGTCGGCGAAGTGAGTATCGATGGGCAGGACCTTGGAACCGCCTCGACGTTCCCCTTCCGGGTGAGGGTTCCGGCGGGGCTGCTGAGCAAGGGCCCCCACCAACTCGAAGTCAAGGTCACCAACGTCTGGAACAACCGCATCGTGGGCGACCAGTTTCTCCCCGAGGACGAGCGCATCACGCGCACCAACATGCAAGGGCGGCACAGGAAGGACAGCCCGCTCGTCCCCTCGGGCTTGCTGGGCCCGGTGACTCTGCAGCCGGTCAGGTGAGTGAACCTTCGACCGGCCAGGCACGGCCGTTGGAATCGAGGATCGAAAGTGTTCGGCAATCGAGGGAGGCCAATTCGGCCGGATCGAGGAATACGATCCTCGCCTCTCCGGGATCGAGGACGATCGTGGCGAATTGCTTGTGGGCTGCACCCTCGTCGGACGCGTCGGCTAAATCTTGTTCGTCGAGACAGGGCGTCGGGAAGTGTCGCTTCTGGCTGCCATCGCGCGCCTCCACCGCCGCCAGCCTGACCTTGTGTTTACCACGATTCTCGATCGTGAGCTCGAGCCGTTCGTTCCTTGCACTTACACGTGCGATCAGCGGGCCCTTGCCCGATTGCAGGCCGAACAGAGTGAAGAGCCAGCCGAACAACTTGTAAAACGCTTCGTCGACGACGATCAGTAAAACGACGATCATAAGCCCGACGGCTATGCCGATGATCGCAATCAAATCCATGGAACGACCTTTCTCTTGCGGTGACCTCGCTCAGCAATCTCTTCACCAGGGGTTTCAGGCGCCGACGAGATTATCCGGAAATCAATAGCCTCGCAAATCATCATTTTCAAATGTCATTTCAAAATCCGGTTGTGACGTTACCGAGCCCGCGCAATCTTGAGTATGATAAAACTCATGAAGAAGACCCGAGTTCGAAACACGTTTGGGCCGTCAGCGCAAAACAACGCCCGGCGGCGATTTCTTGAATACGCCGCGGTCGCGATCGCCTGCGCATGTCTTGCGGCGCTGATCCTGCCCGCCTGTGCGCCTACAGGGGAACACTCCCTCCCCAATATCATCATCATTTACGCCGACGATCTGGGATATGGAGACCTGTCCTGCTACAACGCCGAATGCGCCTACACGACGCCGAGGCTCGACCGGATGGCGGCCGAAGGCGTCCGGTTCACCGACGCCCACAGCCCTTCGACCATCTGCTCGCCCTCCCGGTACGGGCTCTTTTCGGGAGAGCAGATCTACCGCTCCACCGGGGGCGGAGGCGGGGCGTTCGAAGGCCCAGGAGGACCGAGCTACCTCAAGCCCGGCACGCTCACCCTCGGCGACATGCTCAGGAAAAAGGGGTACCGCACGGGCGTCTTCGGAAAGTGGCACCTCGGGCTCACCTGGCTCGACAAGGACGGAAAACGACTCGGGGGAGGCTTCGAGAATTCTCTCCTCATCGATTACGAGAAGAGCACTCCGCTCGTCGACGGCCCCAACGCGCGGGGATTCGACGAATCCTTTGTCACCCCCAACTGCCCGACGACCGATCCCCTTTACGTCTACATCGAGAACGGCATGGTGCCCGTCCCCGCCAGCCAGCGCCACAAGAGGTCCAACCTCCCCAACCCGGGCGGCAAGTGGCGGTGGGACAACGACGAGGGATGGATGGCTCCGGGATACGAGTTCGTCGAGGCCGACCTTCTCTTCTATGAAAAGACGCGGCAGTTCATCACCGATCACCGGAAGAACAGTCCCGAGAAGCCCTTCTTCGCCGTCCTTTCGACGCAGATCGCCCACGCACCCGTTCTCCCGGCGCCGGAATTCGACGGGGCGACGCAAGCGGGCCCACGGGGGGATTTCGTCGGGGAGCTCGACGCCCTGGTGGGACGAGTTCTCGATCTGGTCGCCGAGCTCGGGATCGACGAGGAGACGCTCATCCTTTTCAACGCCGACAACGGAGCCGAAACGGTCCACGTCGACTGGATGCGCCAGGACCACGGCCACGACCCGTCGGGCGGCTGGAGGGGCATGAAGCGCGACGCCTGGGAAGGCGGCCACCGGGTGCCGTTCATCGCGCGGTGGCCGGGCCGGATTCCCGGGGGGCGGGTTTCCGATCAGATGACGAGCACCACCGATCTCTTCGCCACCCTCGCGTCGGTCGTCGGATACGCGCTCCCCGACGATGCGGCAACCGACAGTTTCGACATGCTGCCCGCCCTGCTCGGAACGCAGGACGAGACAGAGTCGATCCGGCCACACCTCCTGACCCAGAGCTTTCGCGGAGAGTTCCAGATCCGCCAGGGAAAGTGGAAGTACCTCGATCACAGGGGATCGGGAGGAAACAGCTACGATCGGGCCCCCATGAAGCGGTATGCGCTTCCCGAGACCGCACCCGGCGCGCCGGGGCAGCTCTTCGACCTGGAAAAGGATCCTGGAGAAACGACCAACCTCTATTTCACCGAGGAAGCCAGGCGCGAGCAGCTCAAGGAGCTTCTGGAACGATTGAAATCGAGCGGGCGGAGCGCGCTGCGGAACCGGATTCCCATTGGCATCGAAAACATACCGAGGATCGAAAGCAGATGAACAGAACAAAAGCGGGTCTAATCGCAGTTCTCATGATCCTCCTTTGCGGCAGTGCAATGGCTGCCCGGAAACCGCTCAAGGTCTACATCCTGGCCGGACAGTCCAACATGGAGGGGCATGCCAGGATCGAGACCTTCGACTACATCGGCGACGATCCGGCCACCGCACCCCTGCTCAAAACGATGCGCCGCCCCGACGGCAAGCCGCGCGTCTGCAAGAAGGTGTGGATCTCGTACCTGACCGGCTCGCCCGACAAGATGGGCGAGGGGTTCGGAAAGCTGACGGCCGGGTACGGGGCGCGCAGAGATCCTGCCGTCGACGGCGGCAAGATCGGACCGGAATTGACCTTCGGCATCTCCATGCAGAAGGCTCTCGATGAACCGGTCTTGCTCATCAAGACCGCCTGGGGCGGCAAGTCGCTGCACACCGACTTCCGTCCGCCCAGCGCCGGGCCCTACGAGCTCAATGACTTTCAGCAGGAACTCTACACCACCAAACCGGGCCAGCACGGCGTTCCCGAGGATCTCGACAAGTGGAAGGCGCACAAGGCAGAAGCGACGGGGCGCTATTACCGTCTCATGATCGAGCACGTCTCGATGGTGCTCGACGACATCAAGAGGATCTACCCGGCCTACAATCGGAAACAGGGCTATGAGCTGGCCGGCTTCGTCTGGTTCCAGGGCTGGAACGACTGGTGCGACGGCCACACCTATCCCGATCGGCACAAGCCGGGCGGCTACGACCTCTACTCCGAGCTGCTGGCTCATTTGATCCGCGACGTCCGCAAGGATCTCTCGGCGCCCGAGATGCCCTTCGTCATCGGCGTTATGGGCGTGGGCGGGCCGATCGAGCGGTTCTGCTACGGAGAGGGAGCCAGGGCGCCGCACCGGCATTTCCGCGACGCCATGGCCGCGCCGGCCGCGATGGGCGAGTTCAAGGGCAACGTTGCGGCCGTCCAGACGGCGCCATACTGGGACGAGGCTCTGGGGATCATCGACGAGAAGAAGGGAAAGGTCCGGCAGATGGAATGGCTTCTGCGGACGGGAAACAAGAACGGCCCCAACAAGGACGGCACGATGACCCGCAAACAGCAGAAGGACTATCTCGAAAAGCACCGGGCCGAGCTGATCACCCCCGAGGACGAGGCGACGTGGAAACGGGGCGCCTCCAACGCCGGCTACCACTACCTCGGCTGCGCCAAGACAATGGCCCAGATCGGGAAAGCCTTTGCCGACGCAATACTCGAAATGGAGAAGAAATAATGCGAATCCTTTTGATCGTGCTCACCGTCGCGGCATCGGTGCTGGTGGCGCATTCATCGGCAGCAGACGCCGGTCCCCAGTCGGCAAAGGAGTGGCAGACTCCTCCCGAGGAGGTGATGAAAGTTCTCCACGCTCCCCGGCTTCCCCGGGTGTGGACCGCGCCCACAGGCGAGCACATGATCCTGGCAGATCCGGTCACCTATCCCCCACTTGCCGAGCTGGCAGGGCCCATGCACGTGCTGGCCGGGATGCGGGTTGATCCCCAGGTCAACTTCATGCACGGTCGGCACGGGGCGACCGCACCGCGTCTCATGAAGGTTGCGGGCGGTGCCGAGACCGCCCTCGGCCTGCCCGAAAAGGCGGAGGTCCTCGAGGTGAGCTGGACGGCCGACGGCCGCCGCTTCGCGCTCACCGTCAGGCACGCCGATCACATCGGCCTCTGGGTCGGCTCGGTGGCGGGCGATCTGGCCGAGATCGAGAAGGTGGCCGTCAACGCGCTCCTCGGCGCCGGCGTGCGCTGGCTGCCCGACCAGAAGCGCCTGCTCGTCCGCCGCGTTCCCGAGCGCGGAGCGCCGCCCGAGCCGCCCGCCATCCCCGCCGGCCCCGAGATCCTCGAGGGGAAAGGGGCGTCGGCCCGCTCCACCTACGAGTCGCGCAACCTGCTCGAGACCGCTCACGACGATGCCCTCTTCGAATACTACGCCACCTCAGAGCTGGTCGTGGTGAATCCGGAAAAGGGCTCGGCGGCGGTCCTGGGCAAACCCGCCGTCTACGCCGGCGCCGATTTCTCCCCCGACGGTTCCTACCTGCTCGTGGAGCGTGTGAAGAAACCCTGGTCCCACGCCGTGCGCTGGCCGCGCTTCGCCAGAGAGATCGAGGTGTGGGACGAGAAGGGGACGCTCGTGGCGCCGATCGCGTCCCTTCCGCTGGCCGACCAGGTTCCCACCCACGGCGTGCCGCTCGGGCCGCGCGGCGTCTCGTGGCGCGCCACGGCGGCTCACACGCTCTACTGGGTCGAGGCTCTCGACGGCGGCAATCCCGTGGCGAAAGTCCCCCACCGGGACCGTCTCATGCGCCTCGCCTCGCCCTTCGACGGCAAACCCGAGGAGGTTTTCAGAGCCGAGCACCGCATCGCGAGCTGGCAGGGTGGATGGGGCGCCGAGGGGGGCACTCTCATGCTCACCCAGCGCGAGCGCATTCGGCGCTGGCAATACACGTGGCTTCTCGACGTGGACAAGGGTACGGCGCGCCTCTGGTTCGACCTCAATCAGGCCGACCGCTACGCGTCGCCCGGCCGGCCGTTGCGCCGCCCCCTGCCCAACGGCCGCTGGGTGCTGCACCAGAAGGGAGACGCCCTCTACTTCTCCGGCAGCGGATCGACGGTCAAGGGCGACCGGCCCTTTCTCGATCTGCGCCACATGTCGTCGGAAAAGGTCGAGCGCCTCTTCCGGTGCGACCCGGAGCGCTACGAGACTTTTGTCGGATTTGCGGGTGGCGAGGAGACCTTCGTGATGCGCTCCGAGTCGGCTGTCGACGTTCCCAATTACTACCTGGCCACGCTGGGCGATAGGATCGAGGCTGCCGAGGGCGAGGCGACCCGGGCTCTGATCCGGACACCCATCACGCGATTCGAGGATCCCACGCCCGAGCTGCGGCAAATCGAAAAGCGGCTCGTCCGCTACGAGCGCGCCGACGGCGTACCGCTGAGCTTTTTCCTCTACCTGCCGCCCGGGTACACGGAGGGCACGCGCCTGCCCACGGTGCTCTACGCCTACCCCATGGAATACTCCGATCCCGCCACGGCAGGGCAGGTCCGGGGCTCGACCCAGCGTTTCAGCAGTTTCTACGGCCCGTCCCACATGTTCTTCCTGCTCCAGGGCTATGCGGTTCTCGATCGGACCGCCATGCCCATGATCGGAGATCCCGAGACGACTTATGACACCTTCGTGCCCCAGCTCGTGGCCGACGCAGAGGCGGCGGTGGCCAAGGCGGTGGAGATCGGCGTGGCCGATCCCGAGCGCATCGGCGTCATCGGCCACAGCCACGGCGGGTTGATGGTGGCCAATCTTCTGGCCCACACCGACCTCTTTAGGGCCGGCATCGCACGCAGCGGTTCGTACAACAAGACCACCCAGCCCTTTGGGTTCCAGTCGGAGAGACGCTCCCTCTTCGAGGCGCGCCATGTCTACATCGAGGTTTCTCCCACGTTTTTCGCCGACCAGGTCAACGAGCCTGTCCTCGTAATCCACGGCAACGCCGACGCCAATCCGGGCACGCTCACCTTCCAGTCGGAGGTCTTCTTCGAGGCCGTGCGCGGCTCGGGCGGTATTACGCGCCTCGTGCTGCTCCCCTTCGAGGACCACGGCTACCGTGCGCGGGAGAGCATCGAGCACGTCCTCTGGGAGCAGATCCGATGGTTTGATGAATATGTGAAGTGACGAAAAACGCTGACTTAGTATCACTGCAAAGAGGAGACGAGAATTGACCAGGTTTAATAAGTGGCGGAGATTGCGCGGGCTCGGTATCGTCTTCCTTCTCGCCGGACCGCTCCTTGCGGCCGCCATCGGTGATGAACGGAAAATTCCCGATTTCACCAGGGGTGACACGATTCCGGAGACGGCGCCCCACGACTGGAATCTCGGCCCGACCGGCGCGCGCGGCTGGATCTATAGCGACAAGATGGAGACGAGCGACGCCCGGCAGGTGTGCATCACCGAGGTGGAAAAAGGATCTCCCGCCGACGGTATCCTCGAGAAAGGTGACGTCGTCCTGGGCGTCGCCGGAAAACCGTTCTCCCACGATCCGCGGACCGAGCTCGGCAAGGCGATCACCGACGCGGAATCGGCCAAAGGGGCCCTCAGCCTGATCCGCTGGCGGAAGGGCAAATCACGCAAGGTGGTCGTGCGCCTTCCCGCCCTCGGATCTTACAGCCCGACCGCCCCATTCGAGTGCGCCAAGTCGAGCAGAATTTTCGAGCGGGGCTGCAAGGCGCTGGCCGAGAGGATGAAGACCGATCCCGACAGGGGAAATCCGATCGAGCGGTCGCTCAATGCTCTCGCCCTGCTGTCGAGCGGAAAGCGCGAATACTGGCCCCTCGTCAAGAGGCAGGTCGAATGGGCTTCCAAGTATTCCGACCTCGAAAGGAAGACCCTCCATTCGTGGTGGTACGGCTTCGTGAACATGCTCGTCGCCGAGTATACCCTGGCCACGAAGGACCGCACCTTCATGCCCGAGCTCGAGCGGATCACCATGGAAATCGTCAACGGACAGAGCGTGGTCGGTTCGTGGGGACACCGGTTCATTCAGTCCCACAACGGCCGCCTCGCCGGTTACGGGATGATGAACGCCCCCGGCTTGCCCCTCACGGTCTCGCTCATTCTGGCGCGCGAAGCGGGCGTGAGCGATCCCAAGCTCGACAGGGCGATCGAGAAGAGCGCCTTTCTGATCCGTTTCTACGTGGCGAAGGGGAGCGTGCCTTACGGCGATCATCATCCCTGGATCGAGGCGCACGAGGACAATGGAAAGAACGGGATCGCCGCCCTGATGTTCAACCTGCTCGGTGAGGCGCCGGCGGCCGAATATTTTTCGCGGATGAGCGTTGCGTCGCACGGCGCCGAACGCGACACGGGCCACACGGGCAATTTCTTCAACATGCTCTGGGCCATGCCGGGCGTCGCGCTCTCCGGGCCGCGCGCCACCGGTGCGTGGATCAAGGAGTTCGGCTGGTACTACGACCTCGCGCGGCGCTGGGACGGGACCTTTCTCCACCAGGGAGCGCCTGAAGAAAGGTATGACTCTTACAAGAAATGGGACAGCACGGGCGCCTACTTGCTCGCCTACGGCCTTCCGCTGAAGAAGATCCTTCTCACGGGGAAGAAGAGTGTCGTCCCCCAGGTCGACGCACCCACGGCGGAAGGTCTCATCGCCGACGGGCGCGGCTGGAGCCCCAAGCACAAGATCGCCGCCTATTCGGCGCGTAGCGACGCAGAGGTTTTCAAGGGGCTCAGAAGCTGGTCGCCCGTCGTTCGCGAGCGCTCGGCAATGGAGCTGGCCAAGCGCGACGGCGATCCGACGCGGAGGCTGATCACGATGCTCGATGCGCCCGACCTCTACACGCGTCTCGGCGGTTGCCAGGCGCTGATCATGCTCAAGAATCGGGCTGCGCCCGCTGTGAGTGCGTTAAAGAAAACACTGACGGCCGACGATCTCTGGCTGCGCGTCAAGGCCGCCGAAGCGCTGGCCGGAATCGGCCCCGCGGCCTTCTCGACGGTGCCCGACCTGCTCGCCAGGCTCGCGCAATGGAATCGCGAATCGGATCCGCGCGGCATGGAGCAGCGTTACCTCTGCTTCGCCCTGTTCAACCGGCGCGACGGCATGCTGGGTGGCTCACTCGACGGAGTCGATCGCGAAGCACTCTACGCCGCCGTACTGGCGGGGCTTCAAAACGAGGACGGCCGCGCCCGTGGTAGCATCGAATCGGTCTACAAGAACCTCAGCTTTGATGAGATCGAGCCGATCCTGCCCGCCATCTACCAGGCGGTCATCGAACCCGCCCCCAGCGGGATCATGTTCGCCGACGGCATCCGCCTCAGCGGTCTCGAGATTCTCGCCAAGCACCGGATCGCCGAAGGCCTGCCCCTCTGCATTTCGCTCATCGATCCCGAACGTTGGGGCATGGGCAATCGGATCAACCGCTGCTTGAAAACACTCCGCCTTTACGGTGGCGCCGCCAGATCGGAGATTCCCCGAATCGGAGAACTCGAAAAAGCGCTGCTCGCCAAGAACTGGAAAGCCGAGAAGATCGCCGACCTCGACCTCCCGGGGATCATCAAGGAGATCGACGGCGATCGAAATCCACCGACTCTTCGGCCGCTCGGCGATTCCGAAAATCGGAAAGGCGCAGCCGGAAAACGGTAGTCTCCGATGCGTCAACATAAGGCCGACGGGCAGCCGCACCACTCGAACGGGGTCCGGCCACCCATCGGGGACTTCGGGCGATCAGGACCGGTAGAACTCGATTCTTCCAACGGCGATGTCCGCCTCGAATTCCTTCTTGGCTCCCACAACGGCGATCCTCTTGAGTCTCGAAGTATCGAGGCGATCGCGCGAGTTCTGCACATCGAACCGATCGAAGGGGATGTCGATCGAACGCCACTCATCGGTGGACGGAAAGGCCGCACTGTAGTACTGCCAGGGCAGAATGTTCTGAGTGGTGCGCAGGTGAAC
>Ga0180429_10002670_pt1 | contig 14613 bp, 11 predicted proteins | sample SS_ome_FD_132428 | JGI IMG/M metagenome (GOLD analysis project Ga0180429, IMG submission 132428) | Hypersaline lake sediment archaeal communities from the Salton Sea, California, USA - SS_1_S_1 metaG | ecosystem: Environmental > Aquatic > Non-marine Saline and Alkaline > Hypersaline > Sediment ...
ACCAGCGAGCAGCCTAGGATCGTGCCAATCGGGAGCCAAAGGTAGTCCTCGATTCTGAGGAATGGTCTCAACCACTGATCTAGATCGCGCCAAACGTAGTATGCCGGCAGGGTTCTAAACTGCTGGCCACCCATGTCCCGCAGAAGCGACACGACCCAGCTGACGAACCCGCCGTAGGCCATCCGGAGAACAATCACCGCTAGGACCGCGAACACCACCCAGCGCCATTGCCTCCACCACTCCCGGTACTGACGCGCGAACCAGACATCCAGAATAGTCCGGTCGCGCCGCATTCCGCGCTCCACGTGCAGATTATAGGTCCTCGGTAGGGGCGGCTAGGCCAGACGAGACAGTGTGTCCGGAATGGCGGGGTTAACCACAGAGGTCACAGAGATCACAAAGGAGGGATGGAGTGGGGGTCAGGCTTGCCTGACCCACCTCGATATGTGGGCGAGGCAATCCCGCCTTGGCGGGATCGCCCCTACACAAGATCCCACAGACGAGTTGATCCTTGTTCTCTGTTGCCGCCGGCGATTCTGTAACTGCGACTAAGTCTTAGTCGCAGCAACCAGGGTATCAACCAACTACGGAGGCGAGGAGACGCCTCCAAGGCTCGCGCTGCCGCCGGCTTCCGGGCCTGACAAGCAGAGCAATTGACTAATACCAGCACTCATGGGTGGAGGACGCGCGGGGCCCCAGGGCCCCGCGTTTTGCTTGCGGCGCGGGTACCGGTGGCCTGGCCGTATCAGCGCAGCGCCAGGCTGACCAGTCCCAGCAGCAGCGCGATCAGCAGCACCACCCCGCACAGGACGGCGTTGAACAGTGTGATCTCCCCGGCCAGAGGACCAGGCTCGTTGTCGAACGCAAGTGACAGCACGGTCAGCAGATAGAGGATACCCGCGATGCTGAAACACCACGTTCGCACCATGATCAGGCGTCGCTTGGCCGGCGATGGTGCCTGCAGCGGCCACATCCTGCCGCGAATCCAGTCGGCGGCGAGGCCGAGGAGCAGATATGCCAAGTAGCTGAGGGCGAGGATCACGATGGCCCCGCCCAGCTGGTGCCATCTCAGCAGGAAGCAGAGGGCCGCAGGCATCCACAGGTAGTAGACCAGGCAGCAGCCGGACTCGCGACGCGACTTCGCACTGACCGGCCAGCCGTGAACCTCCTGCTCATCATCGGAAAGCACGTCGTTGCGGTGCGCGTCCTCTTCGAGTTCGTCGTACGGGGAGGGATCATCCAGTGGTGCAGACTCCCGCTCCGGCAAGGACCCCGCCCAGGCCAGTAGGTAGCGCCGCGCGATTCGCCGATCCGCTTCCCGGCAGTGCTGTTCGATGGGCGCTGGGACGGGCTCGCCCCGGGCGCAGTAGCGGCAGAGCCCATCTGCCCCCATGCAGGCGGTGTGGAAGATCCCCGCGCACTGACGACATACCGTTCTTGGGTCCTCGTGGAGCATTAGCGAACAGCAGCTACGGCAGTGCCTGCCGACCGCCGTTGCGAGGGCTGTGTCGATGGGCTTGCCATCGGCTGTCAACGGACCTATTGGCTCTGCGAACATCTGATCGAGCGGACCGGCACCGGATAGCTCGTAGTTCAGCTCTGAAGCACGCTGATGTAGCGCCTCGCTTGCGGCCGCGTAAGGTCGTCTGGTGAGGATCACCCATGGGACGTTGAGGACAGCTAATGCGACGGCAATGATCCACCAGTAATGGTGCTGCAGAGACCACAGGATGACGACGGCGAATCCACTAAACACCGGGACAAGCAGTGCCTGCTGCCGCCTTAGATGCGCGCGGCGCTGGCGGGCGCGCAGCGCCTTCAGTTCCTCGATGGCGCTCAGCCGCTCTCTGTAGGTGCTCATCCCCGCCTCATTATGCCAGCTCCGGCTGCATGTCCCGCGCTGCTGTCCCGGCGGCGGCCCTCGCCGCTACAGCTGTCTGATCCAGGGCTCGATGCGGTCGAAGGCGCGGTCGATGTCTTCCAGCGCGCAGCAGAAGGTGATCCGCAGGTGCTGCTCGCCGCCCGTGCCGAAACCCACTCCCGGCGTGGTCGAGACGCACGCCTCGGTCAGCATCCGCTTGCAGAACGCCAGCGAGTCCGCCCCCAGCGGGTGCAGGATGCGCGGGAAGATGCAGTAGCTGCCCTGGGTCCGCTGGTAGGCGAAGTACTCCCGGAGCGCGTCGAGCCGGCGGCAGACACTGCTCAGCGCGGCCTCGTACTTGGCGTTGAACTGGGCGATGCAGTCCTGGGGGCCCTCAAGCGCCGCCAGCGCCGCGTACTGCGAGACGACCGGCGCGCAGATCGCGTTGCAGTTGTGGGCCTTGTTGATCTCCGGGATCAGCCGCGCCGGCGCGTGCAGGTAGCCGATCCGCCAGCCCGTCATCGCGTAGCTCTTGGTCAGGGTGAAGATCGAGATCACGTGGTCGCGGTACTGAGGAACGGAGGCCAGGCTGAAGTGGCGGTGGCCGTCGAAGGTGATGTACTCGTAGGCCTCGTCGATCAGCACCGTCAGGTTGTGCTCAAGCGCCAGTTCGCCGATCGCACGCAGGTCATCCTCGGTGAACATCGCGCCGGTGGGGTTGCAGGGCGTGCTGAACAGGATCGCCCGCGTGCGCTCGGTGACGGCGGCGCGCAGGGCATCGAGGTCCAGCCGGAAGCACTCCTCCTCGATGCACGGCACCCAGACGGGTTTGCCGGACAAAAGCCGCACCTGCTCGGTGTGCGTCGAGTAGTTGGGCGAGGGCAGCAGCACCTCGTCGCCGGGGTCGATCACGGCGGCCAGCGCGGCCGTGATGCCCTCGATCGCCCCGACCGTCACCATGATCTCCGCCGCAGTGGCCTCGATACCGTTGTCGCGGGCCAGCTTGGCGCAGATCGCCTCGCGCAGGGCGGGCAGGCCGAGGCCCGGCGAGTAGCCGCTGCACAGTCCGGCCTTGACCGCCTCGATCGCGGCGGCGTTGATATGCTCCGGCGTGCCGGAGGCGGGCTTGGCCCAGGACAGCGAGACCGGGTCGTCGACCTCCATGGCCAGGGCGCTCATCAGGTGGATGTTGGAGCGCGGCATGGCGCGCACGCGCGCGGACAGCGGCGGCTGGTGCTGATCGTTGTGCATCGTTACCCCTTCCTCGTCGAGCCGCACAAACGCGACTGATTCTTATCTTAACACTCGCGTGATCCCGGCCGGCGGCTATCTGAACTCATCGATGTCGATCCGGTCCGTGCCGTCGATCGCGGCGCGTTCGCTGACCGGCGGCGGCTCCAGGGCGGTGCCGTGCTCCACGTAGTGCTCGCGGACGTAGGCGGCGTCCAGCATGATCCGCCCATCGGAGTCCTCATGCGCGCCGGCCTCGGTCCAGGTGGACTTCCGCATCTGGGGTGCGCAGAGCAGGCACTTCTCGCCGACCATGCAGTCGGCGTGGTAGGTCTGCTCGCAGGCCGTGCAGGTCTTGACCAGATCGCCCGGCTCGATGTACTTGCCGCAGTAGCGGCAGCGCAGCAGGGGCGCCTCGCGTGGATGGGCGCGCTGGGCATGCAGCTCCAGCGCCACCGCGCCCCGGGGCACGGCGAACCGCCGGCCGAACCTGTTTACGGCGATCGCAAAGCCCAGCTCCTCCGCCTTGGCCTCCAGCTCCTGCTGCGCACGCCGCCGGGCGCGGGCCGCACCGCGGATGACTGCGGTTTGCCACAGCGCGGCACCCAGGATGATCGCCGCCAGCGCGATCCAGGTCACGGTCGGGCTGGGCGCGATGGCGATCATCACGAACAGCGCCACTGCCGCGAAGGCGGGCACCAGGCAGAACTGCAGGCAGCCGGGCGCCTCGCGCTCCTCCGCGCAGTGCCGCCGCAGCCGGGCTGCGCCCCGCACCATGTCATCGTACTTCAGTGTCACCAGCTACTCCAGCTCCCAGCGCGGGCCCTGGGGGGTGTCCTCGACGCTGAGGCCCGCTTCGCTGAGCAGGTCGCGGATCAGGTCGGCCCTGGCGAAGTCCTTGTCCTTTCTCGCCTGCTGCCGCATCTGAAGCATGCGGTCGATCAGCGCGCGGTAGGGCTCCAGGGCTTCCTCCCCCCCGCCGACGGGCAGGCACTCCGCCGCCAGTTCGGGGAACAGGCGCTCGCTCGGGTACTCGATGCCCAGCACGTAGAGATGGCGCGTCAGCGCCTGGTATGCGGCCAGCACACTGGCGGTGTCGTCGCTTCCCTCGATGCCCGCGGCATAGAGTTCGCCCACGTAGTCGAACAGCGCCGCCGTCGCCAGCGGGGCGTTCAAGTCATCGTCCATCGCCGCGATGAAGCGGTCGATCATCCTCAGGGTGATCGCCCCGAAGGCGCCGTAGCCGAAGCGCTGCCGGAAGCGCGGCACGGCGTCGTCACCCTCCCGCAGTGTGATGTACTGGCTGGCCACCGGCACCTGCAGCTCCGCGTCACTGGCGGTCGTCAGCTTGTCTTCGAGCACGCGCACCAGCTTGCGGATCTTGGAAAAGCCCTCGGCCGCCGAGTTGATCAGCTCGTCGCTGAAGGCCAGCCGGCTGCGGTAGTGCGTCATCGACCACAGCCAGCGCACCTCGTCGTAGCCGTGCCGGCTCAGCAGCTCCGGGATGCCGATCACGTTGCCCAGGCTCTTGCTCATCTTCTCGTCGCGCAGGTCCAGGTGCTCGGGGTGCATCCAGTACTTCACCCAGGTATGGCTGCCGCACAGCGGCGTGGACTGGGCGATCTCGTTCTCGTGATGGGGGAACAGGTTGTCAACTGCGCCGCCGTGGACGTCAAAGGTGCTGCCCAGGGTGGCGCTGCTCATCGTCGAGCACTCGATGTGCCAGCCCGGCCGGCCGGTCTGCCAGCCGTCCTGGCCCGTCTGCCAGGTAGGGAAGTTCTCGCCCGAGGGCTTCCAGAGCGTGAAGTCCGAGGGGTGGCGCTTGCGGCCGGCGTCCTCCGTCACGCGCCCGCTGCCGCCGACCCGGCCGGCGTCGATGCTGCGGCCGCTGAGCTTGCCGTAGCCCGGAAAGCTGGTCACGTCGTAGAACACCTCGCCGTCGACGACGTAGGCGTGGCCCTTATCCAGCAGCTGGGCCACCATCTCCACCTGGCCCGCCACGAAGTCCGTGGCACGGGTGTAGACGGCGTAGTCCTTGATCCTCAGCGCGCGGCAGTCGCGGCGGAAGGTGGCCGCGACGTGCTCGGCGATGTCCATCGCGCCGCGCTCGCTCGTCGCCGCCGCCACGTTGCGGTCATCGATGTCGGTGTAGTTGATCACGCTCAGCACGTAGAAGTTGCGGTACTCCAGGTAGCGCCTAAACACGTCCCAGAAGCAGTAGGTGCGGGCGTGGCCGATGTGCATCGGGCTGTAGACCGTCAGGCCGCAGGTGTAGATGCGCACCACCGGCGGGCGCGCCGGAGTGAACTCCTCTTTCTTGCGGGTCAGCGTATTGAAAACGTGTAGCGCCATGACTTGCTCCTTGGCTGGGGATAAGTATACGAAGTGCCGCGCGAAAGGGGCGCGGCTCAGGCGCTACATCGGCCGTCAAGTGGCCAGTGGGATGCTGTGGTCAGCTTGCCCATCGGTGAGCATTATACCCGCGGCGGCTGCGTTGCTGGGGTGGCGCGAATCTCATTCGCGCCCGTAATCACCCAATGGCCCGGTAGGCGCGAATCCTACTCGCGCCTCGGAACCATGGTGTTATACTCCGCGCAATGCGGCACCCGCTTCATGACTACTCCGCAGGGGCCGGCTACTTCGTAACGTTCGCCGTGCAGGATCGGTTGCCCGTGCTGGGTTCAATCGCGGATTCCCGGTGCGTGCTCAGTTGGCGGGGCGAGATAGTGATGGATGTCTGGCGGACTCTTACGCAGTACTATGCGTACCTCATCGCTGACTGCGTACAGGTCATGCCGGATCACGTGCACTGCATCGTGGCTGTCTCTTATTCTGGCGGGGAGGGGTCTGGCAGGTTCGTGGTCAAGCCGCTATCGAGGATCATCCAGGCGTTCAAGGCCATCACCGCAAGGAGGATCAATCGGCGTGACGAGCGGGCCGGACGGCGTTTCTGGCAGCGTGGATTCCATGACCGCGTCATCCGAAACGACCGCGAACTGAGCAAGTTCAGGTTCTACATTGAGACAAACGCCTTGCGAGACTATCTGAGGAGCCGCGAATAGGATTCGCGGCTACCGTGTTTCTGGGTAGGCGCGAATCCTATTCGCGCCGTTCGCACGCTGCGCCTCGCCTGCGACCGCCACCACCATTACGGTCCGATTGCGGTGATCACGGCGCCCCGCATCACGATCAGCCGGCCCTGGGGCGAGATCGCCAACGCGGGTGTTGATGCCACATCATAGGAATGCAATTCCAGAGTCCAAAGCTCGCTGCCGTCGGGACTGAGCGCGTGGACTATGTCGTCACCGCTCAGTACGTAGACGCGGCCGTCGCGGTCCACCACGGGCTGCGCGATGATATTCACGGCGGTGGACAACGGATGAAACCACTCGAATTCACCGCCGGCGCTAAGCGCGCAGAGCCCCGGCAGCTCCAGATCGTCCGGCACCGCGGACACGTAGGCGTAAGGACCGCTAGGCGCTTCGCCGCCTGTTGGTGTGCCGAGTGGTACCCCCGGGGGCTCCTTGCGCAGCGCCAGGTAGATTGTCCCGTCCGCCGCCACGGCCGGGGCGATTTTGGCGTCGCAGTCGTCCAGCTGCAGGCGCCAGCGCTCCTGCCCGTCGGCGTCGAGCGCCAGCAGGCCGCCCTCGGCCGGGAACAGAATCTGGTCCGCGCCCGCCACCACCGGATGCTGCCAGTAAGTCTTTTCGTCCGTTTCAACCTGCCAGCGCTGCGTCCCGTCCGGGGCGATCGCGTAGCACCGCTTGTCGATGTCCATGAAGTAGGCGGTCCCGTCCGGCCCGACCGCCGCGCCGCCCTCAATCGAACTCTGCGCCACGAAAGCGTAGCGGCGCTCACCGTTGGAAGCGAGCACATAGAGCAGGAAGTCGGAGGGGATGTAGAAACCGGCCTCGGTTGCGGCGATGTCGTGCGGGCTACCGTGCCCGCCGAACATGGTGTCCCATAGCGGCTCACCGTCCCAGGTGAATGTCTGCAGGTGATGATAGTCGTCGCAGGAGTGCAGGTTGCCCTGAGGACCGATCGCAAGCCTGTCGTTGATGCCGAAGTCGTAGCGGCGTCGGTACAGCGATGATCCATCCGGGTCCAGTCCGGCAACGATGTCCGCCGCGTTGTAGATGCATCTGCCCTCGCTGTCGACCAGCATCGAATACGTGTACCAGCTGCCGCCCGGATGGACCCAGAGTTGCTCGCCAGCGAAGTTGAGCAGATTCAGGTCATTCTGATACAAGTCAACGCCAGTGACGAAGCCATTGACGGCCACGTAGCCAAGGTCGGTGACCGCCGCCGTGCCGTGGTACCTGGGAATAGGCCACGCCTGCACGGATTCTCCCGCCGAGTCGAGGGCGTGCAACAGATACAGCCCGTCGTCGCTACCCACGGCGTAAGCCGTTCCATCGAGGTCCGTGCAGATGGGCATGTAACTGACCTCGGGTATCGTGTGCGGTACACCGGGAGCGCTGACCGCCACAAGGCTTCCGTCGCGCACGGGCACCAGAGCGGTTCCCGCGCCGTCCACGATGATCCCAGCCGGGTAGGCAATCTCCAGCGCATGCGACCACCTCAGCGAACCTTGAAGGTCATACGACTGCAATTCCGATTCACGGTCGTCGAAGTAACGGGTTGCGACGATCGCGGAGCCGCCGGGCGTGCTGCCGAGGTACTCTGACCGGCTGTCTTCGCCTCTCGCAAGCTCCCAGCGCAAAGCACCGTCTTGATCGTAGACAGCCAGATCAACCTCCGAGGCGCGGCAAAACAGCAGCTGCTCGGTGGCTTCGTGCAACTCCATGCTGGGGACAACATCGTTGCTCCACCTGATCGCGCCGTCGGGGTCGAGTGCTATCAACTGCCGGCCCTCAATCAACTCAACCCACGCGTAGCTGCTGCCGTCCGGCGCGAAGGCCCGGCTGCGAATCTGGCGCGCGTCAGGGATGGTAGTCTGCCAGCGCGGCGTTCCGTCCGCTTCCAGCCTGGCGATCGTGCCGTCGTAGCAGGCAACCATCACCGTGCCGTCCACTACTGGGTAAGGTTCGTCGACGATGCCTTCCGTCCCCTCAAAGCGCCACCTGAGCTGGCCATACTGGTCGAATGCCAGAAGGACGAATTCGGCCGAGATGCAGACTAGGCCGTCCGCGGTGAACACCGGGCTGCCCTGCAGTCGGGCCTCGATCACGTATTCCCAGGCCACGTCCGGCGCAGTTGGACCGGCGTAGGCGCTTAAGCCGCGGCGAGTGGGCCCGCCGCCGGCCATGCCCCAGGCGCTGGCGCCGCCGTCCTCGATGATGCCCGGGTCGGGCAGCCCGCCCCCCTTGCACCCGCAGAGGGCCAGCACGATACCAAGGAGCAACGCAACAAGCAGACCAATACGATACATACCCCACCTCAGCCGAATACTGCAGTCGGAACGCTATCAGCACTGACGGTCAGCCAAAGCCGGCGTTCGGTTCATTTTACCCGCGGGCGCGGCCTGCCGCCGCCGTGGACCACGGAACGGGTCATGGCTAAATGAAACATCGTCGCAATACGGTAGGATTCCCGAGGGTGCGCGGTGGCCCGGACTGACAAGGCTGGAAGGTGATATGGAGCAGTTCACGGAGAGGATGCTGGAGCACGCGCGGAGCCCGCGCAACGTGGGCGTGATCGAGGAGCCCTGCGGTGCCGGCCGCGTCGAGTCCGACTGCGGCGACTGGGTGCTGATGACGCTGAGGCTGGACGACTCAGGCGTGATCAGCGACGCGCGCTTCGCCGCCCAGGGGTGCGGCAGCGCGGTGGCGTCCGCCTCGGTGCTGACCGAGCTGGCCCGCGGCAAGACCCTGAGCGAGGCGGCGACGATCACCGCCGAGGACGTGGTGAGCAGCATCGGCGGCCTGCCCGAGCACAAGACGCACTGCAGCCAGCTGAGTCACCGGGCCTTCATCGCCGCCGTGGAGTCCGTCGGCAGCCAGCGACGGTAGGGCGGGCTTCCAGTCAGCCATTGCACCGGGCCAGTAGGGCGGGCTTCCAGCCTGCCGTTCGCCGGTCGCAGGCAAGATGCCTGTGCTGCTGCTGGTTCCTTACTCCCGTCTCCTCGGTTCCTTACGTGTGACTCAGTCACTCAGCGCCCGGCTCAGTAGTCCGGGTCGTACCAGACAACGTCCTGGACATGCTGGGCGATTTCCAAGGCGGTGTCGAGGTCGGGATCCAGGAAGTCCGTCACCAGCAGTGTGCCTTCGTATTCGCCGCGCTCGCCATGCAGCAGAGCGATGCGAGTGCCGTCCGGCGATACCGCGGCCTGGTAGAGGGCCTGGTCGGACGACTCCAGATAGAACTCGGGGTACGACTCAGCGTCACTGGCGGCCGGATACCTGTACAGCATCCAGTCCTCACCGTCATGGTGGGTGAACACGAAACCGCAGTTCGATCCGCCCGTTCCGTCACTGATCGCATATGGTGCGGGCTCGTCGTCGACGCAGTGCTCCAGGCTCTCGAAGATAATCGTACTGGGCTCCGTCACCGGCAGCGGTCCCTCGCTCCAGATGTAGTGGAAGTTGGTGTCGGTACCCCGGTTAACCACGATCGCGGAGTACAAGTAGTCGTTGGATGTGTCCCAAACGGCGTCCCAAACAACCTCTGATTCCGGGTGCAGGATTCCGTTGACGCCCTCACCGATATCGCGGGCCCAGAGGTCGTAATCAGATACCTCGCCGCGCAGGAACAGGAATGAGCTGCCGTCGGGATGCCAGCCTACGGGCAGTACGCTTTCACCATCGATCGCCAGCAGCATTGCGGGCGCTGAGCCGTCCAGCTCACTGCGCCAGATCTCCTTCACGCCATCTTCGCTGCGGGCGAAGGCCAGCCGGTCCGAGTCGCCGGTGGCAATCACCGGACGCGAGAGCGCGACCGCCGGAGTGGCCACAAACAAGTGGTCGATCTCGCTGCCGTCGGGCCGGGCCCGACTGATTGATGTACCCGCGCCCGGCACGTCGGGAGTGTCGTGTTCGTAGTAGAGCCACTCGTTGCCCTCGGTGTGATCCAGGCTGGTATGGCGGAACGCCAGCTGCTCGACTGCCAGCAGTCCGAGATGGAACGCCACGACAATCACGTGCTCGGTTCCGACGTTGCCGCGCAGACCCAGGTCGCTGATGTCCATCCAGACACCGCTCTGCGTGACCGGCCCCAGCCAGTGCCAGGCGTCGCGCTCGTAGTCCGGCATGCCGATGTACATGCCCTCGGGCGGCTGTGGATTACCGTACTCCCAGTCGATTTCCACCAGCACGTGCGTGAAGTACTCGCCGCCCTGCAGCACGGTGCCGGCGAGTTCGAAGTACGCATAGGTCAATTCCAGCGTCTGGCCGTACAGCCAGCATTCGTCGCCCATTCTGCTGACGTTGCTCGACGGCGGATCTTCGGTGAAGCTGCCACCGCTCATCAGGATCACGGTGGAGACTCCCTTGGATACCGGTTCGTCGGCAGCGCCCCCGCGGTTGAGTTCCAATGGCGACGGAAAGGCGGCGAAAGCGGCGGTCGGATCCTCGCTGCCGAGCGGACCGGCGTCGGGTCCGCCGCAGGCCGGCAGCAGCAGCGCAGTCAGCAGAGCAATGCAGCTCAGGCGCATGGTACCCCTCCTCACTGCGATCGATTATAGGGCAGGGCCCGGCGCAGCGCGGTTGTCAGGCCGCTGGTATACCCCAGCCGAGCCCGTCCCACTGCGACCAAGGATCCGCGCTGCGTGACGACTGCCCGACGGCTGCCACGGGAGTTCGGGTAGAATCCGCCCGGAGGGATAGCTATGGAGTATGACCTTGCGACCGGCGTAGCCGTGCTGGAACGCACCCCCGGGACGCTGGGGAGATGGCTGTCAGGAATGCCGGAGCAGTGGACGCACCAGAGCGAGGGTCCGGATACGTTCAGCCCCTTTGACGTGGTCGGGCATCTGGTCCATGGGGAGTCGACGGACTGGCTGCCGCGGGTGAAGGTCATTCTGACTCACGGCACCGCGCAGCCATTCGAGCCGTTCGATCGCTTCGCGATGTACGAGGCCAGCCGGGGTAGGAGCCTTGACGATTTGCTGGCGCGCTTTGCCGAACTGCGGGTCGCGAACCTGGCTGAGCTGCGCGCCCTGGATCTGACGCCCGAGCAGCTTGCGCTAACGGGTATGCACCCCCGGCTGGGCCGGGTCACCATGAGCGAGTTGCTCAGCGCCTGGGTGGTGCACGATCTCGACCACATCTATCAGATCGCCCGCGTGATGGCGCACCAGTACCGCGACGCCGCGGGCCCGTGGTCGTTCATGCGCGTGCTGGGCGGCCGGGAACGCCAGTAGGGCGGGCTTCCAGCCTGCCATTGCACCGGGCCAGTAGGGCGGGCTTCCAGCCTGCCATTCGCCGGTCGCAGGCAAGATGCCTGCGCTACTGCTGGTGCCTACTCCCGTCTCCTCGCTACCTTACACGTAACCTCGTCGCGCATCCGCGCGACGAGATCGTTGACCTCCTTCAAGTCCTCCAGCTTGCCGTCGAAGTAGCTCTCGACGGTGATGGTGCCCGCTTCGGCCTCCTGCTTGCCGACGACCAGCAGGTAGGGGATCTTCTGGGTCTTGCCATTCCTGATTTTCTTGCCCAGCTTCTCGCTGGAGTCGTCGACCTCTGCGCGCAGGCCACCTACCCTGAGCTTGGCCGCCACTTCGTGCGCGTAGTCATTCAGCTCGTCTGTGATCGGCAGCACGCGCGCCTGGACGGGCGCCAGCCACAGCGGAAACGCCCCGCCGAACTCCTCGATCAGCAGGCCGAAGAAGCGCTCGAAGCTGCCCAGGATCGCGCGGTGGATCATCACCGGCCGCTTGCGCTCGCCGTCCTGGTCGGCGTACTCCAGATCGAAGCGCTCGGGCAGGTTGAAGTCCAGCTGGATGGTGCCGCCCTGCCACTCGCGCCCCAGGCAGTCGCGGATCACGAAGTCCACCTTGGGGCCGTAGAAGGTGGCGTCGCCCTCCTCGACGTAGTACTTGCCCGCGGCGCGCTGCTCCAGCACCTGCCTCAGCCCGTCCTCGGCCATGTCCCAGACCGCGTCATCGCCGATCCGCTTGGGCCCGCGGGTCTTGAACCCCACGTAGTAGTCGAAGCCGAAGGTGTCGAGGATGTGGCAGCAGAAGTCGAAGACGCCCTCGATCTCGGCGGCGTACTGCTCCGGGGTGCAGAAGATGTGCGCGTCGTCCTGGGTGAAGGAGCGCACGCGCAGCATGCCGTGCAGGGTGCCGGCGCGCTCGTAGCGATAGACGGTGCCGAACTCGAAGTAGCGCACCGGCAGGTCGCGGTAGCTCTTGGTGCCGACGGTGTAGAGCATCACGTGGCCGGGGCAGTTCATCGGCTTGAGCCCGTAGTTGCCGATGCCGGAGGATCCTCCGGTGGGGCAGGCGTCTCGCCCGTCGTCGCCATCCGCGGGCGGGAGGCCCGCGCCACCATCGTCCAGCATCCCGCTTTCCAGCTCGTCGAGGCTGTAGACCATGAACATGTTCTCGCGGTAGTTCTGCATGTGGCCGCTCAGGTGCCAGGCGTCGGTCTTCAGGATGTGCGGGGTGCTGAGCGGCTGGTACTGCTTGTCGGGATGCCCGTACTGGCCGCTGATGTGCAGCTCCCACATCCAGCGCTTCAGCTCCTCCAGCACCAGCGCGCCCTTGGGCAGGTAGAACGGCAGGCCCGGGCCGGCCGCCTCGGGGAATTCGAACAGCCCCAGTTGCTTGCCGAGAGCGCGGTGGTCGCGCCGCTTGGCGTCCTCGACGCGCCTGAGGTGGGCCTTCAGCTCGTCCCGGGTTTCCCAGGCGGTGCCGTAGATCCGCTGCAGCTGCTCGCGTTTCTCGTCGCCGCGCCAGTAGGCGCCGCTGACGCTGAGCAGCTTGAAGTGCTTGATCTCGCCGGTGTTGTCCACGTGCGGTCCGGCGCAGAGGTCCACGAAGTCGCCGTCGCGATACAGGGTGATCTCGCCGTCGGGCAGGGTGCCGACGTGCTCGGCCTTGAGCCGCTCACCCATGCTACGGAACAACTCCAGCGCGTCATCCTTGGCGATCGGCTCGCAGACGAAGGGTACCTTCGCCTTGCGCAGCTCGTCCATCTTCTTCTCGATCGCGCTGAGGTCCTCTTCGCTGAAGTGGTGGTCGGTGTCGAAATCGTAGTAGAAGCCGTCCTCGATCGGCGGGCCGAAGGCCAGCTTGGTGTCGGGGAACAGCTGCTGGACGGCCTCGGCCATCAGGTGCGCGGCGCTGTGACGCAGCCGATAGAGCCGCTCCTCTTTCTCATCTCGCTCAGTGTGTTTGGCGATGATTGGCATGACTAGCTCCGGTTAATACTCTCAGTCTGGATACCACCTGAGGGGTATGCTACCAGTGCGCAGCGAAGTAGGTCGCTGGGGGCTGCGGGGGTAGGGGCGAAGCCGCGCTTCGCCCTGGTGCAGTTGCAGCCCGCGCGGGCGATGCATGGCATCGCCCCTACTGCTAGGCGCGCGTCGTGCCGTCGCCGCGGGTAGCGGCGATAGCGATCACGCTCCTTTGATGGCGAGCTGCCATGACGGGGAATTATACCCGCTGAACCGCGCCGCGCGTTTGCAGGGTGGCAACGTGCGCGGATGTCGCTGCGCTGAGATGCACCGCTCGCGTGTAGGGGCGAGGCTTGCCTCGCCCGCCTTATAATCGACACCGATGGGTCCTGATCTGACGAGGAAGCACCCACGGCTGGCGGTCTGGGATTACCGCAATCCCGGTGGCTACTTCGTGACGATCTGCTCGCATCAGCAGCGGCAGGTGTTCGGTCGTCTGCGGGGCAGCCGCGTCAGTCTCGCACCGCTGGGTGAGCTGATCGTCGATCGGTGGAATGGGCTCACCGCACACTACAGCAACGTGCTCCTGGATAGCTTCGCCGTGATGCCGGACCATCTCCACGCGCTGCTGGTCCTGACCGATCCAAAGGTGGGCGAGGCAAGCCTCGCCCCTACTCCCGGTTCGCGACGTGTTGCCCACAGCCTCGGTGCGGTGATCGGTAACTTCAAGTCGGGTGTGACGCGCGCGGCTCATCGTGACCTGGGGCTTGCCGGTCGCATCTGGCAGCGTGGCTACTACGACCACATCGTCCGCAGCGAACGTGACGCCGATCAGATCAGGCAGTACATCGCAAGCAATCCCCTGGCGCTGAGTCTGAAGCACAGCAGTACACTGTGAATCGTTGCTGTGCCGACGAGACTTCTCGTATCACGCCCCCATTCCTCAGCAACAGGAGTAGGGGCGATCCCGCCAGGGCGGGATTGCCTCGCCCACCTTGCATCAGCATCGTCGCCAGGCCGGTATAAACCACCATGATTACGCAACAGGCGAGCGCTGGGCAGCAGATGAACTTCAGTGGATTCTCTAAGCGGACGCTGACGTTTCTCAGGCAGCTCAAGCAGCACAACGACAAGCAGTGGTTCGAGGACCATCGCGGCGACTACGAGCGGCACTTCGTCGCGCCCGCTCAGGCGTTCGTGCTGGCGATGGGCCCGCGGCTGCA
>Ga0180429_10002677_pt1 | contig 14586 bp, 11 predicted proteins | sample SS_ome_FD_132428 | JGI IMG/M metagenome (GOLD analysis project Ga0180429, IMG submission 132428) | Hypersaline lake sediment archaeal communities from the Salton Sea, California, USA - SS_1_S_1 metaG | ecosystem: Environmental > Aquatic > Non-marine Saline and Alkaline > Hypersaline > Sediment ...
GTTTACGCCAAATTTGGACAAGGGGGTAACGAACTTCATGACTGAGAAACCGATGGCGGAATACGAAAACTCGCATTACGAGGTGGAGTCTCCCGAAGCGGCCACCATGGCGGCCCGGGGAGATGTGGAAGAAGTGGAAGCGCCCAGGGAAGTGGAATCTCCCATCGCCGACACCCTCAACGTGGAGGAGGAGGAGATCGAGGGGATGGAGTCCCTGGAGGAGCTGTACGAGCAGACATTGCGCAACATCCAGGAAGGGGAGGTGATCACCGGGCGTATCGTGCAGATGACCGACGACTACATCATGGTGGACATCGGCTACAAATCCGAAGGCCAGATTCCCGTCCGCGAATTCAAGGACGAGGAGGGCAACGTTCAGGCGGCCATCGGAGACGAGGTGGACGTGCTTCTGGAGTATCACGACGACGAGGAAGGCACCATCTCCCTTTCCAAGGAAAAAGCGGCCAAGATCAAGGTCTGGGACGATATCAGCCGCATATACAACGACGACGGGACCATCGAGGGCAAGATCGTGGCCAAGGTCAAGGGGGGCTTGGCCGTGGACGTGGGCATCCAAGCCTTCCTGCCCGGCTCCCAGGTGGATCTCCGCCCCGTGCGCAACCTGGATTCCCTCATCGGAAAGTCGTTTTCCTTCAAGATCCTCAAGTACAACAAGAAGCGCCGCAACGTGGTCCTTTCCAGGCGGGTCATCCTGGAGCAGGAGCGCGAATCCATGAAGGCCAAGACCCTGGCCACCCTCGAGGACGGCAAGGTGGTGGACGGCGTGGTGAAGAACATCACCGACTACGGCGTGTTCGTGGATTTGGGAGGCATCGACGGGCTGCTGCACATCACGGACATGAGCTGGGGGCGCGTGGGACATCCTTCGGAAATGTGCCAGGTGGGCGACGAGATCCAGGTCAAGGTCCTTCACTTCGACCGGGAGAACGAGCGGGTTTCCCTGGGCCTCAAGCAGCTGGTGCAGGACCCCTGGACCACCGCCGCCGACAAGTACCCTCCGGAGACCCGCGTTCAGGGCCGGGTGGTCAGCCTCACCGACTACGGGGCCTTCGTGGAGATCGAGGAAGGCATCGAGGGGCTCATTCACGTTTCCGAGATGTCGTGGACCAAGAAGGTCCGCCATCCTTCCAAGATCGTCAGCGTGGGCGACGAGGTGGAAGCCGTGGTGCTCAGCATCGACCCTCAGAACAAGCGCATCTCCCTGGGGTTGAAGCAGCTCGAGAGGAATCCCTGGGAGAAGATCGCCGAGCATTTCCCCGTGGATTCCGTCATCGCCGGCAAGATCAAGAACATCACCGATTTCGGCGTCTTCATCGGCATCGACGAGGGCATCGACGGGCTGGTCCACATTTCGGACATTTCCTGGACCAAGCGCATCAAGCATCCTTCCGAGGTCTTCAAGAAGGGACAGGAAGTCCAGGCCAAGGTGCTGAACATCGACGTGCCCAACGAGCGGTTTTCCCTGGGGATCAAGCAGTTGCAGCCCGACCCCTGGGAGAGCATCCCCCAGCGCTATCCCGTGGGAAGCGTGGTTGCCGGCCCCATCACCAACGTGACGGACTTCGGGCTCTTCGTGGAGCTGGAGGAGGGCATCGAGGGATTGGTGCACGTTTCCGAGATCAGCAAGGAAAAGATCAAGTCCCCCGTGGGCGCTTTCAAGACCGGCGACGAGGTGACGGCCAAGGTCATCAACATCTCTCCCAAGGAGCGCAAGATCGGCTTGTCCATCAAGAAGGTGGAGGAGCAGGAAGAGGAAGCCTCCTATCACGACTACGTCAACGAGGCCAAGGCGGCCACTTCCAATCTGGGCGAATTGCTCAAGGAGGAGCTGGAAGCCCGCTCCCGGGGAAACGATTCCGACTGACCTTCTCCATTCGCCGCTTCCGGCGTCCATAAAGCGTTCAAGACACCCGGTTTAAGCTGAAAGCGAACCGGGTGTTCGTTTTTGGGAGGAAAAGTGGCCGGGGGGGGGAGCCCGCGTGTCTCCCCGGCGGAGGGAAAGCCACCATGAAAAGTGCGCGGTTGATGCTTTTTGTCCTGGGTGCCCTTTTCCTGCTGGTTTGCGGGATGGTGGCTTGGCTCTCCCTTCCGGCCCTTCAGGGGTGGCTGGCTTCCAACAAGGTGGGAATCGTCGAAATTCGGGGGGTTATCCGGGACAGCAGGCCGTTTCTCGAGCAGTTGGCGAGGTTTCGCGGGGAATCGTCCGTTCGCGCCGTGGTCTTGCGCATCGAATCGCCCGGAGGAGGGGTGGGGCCTTCCCAGGAGATTTATCGGGAAGTGAGGCGCACGGCGGAGCGCAAGCCCGTGGTGGCTTCCCTGGGCGGGATCGCCGCTTCGGGGGGATACTACGCGGCATGCGGCGCCCACCGGATCCTGGCGAGCCCCGGCACGGTGACGGGGAGTATCGGCGTGCTGGCACCGTTTCCCGATTTTCGAGGGCTTTTCGAAAAAATCGGCTACGGCAAGACCGTGATCAAAAGCGGTCGCTTCAAGGACCTGGGGGATCCCGGGCGCGAGATGACTCCGGAAGAAAAGAGGCTTGTTCAGGAAATGGTCGAGACCGTTCATCGCCAGTTCATGGAAGATGTGGCGAAGGGACGGAAATTGTCCCTGGAAGAAGTGAAATCGGTCGCCGACGGCAGGATCATGGCGGGGGAGACGGCCCTGGAGAACAAGCTGGTGGACGAGCTGGGCAATTTCCGGGACGCCGTGGGAGTCGCCGCGCGATTGGGAGGGGTGGAGGGGGAGCCCGTTCTGGTTTACGGGGAAGAGCGGGGCTTTTCCCTGTTGGGCTTTCTTTTCGGGAAGCGATGGAAGGACGAGCTGGGAAGCCGGTGGGAGTCTTGGGCTCCCGTGCCGCGGTATCGGCCCCCGAGCTTCCTTGGCAGGTAGCGGAGGGGAGAGGATTTCAGGAAGGGGAATCGCCCGCGCATGGATGGAGGCCCCCGATCCTGAATCCTTGTCGGATTACTGAAAGATTTCCACGTTTCCGGTTCCCTCGCGCAGCACTTCCGGGGCGTCGTCGATGAGGGAAATGACGCTGGAGGGCTTGCCCGGGATGCCTTCGCCATCGACGATCATTTCCAGAGCGTGTCCCAGGGTTTCCTTGATGGCCAGGGGGGTTTCCAGGATCTCGCCGGTTTCGGGATTGGTGGCGCTGGTGCTGATGATGGGGTGTCCCAGCTCCTTGACGATGGCTAGGCAGACGGGATGGTCCGGGACGCGGATTCCCACGGTGTGGCGCTTGGTGAGCATGATCTTGGGGACCAGGCGGGACCCTTCGAGGATGAAGGTGTAGGGGCCCGGCAGCATCCGTTTCATGGTCTTGTAGGCGTAGTTGGTCACCTGGGCGTATTCGCTGATGTTTTTGAGGTCGCTGCAAATGAAGCTGAAAGGCTGGGTGGCGGAGCGTCTTTTGAGCTGGTAGATCTTTTCGATGGAAGCCTTGTTGAAAAGATCGCACCCGATGCCGTAGTAGGTGTCCGTGGGATAGGCGATGATTCCGCCGTTGGCCAGGACGTCCACCACCTGTTTGATTTTCCTGGGCTCAGGATGCTTGGAATTGATTTCCAGAATCATGTGCACCCCTTTCTCGCTGAATGGTTGATGTTGTCGAGCTCGAGGGCCGAAGCCTCCCTCCTTGGGCGGAGAGGGGCCAATCCCGAAAGGTAAACCCGACTTATAGCACTTGAAAATTTTTCCTGTCAACTAAGAAAGATTCGTCAAGTACAGGTTTCAAGGATTCCCCGTGGATTTTTCCCCCGTCCGCCAGGCGGGAGGAAGGAGTCGATCCCTCTTGCAATCCCCGGACAGTTCCGCGTCCCGTTTCGCCTCCATCGACCTGGGCTCGCACACCACCCGTTTGCTGGTGGCTTCCTGCCCCGACGGGCGAGCCATCCATCCCCTGCACACGGACCGGCGCGTCACCCGCCTGGCCCGGGGGTTCCGGCGAAGAGGCCGTCTCGAGGAAGACGGCGTCCGAAGCACCCTCGAGGCTTTGAAGGAATACGCCCGGGCCATCGAAGGCTTCGGGGCCCGCTCCGTGGCCTGCGGAGCCACGGGGGTGGTGCGCCGGGCCGCCAACCGGCGGGATCTTCTGGAAGCCGCTTCCCGCGAAGCGGGGCTGGAGATTCGGGTGATCTCCGAGGACGAAGAGGCCCGCTTGTCGGCCAAGGGGGTGCTGAGCGTTCTCGAAGCGGGGAAGGGCCCCCTTCTGATTTTCGATCTCGGGGGAAGCAGCACGGAATTTTCGCTGGTGCTTCCCGAGGAGGAAAGGCCCGTTTTCGCCTGCAGCGTCTTTCTGGGGGCCGCCACCCTCACCGAAAAATGCCTTCCCCGAGCGCCGGCGGAAAGGGAGGACCTGCGAAAGGCCCTGGAGGTCGCCCGGGAGAATCTGGCCCCCTCCCTGGACCGGTGTCGAGGGAGTCGGGGATCTCCAAAGGATGCGAGGCTGGTGGGCACCGCCGGCACGGTGACGACCCTGGCCGCCATGTACCTGGAAATGCCGGAATACCGGCCGTATCGGGTAAACGGTTTGCAATTGAGCGAAAACTGGCTTACAAGAACCGTTGACCGACTGGCGGGGGCGTCTCTGGAGGAGCGGCGTCGGTGGCCCGGCCTGGAGAAGGGGCGCGAGGACATCGTTCTGGGAGGAGCCCTGATCGTTCAAGCTATTCTGGAAAGTCTGGATGCGTCTTCCTTTGTCGTCACGGATGCCGGGCTCCTCGAGGGGCTTCTCATGAGCGGGATGGAGGAAGCTTGGGGCTTGCCGTCGTCTCTGAGAAGCCCTTTTTCCTGGAAACGGTCGTGAATCTCGACGGCCGAGCTTTCGGGGATCGCCGTTTTGGCGGGAGCGACGGGAATTTGGGGGTTGTTGAGCGAAGGAAGCCCTATGGACGCGATACGTTAAAGACGGAGATTTGCATATGGCGAGGAATGCGACGGATTCCATCCCGGAGGCACTCACCTTCGACGATGTTCTTTTGGCTCCCGGCTACTCGGAGGTGCTGCCTTCGGAAACCGTTCTCGAAACCCGGCTCACCCGGGAGATCCCCATGCGTCTTCCTCTTCTCAGCGCCGCCATGGACACGGTGACGGAAGCGGACACGGCCATCAGCATGGCCCGGGAAGGGGGGATCGGCATCGTCCACCGCAACATGTCCATCGAGAGTCAGGCCCACGAGGTGACCAAGGTCAAGAAGTCCGAGAGCGGCATGATCATCGATCCGGTGACGGTGGAGCCGGACCAGAAGATCTCCGATGTTCTCGACCTCATGTCCCGCTACCGCATTTCCGGGGTCCCCGTGGTTCAGAAAGGCCAGTTGGTGGGCATCATCACCAACCGGGACCTGCGCTTCGAGAACAACATGGAGACCAGGGTCTCGGAGCTCATGACCCGGGACCTGGTGACGGCCCCCATGGGCATCTCCCTGGAGGATTCCAAGAAGCTCCTCCACAAGAACCGCATCGAGAAGCTTCTGGTGGTGGACGAGCAGGGGAAGCTGGAAGGCCTCATCACCATCAAGGACATCATGAAAATCCAGAAGTACCCCAATTCCTGCAAGGACCGCCTGGGGCGCTTGAGGGTGGGGGCCGCTCTGGGGGTGGGGCCGGATACGCCCGAGCGCGTGGCGGCCCTGGTCAAGGAAGGCGTGGACGTTCTGGTCGTGGACAGCGCCCACGGCCACTCGCGCAACGTGCTCAATACCGTGCGCATGATCAAGGGGGATTACCCCGAAATTCAGGTCGTCGCCGGCAACGTGGCCACGGCGGAAGGGGCCGAAGACCTCGTCGAGGCGGGGGCGGACGGCGTCAAGGTGGGGGTGGGGCCCGGCTCCATCTGCACCACGCGGGTGGTGGCGGGGGTGGGGGTCCCCCAGATCACGGCCATCATGGCCTGCGCTCCCGTGGGACGCGCCCGCGGGGTGCCCATCATTGCCGACGGCGGGGTGAAGTACAGCGGGGACGTGGTCAAGGCCTTGGCGGCGGGGGCCCACAGCGTGATGATCGGAAGCCTGTTCGCAGGCACCGAGGAAAGCCCCGGGGAAACCGTCCTGTATCAGGGGCGCACCTACAAGGTTTATCGCGGCATGGGATCGTTGGGGGCCATGAAGGACGGCAGCAAGGACCGCTACTTCCAGGGGGACGTGGAAGCCCGCAAGCTGGTCCCCGAAGGCATCGAGGGGATGGTGCCCTACCGGGGCTCCCTGGTGGCGACCATCCATCAGATGATGGGAGGCCTTCGGGCGGGGATGGGCTATGCGGGCTGCCGCACTCTGGAGGAGCTTTACACCAAGGCCAAGCTCATCCGGATCACCAGCGCCGGTCTCAAGGAAAGCCACGTCCACGACGTGATCATCACCAAGGAAGCGCCCAACTACCAGGTGGATCTGAAATAGCATCCGAAGGAATCGGCCATGGATTGGAGCAAGCTCCACGAAGACCGCGTGCTCGTATTGGACTTCGGGTCCCAGTACACGCAGCTCATCGCCCGCAGGATCAGGGAAAGTCACGTGTATTGCGAGATTCACCCGTACAACGCGAGCCTGGAATGGATCCGCGAGTTTCGCCCCAAGGGGATCGTCCTTTCGGGCGGCCCGGGCAGCGTTTACGATCCCGGCAACCCCGTCCTGAACGAGGAAGTCTATTCCCTGGGCATTCCCATTTTGGGAATTTGCTACGGCATGCAGCTCATGGCCTGGCAGTTGGGGGGGCGCGTGGAAAAGGCGGCCCACCGGGAATACGGGGGCGCCGTCGTCGACGTGGACGAGCCCCTGGAGCTCTTTCAGGAAATCGAGGAGAAGGGCGTTCGCGTGTGGATGAGCCACGGGGACCACATTTTGGAGCCTCCGCCCGGGTTCCGCCGACTGGCCCGCAGCGACAACTCTCCCGTGGCGGCCATGGGGGATCCGGACCGGAAGTTCTACGCCGTCCAGTTCCATCCGGAAGTGGCCCACACGGCCTGCGGACGCACCCTCCTGGAAAATTTCGTTTTTCACGTTTGCTCGTGCCGATCCACCTGGACCATGAAATCCTTCGTGGAATCGGTGGTCCGAAGCGCGAGGGAAAAGGTGGGCGACGACCATGTCGTCTGCGCCCTCAGCGGCGGGGTGGACTCGTCGGTGGTGGCCGTCTTGCTGCACCATGCCATCGGCTCCCGCCTTCATTGCGTTTTCATCAACAACGGGGTCCTGCGCAAGGGGGAGGCTCGAAGGGTCCAGAGGGTCTTTCGAGACCACTTCCGAATGAACCTCGTTTACGTGGACGCCTCGTCCCTCTTTCTGGAGCGTCTCGCGGGGGTGACGGACCCGGAGAAAAAGCGCAAGGTCATCGGCAATCTCTTCATCGAGCTTTTCGAAAAGGAGGCGGCCAAGATCCCTCGCGCCCGCTATTTGGCTCAGGGCACCCTCTACCCCGACGTCATCGAAAGCGTTTCCTTCAAAGGACCGTCGGCCACCATCAAAACCCATCACAACGTCGGGGGGCTTCCCGAGCGCATGAAGCTGGAGCTTGTCGAGCCGCTTCGGGAGCTTTTCAAGGACGAGGTGCGCCAAGTGGGTCGGGAGCTGGGGCTTCCCGAAAGGATCGTCAAGCGCCATCCCTTTCCCGGACCGGGCCTGGCCATCCGCATCGTGGGGGAGGTCACCCCCGAGCGGTTGGCCATCGTGCGGGAGGCCGACGCCATCGTCATGGAGGAGATGGAGGCTTCGGGGACTTACGACCATGTGTGGCAGGCCTTCGCCGTGCTGCTGCCCGTCCGGTCCGTGGGGGTCATGGGGGACGAGCGAACCTACGAGCAGGTCGTCGCCCTGCGGGTGGTGGAAAGCGTGGACGCCATGACGGCGGACTGGGCCCGGCTGCCCTACGCCCTCATGGCCCGCATCTCCAACCGCGTCATCAACGAGGTCCAGGGGGTCAACCGGGTGGTTTACGACATCTCCTCCAAGCCTCCCGGCACCATCGAGTGGGAATAGGGCTTGGGAAGCCGCCCCGGATTCCGGATCTCCGCTTCGCTCCGCCCGGAGCGACGGAGGTCTGAAAACCCGCGGAAATGAAGTTGGCGGAGCAATGAGCCTCCAGACCGAGCGTTTTTACCGAAGCTCCCATCGGCGGGGGCCGTGGGTTGCCTTCGAGGTCCGTTATCGCGAAACGGACTTGTGGATTCGGGCCCGGAAGGATTTGGGCAAGGAAGCCCTGGATGAGGTGATCCGGTGCCGCCATGTCCTGGAGGGCTACATTCGGCGACGACCGGAATTTCTCCGTTCCCTCGAGCCCGTCGAGGAGGACCCTCTGGCCCCCTTGCTCGTCCGGCGGATGCTGCGGGCGGCGGCTTGCGCGGGGGTCGGGCCCATGGCCGCCGTGGCCGGGGCCATCGCCCAGAGCGTGGGGGAGGCCCTCAAGCCCCTGAGCCCCGCCGTCATAGTGGAAAACGGCGGGGACTGCTGGGTGGATGCGGAGGAGGAGGTGCGCATGGGCGTCTTCACCGGCCCCTCTTCCCCTTTCAAGGACCGCGTTGCCTTGAAGTTCCCGGCTTCCAGGCTTCCTTTGGGGGTCTGCTCGTCTTCCGGCACCGTGGGCCATTCTCTCAGCCTGGGCAAGGCCGACGCGGTGACGGTGGCTTCCAAGGACTGCGCCTTGGCCGACGCCGCGGCCACGGCCTTGGGCAACGAAGCTCGCTCCCCGTCTTCCCTGGGCCGTGTCCTGGACAAGGCGTCCCGCATGGAAGGGGTGGAAGGGTGCCTCGTTATTGTGAAGGATCGCATGGGGGCTTGGGGGGATTTGGAAATGGCGCCTTTGTAGTGGAAACGTTCGATCTCGCGCTCTTCGGACGGAGGGGAAAGGGGGAATCCAGCATTGCCGGGACTCGAGGGGGAGAGGGGCCCCCGGCCCTGTTCGGACGGCTTCGCGAGCCGGGAGGGCCTTCGACGGAAGACGAGAGACGGCGGGACAAAAAAATCTTGTGTTCTTATAAGGGGTTGCTATATTGATTTCCTTGTTGTCCCTTTCCGTGATATAAGCTCGGTTTGTTTGTTCTCCTGTGGCGAGGTCTTATGAAAATCGTTGTGATGTCGGACACTCATCTGAATCGCGTGACGGACGAGCTCGAGCGGATCTGCGAGCTTTACTGCCGGGACGCGGACATGGTGATCCATTTGGGCGACTGGGTGTCGGTCTCCGTGGCCGACTATCTGGAGCAGTATTCTCTGGAGGCCGTCTCGGGGAACATGGACGGGGCGGCTTTGCGGGAGCGGTTTGCGCCTAGCAAAGTCCTGAAGGCGGGGCGGTTTCGCCTGGGATTGACTCACGGCAGCGGATCGCCGACGGGGATGGAGAAGCGATTGCTCGCGCAATTCCCTCGAGTGGACGCCGTGCTTTACGGTCATACGCATCAACCCGTGGTCAGGGAGGAAAAGGGGGTCCTGTGGCTCAATCCGGGCTCCCTTTTTTACGGCCGGGGGGCGTTTGCGAAATCTCTCGGCGTCTTGTATGTGGAGGAAGCCCTGAAAGGGGAGATCGTCCGGCTTTAGGAGGAGAATCGTGGAAAACCTTTGGGCCCCATGGCGCATGGAATACATTCTGGGCAAGCGGGAGCCCTATTGCATCTTCTGTCCCGAAGGGGACGGGCATTCCGACGAGGAGCGGCTCATTGTGCATCGAGGGGCTTCGAGCATGGTCATGATGAACAAGTACCCCTACAACAACGGGCATCTGCTTGTCGCCCCCTGGAAGCACGTGTCGAATCCCGAGGAGCTCGGGGAGGACGAAATGCTCGATCTCATGCGCTGGATCCGCCGCTCCGTCGAGATTCTCAAGAAAGTCATGAAGCCCGACGGGTTCAACGTCGGTTTGAACCTTGGAAGCGTTGCCGGGGCCGGCGTGGAGAGCCACCTGCACTTTCACGTGGTGCCCCGCTGGCAGGGGGATACCAGCTTTATCGCCGTCTTCGGTGAAGTGCGGCTTATTCCCGAGTATTTGAGTGAGACCTATGCGAAACTTTTACCCCACTTTCAAAAGGAAGGAGAGAGCTGATGCGATGGTTTAAATTCCTGATGACGGTTGTCGTCCTGGCCATCATTATTGCTTTCATCAAACAGAACATGGGACATTTCCAGTCGCAGGCCAATTTAGGAATGAATCTGGGAATCCTGGAGCCTCTCGAATGGGCCAATAAAATCTACGAGGTGTACCTCATCTCCGGCGGTCTCGGGTTTTTGATCGGCTTGGGCATCATGTTCAAGCCCTACTTCCGTCAGCGCCGGCTGGCCAAGGAAGCCTGGAAGAAGGTTCAGGAGCTTGAAAAGCACCAGGTTTCCCTGCGAAAGGATCGCCACGATCGGAAAGATCGCAAGCATAAGAAGGACGAGCCCGACAGGAAACAGCAAGAGCCATCCGCACCCGATTCCGAAGCCAAAGGGAAAAGCGACGCCGAGGAAAAGCCCCAAGAGGCTTCTCCCGCCGCGGATTCCTCCGCTTCCTAGACTTTCCTTCCCGTTCCGCCGGTTCCCGGGCTGCCTTGCAGGGCCCTGGAACCGCCTCTCTCTCCCTTCGCCGCCCGTCCATGGACGGCATCGAAAAAACGATCCCGATTCGGTCAACGAAATTTCTTCGCGTCGAGCCGTCGTTTCCGCGCAAGGGGGAATCCGGGGAAAATCTTCCGGATTCCGGGTCTCCGCTTTTCAGCTCTCCAGTTGGGAAAGCCAGAAGGGCTCCTGGATCTTCTGGTTTTCGAGCTTCAGGCAGGCGTAGATGGCGAGATTGAGAGGAGTGGAAACCCGCGATTCTTCTCCCAGCTTCGCCACCATGCCGTTGAGGGCCTCGATTTCCATGTGACGGCGCCACTCCAGGTCCCGGAGCATGGAGCATTTGAACTTCTTGTGATAGGAGCCCGCCAGCTTCACGGCGTCGTCCAGGACGGTTTCCGGAAGGTCGATGCCTCGTCGGCGGGCCAGTTGCTCCACCTCCTTCATGACGCCCGCGAGCATTTCCCGGGTTTCGGGACAATCCAGGACCAGCCCCAGAGGGGCGCGCGAAAGGGTGCTCACGCCGTGGACCCCGCAAATGAAAAGGAACTTGGACCACAGCACCTGCTGGATGTTGTCGCTGAGCTCGGCGCTGATCCCGGCTTTTCGAAAGGCTTCCAGCACCTGCCGGGCCCTGGGGGTGCGCTGGCGGGAGAATTCCCCGAAGATGACGTGGCCGGGCTTTCCCGTGTGGGCCACCACGCCGGGGGAGGCGATGGAGGCCTCCACGAAAGCCGTCCCTCCCATCACCCGATCCCTTCCCAGGTGGGCCATGAGCTTGTCCGTGTTGTCGATGCCGTTCTGGAGGCTCAGAACCATGGTGTCCTCGTCCACCATGGGCTGGACGAAGCGCGCCCCGTCTTCCGTGTCGAAGGATTTCACGCAGAAGAGGATGAGGTCCACCTTTCCGATCTCGTAGGGCTCGGAAGTGGCGTGGATGAACGCGCGAAAGCGCTCCCCCTCCGACATCACCTGCAGCCCCTCTTCCTGAAGGGCTTGCAAATGCCTTCCCCTGGCGAGAAAGTGAATGTCGAAGCCCGCCTTGGCCAAAAGGCCGCCGAAATACCCTCCGACTCCTCCCGTGCCCATCACGCCGATCTTCATGGATATTCCCTCCATCCGCCACTCGCGTCTCGAATTCGGACTCGGTCCAGGGAAAAACCCTGCAACGAAGCCACCATCCGGTGCCTGAACGAAAACGCTTTTCCCCCGGCCTGGAAAACAAGGAAGCCGTCCTTGAGAAGCGAAAGTCTCGACGGTGGACATCCCCCGTTTCCGGAAAGCCTGGTTTTGGACATGCGGTTTTCGGACATTTGAATTTGCTTCGAACTTCGAACTTCGGATTTCGGACTTCCCTGAACGCTCTTTCCGTTCAGGCACTCATCTATACACCCGGACGCCTTTCCCCGTCAAACCAAACCGGGGGAAGCAAGGGGCTTCCGTTGGAAGCGGGCGGCGGTCCGCAGGCGACGCGGGCGCGGGAAACTTTTTGACACGAAGGCGGGGGAGTGCGAATATGGAACTTTGAAATTTCGACTTTTCCGAGGGGCTTGGCTGGGGACGACCATGAAAAACACCTTCGACAATGTTCTGGAGTGCATCGGAAGCACGCCCCTGGTGCGCATCAACCGCATCAACCCCAATCCTCGCGTGGCTTTGTACGCCAAGCTGGAGGCCCGCAACCCGGGCGGCTCCATCAAGGACCGCGCGGCCCTGTACATGATCGAAGCCGCCGAAAGGGACGGGAGCCTTCACGAGGGCAAGATCGTCATCGAGGCCACCAGCGGCAACACGGGCATCGGTCTGGCCATGGTGGCCGCCGTCAAGGGCTACCGCATCATGCTGGCCATGTCGGAAACGGCGAGCATGGAGCGGAGGAAGATCCTCAAGGCCCTGGGCGCCGAGATCATCCTCACGCCGGGGGCCTTGGGCACCGACGGGGCCATCGAGGAGGTTTACCGTCTGGTGAGGGAGAGCCCGGAGCTGTATTTCATGCCGGACCAGTTCAACAATCCGGCGAACCCTCTGGCTCACGAGCGCACCACGGGGCCCGAGATTTACGAGCAGACGGAAGGGCGAGTGGACACGGTGGTCCTGACCCTGGGGACCACCGGCACGGCCATGGGGATTCTCAAGGCCATGAAGGACAGGAATCCCGCCATCCAGGTGGTGGCCGTGGAGCCCTATCCCGGCCACAAGATCCAGGGCCTCAAGAACATGAAGGAATCCTACGTGCCCGGCATCTTCGACCGGTACGCCCTGGACCGCGTCGTGCCCGTGCGGGACGAGGACGCCTTCGAGGCGGCCCGCCGGCTGGCTCGAGAAGAAGGGATCTTCGCGGGCATGAGCTCGGGGGCGGCCATGGCGGCGGCCATGAAGCTGGCCGCCGAGCGGGAGGAAGGGCTCATCGTGGCCCTGCTTCCCGACGGGGGGGACCGGTATTTGAGCACCAACCTGTTCACCACCATGCTGGAGCCGGATTTCAAATTCCATGACTTCCTGCGCAGAGAAAAGGTGGATTTCAAGCCGGTCCAGGAAGGCAAGGCCCGGGTGTTCGTCGCCGGTCCGCCCCTGGACCGGGATTTGACCCTCCAGGACGCCCGCCGCCTCCTCCTGGCGGACCTCCTCGCGAGGTTCCTGCAGCTCAAGAAGTTCTCCGTGCGCGAGATCGTGCTCATGGCCGATCTGGATACCCGCACCATCCAGGCTTCCGGCCGCGAAGGCGCGGGATTGGCCGCCTACGCTCAAAGACGGATGGATGGCGTTCTAAAGGATCTGGATCGGTTGGGCATTTCCCGGGCCCATCTTTATCCCAAGACTTCGGAATACACGGACGTCGTGGAGGAATTCTGCCGGAAGCTTCTGGGCAAGAGCGCCGCCTACGAAAAGCTGCGCTCCGTGTACTTCGACATTTCCAAGCGCGACGACTACGGGAGCTTGTCGCGGGTGGACCCCAAGGGCGTTCGGCCGGGAGTCAGCGTGGACCTGAGCGCCTACGAGAAGCTCAACCCCAGGGACTTCACCCTTCTGAAGCGAGCCACTTTGGCCGAGCTCAAGCGGGGCATCTACATGAAGACCCCTTGGGGCAACGTCATTCCCACCTGGCACATCGCCGCCGCGGCGGTGGGCATCGGCCAGTTGGGGGCCCCCATCGACGTTCACGTGAGCAGTCTCGATTTCCTTTTTCCCCACCTGGAGAACGTGCGGGCCATCGGCGAGGCCCTCACGGGCAAGCCCTTCGCCAACGTGTGGATGCTGTGCGAGCAGACGCGGGTGGTCAAGGGGACCGACGATCCGCCGTGGCTGTCGGAATCTCCTTCCATCCGGGACATGCTGGATTCGGGCGTGTCCCCGCAACAGATTCGCTACTGGCTGCTGAGCATCCACTACCGCAAGTCCTTTCAGGTATCCGAGGAGAGCTTTCGCAACGCCTGCAAGGGATACCGGCGCATGGGGGAATTCATCGGACGGCTGCACCACGCTCCCGCCGGCGGGGACGACGACAGGAAGGACAACGGGGAGCTGAAGGAGCACGAAGTGGCCCTGGAGAAGCGATTTCTCGACTCCCTGGCCGACGACCTCAACGTGCCCAACGCCTTGGCCGCCGTTTTCGGATTCATCCGCCGGGTCAATCCCCTTCTGGACCGGGGGGCGCTGAGTCGGCGGCAGCGATCCGACATTCTGGATTCGCTGCGGAAGCTCGACGCCGTTCTGGGGGTGTTCGACCTGGAGCTGGAGCCTTTGGACGAGACTTCGGAGGAGCTGATCCGCCGGCGCGAAGCCGAGCGGGCCCGCCGGAACTGGCCCGAAGCCGACCGTCTCCGGGACGCCTTGCTGGAGCGCGGCGTGCGCGTGGTGGACGCTCCCGGCGGGACCCGTTGGGAGCGGGTGGGGAGGCGGTGCTGAAGGGGAGCCTTCCCCGATTTTTACGGTCGTCCCGCCGAGAGTCTCTCGCCGCCCGTCCGAAAAGCCGTTCGATTCGGCAGCGCCGATTCGAAGAAGTGTCCGGCACAAAACGTTACTACCGCTACAAGACCACCAGGGA
>Ga0180429_10002678_pt1 | contig 14583 bp, 9 predicted proteins | sample SS_ome_FD_132428 | JGI IMG/M metagenome (GOLD analysis project Ga0180429, IMG submission 132428) | Hypersaline lake sediment archaeal communities from the Salton Sea, California, USA - SS_1_S_1 metaG | ecosystem: Environmental > Aquatic > Non-marine Saline and Alkaline > Hypersaline > Sediment ...
AACCTCCTCGCTCCACCGGGTGAGGCCGATGTCGGTCTCCCGGGCCTGGACCTACTACCAGTATGAGCCGGTCTCGTCGGTACCGAAGACGAAGTCCATCCCCGCCTCGGGACCGGTATCGAAGCCGGTGACCTCCCCGAAATCCGGGTCGTGGGCCAGGTAGAGCGTGTACAGGAGCTGGCCGTGCCCGCCGTATTCGGATTCCTCCCAGGTGAAGTGAACGGTCTCGCCCGGCCTAACGACGGATTCGTCCCCGGGCGTCCGGAGGCTGAAGGCGCCCGGGAGGTCGTCCACGTAGTCCCAGTCCACGAAGCGGACGGCGAACTCATCGGGGAGGACGGGGCTGTCGAAGGAGTAGCGCGCCGCCTCGAGGCCCGACGGCCCCTCCAGGCCCACCGTGGCCGAGGCCCCGTGGTCGCGCCACGAATCGCCGACCAGGTCACGGTAGCGGAACTCGATGGTGTTGTTGATGCCTTCCACGTCGGTCTCGCAGAAGACGACCTGGAACGCGATGGGGTCCAGCCAGGCGTCGTCGAAATACCAGGGCGACCAGGTGACGTACCAGCGCCTCTCGGGTGCCGTCCCGTCGAGGTCCAGGTAGATTCTACCGTCCTCGGAGCCGCCGAGGTTGTCCCAGAGGGGGGAGATTACGCCGTTGGGCGGGGCGGGATTGGGGACGCACTGGTTGATCGGCTCCGTCAGGCCGTTCTCGGAAAAACTCAGCGCGCCGTTGGAGCCCACGTAGATGGTCGAGCCGGCGGGGTGGAGCACGCCGCAGCAGCGGATGTCGAAGGGGGTGAAGGCGGGCCAGCACACGTCGTCACCGCACCAACCCTGGGCCACCGAGGGCTTGAACCACTCGTACTCCGGCGCCCACTCTCCGGCCTCCATGGAGTCCCAGAAGTAATAACCCGCGTCGGCGCCTCCCCGGGCCGGGACGCCCGAAGTCTCTACCGAAAGGTAAGGAGCGCCGGACGCCACGCCGACGAGCGCCGCGATCAAAAACAGCCAGGGGGTGAACCGCATTTTTTACTCCTTGATTACGTGTGGATTCGCGCTTTGGGATCGTTGTATGTGGCCGTTCAGCTTACAAGCCAAATCCGTGCCAGGCGGTTCCGGGCAATGTTTTCCATTCGGCCCGGTTTGGTCCTTCGTTCCCCTCCCGCGGAGAAGCACGCTTACGGACTAGGGAGAAGGGGGGCAGCGGCCCTCCCTCCCCTTTGGGGAGAGGGCTGGGGTGAGGGGTGAACGCGGCGGGGATAGGTATCTGCGACCGAAGGTTACATGGGCCCGAAGGGATAACTGCGACCGAAGGCAATCCCCGCCATACGTCGTGAATCGCCAAATAACCCGTAGGGGCGACCGTCCACGGTCGACCGCGGGCGGGTCAACAGACCCGCCCCTACGTTAAATCGTCGCCCATCAGAACAATCCTCGCAGGAGCCTTCCGACGGCAAGCCGTTCAGGTCGGCCTACCGGGGAGTGGGGACGGAGCCCCGCCCCTGCACCATCACAGTTAAAGGCGGGGTGCAGGACCCCGCCCATAGTTTTTGCAAAAAGGCGGGGTCGCGGACCCCGCCCGTATCGGTTGACGTTAAACAACTTACCGGCCCCCCTCCCGGGAGGGGAAGCGGACTAGAACTCGGCCTTGATCTGGCCCCAGGTCGTCTCCGCGACGGAGGTGAAAATCGTGAAATCGAAGACTTCGTTGCACCACACGGAGTTACCGATGTCGTCCTCCTCGGCGAACACCTTCCACCAGTATTGCCCGCCGTCGTCGTCGCCGTAGATGTAGTCGAACCAGGGGTTCTCCCCGCGGTCGAAGACCAAGGGGTTGTCGAAGTCGGAGTTGTCGGCAATGTAGAGGGTGTACGTGACCGTGCCGTGACCCGAGTACTCGGGCTCCTCCCAGGTGAAGTGGACCGTGTCGCCGGGATAGTAGACTTCCCCGTCCGCGGGGGTGAGGAGGTCGAAATCGCCCATCTGATCGTCCACCCAGTTCATGTCCACGAAGAGGATGACGAACTGGTTGGGGATGATTTCCTGGTTGTAGGAGTACTGGACGGCGTCGGTGCCGCTGGAGTTCTCCAGGCCCACGGTGGCGGAGAGGCCGTTGTCGCGCCAGGAGTCACCGATGACGTCTTTGTAGCGGAGCTCGACGGAGTTGTTCACGGTGGAGAGCGGCGCCTCGTAGATGAGGATCTGGAACTCGATGGGGTCCGCCCCGGCCTCGTAGTAGTACCAGGGAGTGTAGGTTACGACGAGCTTGCGGGTCGGGGCCGATCCGGCCGTCTCCACGTAGATCTCGCCGGTGGAGTATCCGGAAAGGTTGTCCCAGAAGGCCGCGATGATATTGTTGGGCGACGAGGAGTTGGGGAGGTTCTGGTTGATGGGGTTGTCCATGCCCGACGAGCTGAAGCCCAGGATGCCGTTGGAACCGATGTAGAAATTGTCACCGGCATCATGGTCCGAGCCGCAGAACTTGACGTCGAAGGGCAGGGTCGTGGTCCAGTAGGTGTCGTCCCCGGACCAACCCTGGGGGCCGTGCGGCGTGCGCCAGTTGTACGCGGGAGCCCACTCGCTGGCCTCGTGCGAATCCCAATAGTAGTATCCGGCACCGTCCCCGAAGATGAGCGGTTCGAAACCGGACCAGATGGCCGCCGCCTGAGAGTTCGAAGGAGATTCCTCGTGGACGCTCACCGTCGCGGCCGCGAAGACCGCGACGGACACCATGAGGATAAATATCGTAACCTTGTGCATCTTTCCTCCTTATCCACGGAAAAAGGGAAACCACGCGGGGGGCAATCTACCACCGTATTTGGGCCTTGTCAAGAAAAACAGACGCGAAATTTAAACGCGAGAGGCGGATTTCAGACCCGCTCCCTCTGAGCGGCGGTGAAGCTCAGGTACCGATGTTGCCGTAAAAGGTTGCAGCCTACCGCTTCCAGACCCTCCTCCCGACGGGACGGCCCCCGGGCAAGCGATAAAGCACCCTTTGTTCGAAGACACACGCACCGAATGGACGGCCCACGGACGAGAGATTATTTTCGCTAAAAAACACCTGCGAACGGCCCCACCTCGGGGTGGGCGTCGCCGTCACATCCGTCCGCGTCGGGCCTCAGCGACGCGGCCCGGCGAAAAACCGTCGGGGCATTTCCCGCCCCCGGGAGTATACTAAACACCCCCTCCGTCGCTACGGGGTTCCGCTCCCGGGCCCGCCGGCAGTCGTTCCGCGTCTTCCGCCGGCACCATTGACTTCCGCCGCCGGACCCGCCCCCTCCCCTCCGGGACGCTCACGGGACAATGCGGCAATGTTCGGCCTTTCACTCCCGCGCCCGCCCCTCGAGGGGGGACGTGAACTATCCGTCTGTCGCCCTCGTTTTTTTCACCCGCACCCGCCACCACATGGGCGGACGGGCTACTCGAAGTCGGCCTTGATCTGACCCCAGGTGGTCACGGCGACCGCATCGTCGGTGACGATGAGCTCGTTCGTCTCCTCGGACCACTTGTAGAGGCTGAGGACCGACTCGGTGGCCTTCACCTTCCACCAATACCTTCCCGTGTCGTCGGAGCCGAAGACGTACTGGAAGTCGGTGCCGGTCCCGATGTCGAAGATGGTGGGGTCGTTGAAGCTCGGGCTGTCGTCCAGGTAGAGCTGGTACGTGACGGTGCCGGAACCGCCGTACTCCGAGGCCTGCCAGCGGAAGTCGACCCACTCGCCGATCATGGCGATGTAACCGTCCTCGGGGGCGACCAGGTGGAAGTCGGTAAGCTGGCTGTCCACGTACTGGCTGTCCACGAAACGGACGGCGAGGTTGCCGGAGAGGACCGGGGTGTTGAAGGAGTACTTGGCCGCGGTGACGCCGGAGTTGTCCTCCAGGCCCACCGTCGCGGAGAAGCCGCTGTCGCGCCAGGAGTCACCGATGACGTCCCGGTAGCGGAACTCGACGGTGTTGTTGATGGCCGCCACGTCGGTCTCGCGGATGAGGACCTGGAACTCGATGGGGTCCGCCGGGGCCAGGTCGTAGTACCAGGGCGAGAAGGTGATGAAGAGCGCGCGGTTGGGCTCGGTCCCGACCAGGTCCACCGAGACGTCGCCGTTCGTGTAGCCGTTCAGGTTGTCCCAGAACACGGCCATGACGGCGTTCGGCGAGGCCGAGACCGGGATGTCCTGGTTGATCGGCTCGTCCATCTTCTGGGACATGAACCCGACGATGCCGTTGGAGCCCACGTAGAGGTTCGTCCCCGCGTTGTGGCGGTTGCCGCAGAAGGTCACGGTGAAGGGCAGGCTCGTGGTCCAGTACATGTCGTCGGCCCGCCACCCCATGTGGTTCACCGGCGTGCGCCACGCATAGGTGGGAGCCCAGGGGTCGGTCTCGTTGGAATCCCAGTAGTAGTACCCCGCACCGGCGCCCGAGGCCGCGGAGGAATACCCCACGGGTGGAAGCGCGCCGCTTTCAACGGCCGGCGGCAGGATACCACCCGCCTGCACTGCCGTTGCGGTACCCGCAAAGGCGACCGCAGTCAGCAGAACAAGGAGCAACAAGCTTTTCTTCATGATCACTCCTTTGGTCGATAAGTGAAAACCGAGCATTTTTTTATCTGGCATACTAGGTTAATAAACTAGTACCAAATATCTCTTTTGTCAAGTGCCCACAGCGTCGAAAGTATCGGGAAAAAACGACCGAAAATATAACGGTGAGCCAAACCCCACTCCGCACGGGGAGCTACGCCCAATATCCAATTGAACCGCGCATTGAGCGTCGCGCGTAACTCTATGGACAAGACAGACTTCATGCGAGACACGTATAGTATAACACAACTGCGTCTTTTTACCAAAAAATTTCTCGAATACCGTCTCAAATTGACCGCGGCATCCACTCAAAACATTGCCGACGCGCGCTCTATCGGCTACAGCGACCGGTTCAAAATAGGGCTTCAAAATGGAGGGGCGCTCGGAATCGACGCCCCAATAGGGGAAATCAAAAAACCTATACTATACCGCATATAGTATATTCGTTCGTCGGACATACAATCCCTTGCCAAAAACCCGCCGAGTGGGTACAATTCACCGGCCCCGAAAGAAATACGCCAGCCAAGGAGCCGAAGTGGCAGAGAAGATGAAGGCCGTCCGCAAGCTCGAGCCCGGCCCCGGCGCCGAGCTGGTCACCGTGGACGTCCCGGCGCCCGCCGAGGACGAGGTCCTGGTGAAGGTCGCCTCCACCAGCGTCTGCGGCACCGACCAGCACATCTACCAGTGGAACGAGTGGGCCCAGCGCCGTATAAAAAACCTCCCCCAAACCCTCGGCCACGAGCTGGCCGGCGAGGTGGTCGAGGTCGGCTCCCGCGTGACGACCGTCCACGTCGGCGACTACGTCTCCGCCGAAACCCACATCCCCTGCGGCCACTGCTGGGCCTGCAAGACGGACAAGCAGCACATCTGCCTGAACCTGAAAATCCTCGGGGTGGACCGCGACGGCTGCTTCGCCGAGTACATCACCGTGCCCGAGGTGGTCGTGTGGCAGAACGACCGGGCGATTCCCGCGGACCAGGCCGCCGCCCAGGAACCGCTGGGCAACGCCCTGGACACCGTCCTGGCCGAGGACGTGGCGGGCAAGACGGTGCTGATTACCGGCTGCGGGCCGCTGGGGGTTTTAACGGTACTGGTCGCGCGCGCCTCCGGGGCCGCGACAATCTTCGCCACCGACGTGTCGGCCTACCGGCTCGACCTGGCGAAGCATGCCGGCGCCGACCACGTCTTCAACGTGAAAGAGGCCGACCCGGTTCCAAAAATCCGCGAGCTCACCGACGGCGTCGGCGTCGAGGTGCTCCTGGAGCTCTCCGGCGTGCAGTCCGCCCTGGACCAGGGGCTCAAGGCCCTGGCCTTCGGGGGGCGGGTGTCCCTCTTGGGCCTGTTCGACTCCGACGTGAAGGTGGACCTCAACGACGGGGTGATTTTCAAGAACGCCCGGATCTACGGCATCGTCGGCCGGCGCATGTACACCACCTGGTACAAGGCCAAGCAGTTCCTCGCCTCGGGGACGCTGGACATCTCCCCGGCCATCACCCACACCTTCCCCCTGGAGGATTACGCCACGGCCTTCGAGCTCATGGCGTCCGGGAACAGCGGTAAAATCGTCCTGCACCCGTAGAATCTCGCCGGCGGGCCAGGGAGGGGGCTGAAGCGGCCCCCTCTCCCTTTTAGGGAGCGCGCGCCGACGGTTGGGGGTGAGAGCTGCCTTTGAAAAAACGGGCCGACCGCATGTCGGCCCCTACATCATCGCAAAACGCGGCGGCCCGCAGAGGGGCCGCCCTACATTTGCAGGTTGCGAATCCTATCCGTATGGGCGACCGTCCACGGCCGCACGTCCGGTATTTCCCCGTAGGGGCCGACCTTAAGGTCGGCCCGCGGGCGGGGACGGAGCCCCGCCCCCACGTCATCGCAACCGGAAGCGGCGGCCCGCAGAGGACTCGTCCTACAGGGCCGCCCTACATCATCACAACACAAAGTGCAGACTGATGGGGGAACCGCCCGGCTCCCCCCTTTAAATGCTATACTCGGGATACAGCCTATTCGCAAGAGTCCACGCATGCCCAAAATCCTCGCCGTCATCCCGGCCCACAACGAGGCGCCGCGCATCGCCCCGGTCATCTCCGGCGTCCTGGCGCATCTGCCCGACGTCCTGGTGGTCGACGACGCCTCCACCGACGACACGGCGGAAGAGGCCGCCGACGCCGGGGCCCTGGTGCTCAACCTCCCCCCGCCCAACCACGGCAAAGGGCACGCCCTGCGCCGGGGGTTCGAGTACGCCCTGGCCGAGGGTTTTGGCGCCGTGGTCACCCTGGACGCCGACGGCCAGCACCCGCCGGGGCTGATTCCGAAATTTCTGCAGAAACTCGACACCGGGGCGGACCTGGCCTACGGCAACCGCCTGGGTGATTTTAGCGGGATGCCCGCCGCGCGCGTCTTTTCCAACCGCGTCACCACCCGCCTGGTCGCCTTCCTCGCCGGTGCGGAAATCGAGGATTCCCAGTGCGGGATGCGGGCCATACGCCGGTGGGTCCTGGAGCAGGCGATGACCCGGGCGGACCGCTTCGCCGCCGAGAGCGAGCAGCTCGTCCGCGCCGCCCGCGCCGGGGCCCGCCTCGTCCCGGTGACCATCCCCACCGTTTATCCGAAAGATTCCGACAGCAAGATGCGCGTCGTCGCCGACACCCTGCGTTTCGTCGGCGTGTGGTTCCGCCTGCTGGGCGAATTGTGGTAGTTATTTCGGCGGGGACTAAAGTGTAGGGCGGCTCTTCTACGAGCCGCCATTTTTTCGGCGGGACATGGAAGTCACCGCCCTGCATTATCACCGCGAAGCGGTGTAGGGCGGCTCTTCCACGAGCCGCCATTTTTTCGGCTGCATTATCACCGCAAAGCGGTGTAGGGCGGCTCTTCCACGAGCCGCCATTTTTTCGGCGGAACATGGAAGTCACCGCCCTGCATTATCACCGCAAAGCGCTGTAGGGCGGCTCTTCCACGAGCCGCCATTTTTTCGGCGGGACATGGAAGCCCCGCCCTGCATTTCAGGCAGCGGGCGGGCACGGAGCCCCGTCCCTACGTCATCGCAACCTGCACACCGCCGCCGCACACCTACAACAACCGTTGCTGCAACCTGGCCCGCGGGTGCGCCCGGTCGTAAACGTCCCGCCACCGCTCCACCGCCACCCGCGCGTAAACCGCCGTCGTGTCCAGGCTCGCGTGCCCCAGCATCTCCTGAATGAGCCGCAGGTCCACCCCCGCCTCCAGCAGGTGCGTGGCGAAGCTGTGGCGCAGGACGTGGGGCGAGACGGAGCGCCCGATGTCCGCCCGCTCGGCGTACTGTTTTACCAGCCGGTTCACGGAACGGTCGGTGAGCGGCCCGCCGTTGCGGTTCAGGAAAAGCTGCCCGGCCTTTGGGGCGAGCGCCTCCCGCAGCTCGAGGTACTCGGCAATCGCCGCCGCCGCCGTCTCACCGCAGGGAACCAATCGCTCCTTGTTCCCTTTGCCCAGGACGGTGACCAGCCCCCGCTCCAGGTCGAAGTCCCCCGCCTTCACGCCCGCCGCCTCCGACACGCGCAACCCGGCGCCGTACAGCAGCTCCAAAAGTGCAGCATCCCGCGCCCGCAGCGCGCAGCCCTTTTCGTATCCGGCAAGCGCCGGGCCGATGTCCCGCGCCCGTAGAGCCCCACCACGACTGTTGAGGAACAGCCGGTCGGACCTCGGCGGCAGGTTTTCACGGAAATTCAGGTATCCCGCCAGCGCCAGGCGCACCGGCTCCGGCAGCCGCAGCTCCCGGCAGGCCCGCGAGCGAATCAGCCCGTAGCCCGTGTCCACCTCGCCGACCACGAGCTTCGCCAGCACCTCCGGCGACAGGCCGAGCTTCTCGCGCATCAACTTCAGCGCCCGGTCGCGCGCCTCCAGCGGCAGCGGCTGCCGCGGGGCCTCCACCAGCCGCGCCGCCTCCTCCACCGACAGCACGCCGGGAAGCGGCCGGAACAGCCCCTTCCCCCGTGGCAGCAGCTTCGCCGGATTGTCGCCGAGGTAGCCCCGCTTGACCAGCCAGCGCCCGAAGGAGCCCAGCGCCGCCCGCCGCCGGGACAGCGTCGCGTCCGAATCCCCCGCCTGCCGCCGCTGGGAGATGTATATCCGCAGCTCCAGGGAGACGAACCGGCTCAGGGTCACCGGCGCGCCGAAGGCGGAGAGGTAGCCGGCGAAGGCTTCCAGCTCCCCCCGGTACGCGCGCAGGGTGTGCGCCGAAACGCCCCGCAGGCCCTCGAGCTCGGCGAGGTATTCCTCGGTCAGTTCTTGTAACGGACGGTCGTCCATCGGGGCCATTGTAATACGCGCCGCCCCCCGCCGCCAGACGTGATGATGTAGGGGCGGGGGTATTACGTAACGCAAAATGTAGGGCGGGGACTTTAGTCCCCGCCGCTTTTTTTTTAATCGCGGCGGCCCGCAGAGGGACCGCCCTACATTGGTCTCTGGTGGCCGCCGTCGGTCGACCCCTACGAGGTTGACGTAAAATCGCAATCCAACTCGTAGGGGCGTACCTTTAGGTGCGCCCGGTCTATATTGTAAGGCGGGGATTACCTTCGGCCGCAGATATGCCTTCGGTCGCAGATACCTATCCCCGCCGCTTTTTTTTTAATCGCGGCGGCCCGCAGAGGGGCCGCCCTACATCTCGCCTATTGCGATGACGTAGAGGCGGGTCATTTAACCCGCCCGCAGATGCACGACCCGCCACGTAAATCCCGGCTCACGCCGCGATGGGCCGCTTTTCGTCCGGGTCCTCGAAGGCGCCCTCGGAATCGATTACCGCCTTGAAGGCGGCGATGGCGCACTCCAGGTGGCGCTCCTCGGGCTCGACGGTGGTGAGTAACTGCGTGGCCAGCCCCGGGGCGACGAAGAACCGCGCCAGCTTCGACTCGGGGTGGCGGCCGGCCAGTCGGATCCACTCGTAGGCCACCCCGGCCACCAGCGGGATGAGGGCGATGCGGATGAGCGCCGCGTACACGAAGTAGATGCCCTGGAGCGCCGGGATGGCGAAGACGGCGGAGTGGACCAGCACCAGGGCGATGAGCATGAAGACGAGGAAGCCGGTGCCGCAGCGGGGGTGCAGGCGGCTCTTGGTGGAGACGTTGGCGATGGTGAGCTCCTCGCCGGCCTCGAAGGCGGCGATGGTCTTGTGCTCGGCCCCGTGGTAGCGGAAGAGGTCCCGCACGTCCTTCATGGCGCGGATGATGACGAGGTACAGAAGGAACACGAGGATGCGCAGGCCGCCCTCGATGAGGTTGAACCAGATGCCCCCCTCGGGTCCGACGGCCGGCCACAGGGACAGGATGCCCCGGGCGGCCCACAGGGGCCCGAGGATGAAGAGCGCCACGCCGATCACCAGGCTGGGCAGGAGCAGGAACGCCGCGCGCTTGCCGGAGATGAGCCCCGGCTTCTCGTCGATGCCCTCGATCGAGCGCCCCTCCTCGACGGCATTTTTCTTCCGCTCCTCCTTCTCGGCGAAGTCGGCCGAGGCGGTGAGCGCCTTGGTACCCAAGACGGCGGAGTCCAGGAGCATGGAGGTCCCGCGGAACAGGGGCCACTTGAAGATTTTCCAGCGGAAGAAGTGGGGCAGGGGGAGTTCGGTGAGCTCCAGGCGCCCGTCGTAGGGGCTCTTGAGGGCCATGAAGCACTTCTGGCGGCCGCGCATCATCACGCCGCCCATGACGGCCTGGCCGCCGACCAGCTTCCTCTTGGGCTTTTTTTCCTTGTCGGGCATGGTGTTACAGACCTATCTACATAAATCCGGTCGGAAATGACGTTTCGCATGAAACAATAATCCCGAGCGAATTATAGTACAAATCCGGGGGATTCCCCAGTCGGGGTTCCGGTAACGGGTTGAGCAGGTCCGGCTACCTGCCGACGGCGGCTTTTACAGCCTGCCGTCCGGGGGAAATGAACCTGCTCAATCGGCCCCGGTTCGTTTTTTAGCAGTTTCCCGGCCCACCCGCCGTAGCAGCTTTTCACGGTCGTACGCCGTCCGCGGCCATTCCGACCGGGGACGAAGAGCGGGTCCCGCGACCCGCTTCCGGGGAGCCTCGACGGTCACGTCACCCCGGCGACAAACCGTACCCTCGACCCGCCGGAGTAAACGCTTTCGCAATTCCGCACCCGGTCGGCCCCGGCACACCCGACCCACATCCACTCAGATGATGCCCAGCGCCTTCCCCGCCTTTCCGACGGCGTCGATGGCCCGGTCAATCTGCTCGTCCGTGTGGGCCGCCGTCAGGCTGATGCGAATCAGGGCGCCGCCCGGCGGCACCGCCGGACTGATCACCGGGTTTACGAAGACGCCGTCATCCTGGAGGAGCCGGGTCATCTTGAAGGCGGCCAGGTCCTCGCCGACCACCACCGGGATGATCGGGGTCTCTGAGCCGTAGGTGTCGAACCCGAAGGCGTCGAGGGCGCCCTTCATCCGTCGGGTGTTGTGCCAGAGCCGGTCCACGAGTTCCGGCTGCTCGAGCATGATGCGCAGGGCCTCCAGGGCGGCGGCGGCGGCCGAGGCCGGGATGCTCGCCGAGAAGATGAGCGCCCGGCTGACGTGCTGGATGTAGTCCAGCACCTCCTCGTCCCCGGCCACGAACCCGCCGATGGAGCCCAGGGTCTTGGAGAAGGTGCCCATTATCAGGTCCACCCGGTCGGTGAGGCCGAAATGGACGGTGCAGCCCTCGCCGCGGGGCCCCATCACGCCTATGGCGTGAGCCTCGTCCACCATCACCGCCGCGTTGTACCGCTCCGCCAGCTCCAAGATCTGGGGCAGGGGGGCGATGTGCCCCTCCATGCTGAATATGCCGTCCACCACCACCAGCTTGCCCTTCACCGGCGGAATCCAGAACAGCCGCTCCTCCAGGTGCTTCAAGTCCATGTGTCGGAACTTGAGTATCTTGCCGAAGGCCAGGCGGGAGCCCTCCACGATGGAGGCGTGGTCCAGGCTGTCGATGACCACGAACTCGCCCCGGCCGACCAGGGTGGAGATGACGCCCAGGTTGGTCAGGAAGCCGGTGGAGAAGACGAGGGCCCGCGGCTTTTTCACCAGCTTGGCCAGCTCGTCCTCCAGCTCGAGGTGTATGTCCAGGGTGCCGTTGAGGAACCGGGAACCGGCGCACGAGGTGCCGTACTTGTCCATGGCCCTCTTGGCCGCTTCGATGACCCGCGGGTGGTGGTTGAGCCCCAGGTACGAGTTGGAGCCCAGCATCAACAGCTTCTTGCCGTCCAGCACCGCTTCGGGGCCGACGGAGGACAGGGGCCGGAAGTAGGGGTAGACCCCCGACGCGCGGGCGTCGTTGGCCCGGGTGAACTGACCGCATTTCTTGAGGATGGGCTTTTCGGGCATCTCGGCTCCGCGGTTGGCGTAGTTTTTTCCCGCTTATCTTAGCACAAACGGGAGGTGCCGGTCGACGGTTGAAAGCCCGTTCCCCTCCGGTCATAGGCGGATGCTCCAGCCTGCTCCCCGCTCCGATCGCCACAATCGGCCGAGGGAGCCTCGCGAACTGCGATGACGCTGTGGGCGGGTTTCCACGCCCGCCCGTCATCCCGCCCATCGGTCGGCCCCCAACGAGGTTTATTCGCAGGGGAGGATGTCCGCATACCCGACCGTTTCACCGTTCGTCCCCGGGCGACGCCCCATCCCGGTGCAAGAAAAAAACGTTAATCGGGCCGCCTTTCTTGACGGTGAGGATATTCGAGTATATTATTTGCTGTGCTTGGTAACATCAATCTGTAAAAAACGGAAGGAGAGGACATGAAAAAGTGCATCCTCTTGTTATTGTTCACCGTGCCGGTGGTATTCGCCGCGGGCGCCCTGCGCGCGCCCGACGAGGGCTCGCCGGGGGCCTTCGTCATCACGCCGGGCTTCGAGGACAACATAGCGGGCTCCGGCGCCGGCTACTACTTCTTCGACACCACCGAGCCCTCGGACCCCATCTTCCGCTACTGGTGGTTCCATCAGTGGGGCTCCCAGGGTTGGGCCGACAACGACGCCTACTGGACCACCTCCGTCCCCTTCGACGTCCGCTTCTGCGGCGTGGACTACCCCGCCGGCTCGACGCTCTACGTGGGCTCCAACGGCATCGTGGGCTTCGCCGAGGCGGGGATGGACGACCCGATCAACCAGGAGCTGCCCGATCCCGCCCCGCCCAACGCCGTCATCGCCGGCTGGTGGGACGACCTGGACGGCACCGAGGGCGGCAACATCTGGTTGGACACGGACTCCCACGAGGGGGTGCAGGCGCTGGCCATCACCTACCAGCCCCAGTACTTCGCGGACTCCTCCCCCGTGGACCCCATCAAGTTCCAGATCCAGATCTACGAGCAGGAGTACCCGGGGACGAACAACCGGATAGAGCTGCAGTACTTCGACACCTTCGGCGATTCCTGGCGCGACGGCGGCGCCAGCGCCACCGTCGGCCTGGAGGACGCGACCGGCTCCGAGGCCGCCCTCTACTCCTTCGAACAGCCGGTCCTGTCCGACGTCTTCGGCATCCGCTTCGTGGATGAGCTCCTCTACGAAAGCCAGATAGGAGCCTTCGACCTCCTGACCCCCCCCGACGGCACGGAAATCTCCATCGGTGAACGGGTGACCTTCAGCTGGCAGAAGCCCCTGTACGCGGGGGACGGCGACCTGACCTTCATCATGCTCTTCGCCGACAACCCCGAGCTCACCGACGCCTACGAGCTCGACGTGGGCTCCATCACCCACAAGGAGATCGTCTTCGGCACCATCGGCCTGGACCCGGGCCTGTGGTACTGGAGCGTGCGCTGTGAGGAGCCCCTCCTGGGCAACACGCGCATGGCGGACAGCGTCTGGACCTTCAACCTCATCGAGGAGCTGGACACCACCGCGCCCCAGGTGTCGGGCCAGCACCCGGCCGACGGCGCCGTGGACGTGCCGCCCGGCTGGGACCTCGTCTTCCACGTGACCGACGACATGTCCGGGGTGGACACCTCCACCGTCGTCTTCACCTGTGAGGATTCCTCGCGGTCCGAGGGCGGGGTGGCCCTCAGCCCCGGCGATTCCAACGCCCTGATCCCCGGCGTGCTCACCTTCGACGAGTCCAACCCCCTGGACGTCGTCTGCACCTTCGACCCGGACCTGCCGCTGCCGATGGACACCATAACCTGCACCGTGGCCGCCGGGCTGGCGGACGAGGTCGGCAACGCCACCGTCCAGGACATCACCTGGTCCTTCAGGGTGCGCGGCGCCGGGGTCGCCGAGACGACCTGGGGCGCCATCAAGGCCCAGTACTAGGAGCGCAATAAATTTGCGGGGGCTTCGGTCCCCGCTTTTTTATGGTGAAAACGGACGGCATGGCCCATCTGCACGCCGCGACGATGATATGGGGGTGGGGCTCCGTGGACGGTCGCCCCTACGGCTAATTGCGCGGTGCGTAATGTAGGGCGGGGACTTTAGTCCCCGCCGTGAATCGACCCCTCACCCCGGCCCGGGGACGCGCCCCCCCGCGGCTTACCGCCCCACTCGCCGCCCGGCTTTGACCTTTGACTCCCGCTGGGCTAGAATCGGCGTATAGGCTGTACCGTTCCACCCAAAAAAGTGAGGAAAACATGCGCAAGCTCTTGTACCTGCTCCTGGCCGCCGTCTTCGTCCTGCCGCTCGCCCTCCTCGGCTGCGGGGGCAATGGCGGCGAAGAGGGAGAAACGGGCGATGGGGAAACCACCGACTCCACTGACGGCGAGGAAACGGCGCCCGTCGTCGCCGCCAAAAGCCCCCGCCTGGCCGCCTTCTACGATTCGGTCGCCCAGATGGGCTTCCTGTACTACATAAACGGTAACGGCCAGCTCTACTTCCTGAACTTCGACTCGGGCGAGTGGGACACCGACGGCGAGCCCTGCCCCGGCAAGGGCCCCTTCGACCTGGCCGCCTTCCACGACCCCGATACCGACACCTGGGGCGTGGTGGCGGTGGACGGCGAGGGCGCCCTGTGGCACTCGACCAAGGGCTGGGACCTCGTGGCCGACCCCATCGGCACCAAGGGCCAGTACGCCCTGGC
>Ga0180429_10002679_pt1 | contig 14580 bp, 8 predicted proteins | sample SS_ome_FD_132428 | JGI IMG/M metagenome (GOLD analysis project Ga0180429, IMG submission 132428) | Hypersaline lake sediment archaeal communities from the Salton Sea, California, USA - SS_1_S_1 metaG | ecosystem: Environmental > Aquatic > Non-marine Saline and Alkaline > Hypersaline > Sediment ...
AGGTCATCGAGACCCTGCACGCGCAACGCAATAAAGAATGACGCGCTTCGTTGTTCGTCACTTCCGTCCCCACTCCGCGCTTGAATCCATCCCCTCGATCCCTCACGGCTCCCCCGTGACGAAGGCCTTTCTCTTGGGCGCCGGGCTGGGAACCAGACTCCGCCCCCTCACCAACCGCCTTCCCAAGCCGCTCATCCCGGTCATGCACCGGCCCCTCGTCACATACGCTCTCGACCACTCCCTCGACGCCGGAATCCGCGAATTCGCCATCAACACCCACCATCTCCCCGAAGAATGGGTCCGGTTCTTCGCCAACTCCTCCGCTTATGACCGCCCGGCGCCTCCGACCCCCCTCGATTCGCTGCGCCCGCCCCCTCCCGCCGGACCGGTCTACCGCGACGCGCCGGTCACCCTCTTCCACGAACCGGTCCTCCTCGAAACCGGCGGAGGCCTGAAGAACATCGAATCCTGGATCGGCGACGAGCCCGTCCTCGTCTACAACGCCGACGTCCTGACCAATCTCAGCCTCGACCGCCTCATTGCCTCCCATCTCGCTTTCGGCACGACCGTCACGCTCGGTCTGCGAAGCACCGGACCCAACCCCCACGTCGCCATCGATGGCAACCGCGTCACCGACATCCGCGGCCTTCTCGGAATCGCCGAGGGAACCCATCAATTCACTGGAATCTACTGCATCAACCCGGACTTCCCCGAACTCATCCCCGCCCGCCGGAAGATCTCCGTCATTCCCGCCTTTCTCGAACTCGCCCGCCGGGGCTCCCTCGGGGCTTGTCTCCTCGACGATCGCTCATGGCTCGACCTCGGAACCCGGGACAACTACCTCGCCGCCCACTTCGAACCGGCCGCCGCCCCGCTCCACCGCCATCCCATGGTCCACCCCGAAGCGCGCATCGCACCCTCCGCCACCGTCGAATCCTCCGCCGTCGGCCCCCGGGCCGTCGTCGGCCCCCACGCCGTGCTCCGGCACTCGATCGTCTGGCCGGAATGCGAAATCGCCCCCGAAGCGCGCTTGACCAACTGCGTCGTCTGTTCTTCCTCTCCAGTCTCAGGCGCCCACAAGGACACCGACCTGTAAACGATTTCAGACCCCCACCCCGCCCCGGCCCCCGCCACCCGAAATCCGAAAACCGAAATCCGCACCCCGCATCCCATGGCCGCCGACACCCTCCTCACCGCCGCCCGTGCCCACCTTGGCCTCAACCCCGACCATCCCGTCATCCTGGAACCCCTCAAACGCGGCGCCTCCGGCCGCACCATCGTGCGCATCAAAGCCGAAGGCCACCCGACCTTCATCGGCATCCACTACACGCGCGATCGCAAGGACAACCGCTATTTCCTCCCCGTCGCCCGCTTCCTCAAGTCCGCCGGCCTCAATGTCCCCGAAGTCCTCTACGACAACCCCGGACGGAACATCGCCCTCGTCCAGGACCTCGGCGAAACCGACCTCCTCGCCCTCAAGGATCGCCCATGGAGCGAACGCCAACCTTACTACCGCTCCGCTCTCGAACAGCTCGACCGCCTCTTCTACACCCGCGCTCCCAAGGATCTCGAACTCCCGCCCCCCTTCACCGAGGACTCCTACCAATGGGAGCAGGACTACTTCATCGACAACCTCGTCGAATCGCACCTCCACCTCGACGGCGACCCGCTGCGCCGCGATCCGGCCCTCGCCCGCCTCCGCTCGAATCTCGGCTCCTCCCACCGCAACCTCGTCCACCGCGACTTCCAATCGCAGAATATCATCATCCACCAAGGCGCCGCCTGGCTCATCGACTTCCAAGGCCTCCGTCGCGGCCGGCAGGAATACGACCTCGCCTCGCTCATCTACGATCCCTACCTGAACCACCCCCCGGACGAACGCGAGCAACTCCTCGATCTCTGGGAATCCATCGCCGAGGAGCGCCCCGTCCCGGAACTCCTTCGCGATTGCGCCATTCAACGCCTCATGCAGGCCCTTGGCGCCTACGCCTTCATCCTTCACAACATCCACATCGACTGGTACGCCCGGCACATACCGGCCGCCGCCCGCCTCCTGTTCGACCTCGTCCAAGACACCGATCTCGCCTCCCCCCTCCGCCCGGTCCTGGAACCAGCCCTCGAGGCCCAGCCATGATCTCCCCTTGGATCGTCCGTCTTCTTCTCGTCGTTCTGGCTGTCGAGGCCGGCGTCTGCGTGGCCTTCCTCACCGATTTCTGGAGACCCTTGCGCCAGCGCGAAGAGTCCCTCTTCCGCGCCTTCCTCACCATCACACGCAACGACGAACATTTCGTCCTCGATCCGGTTCCGCCGGCCTCCCGCATGCGCATCATTCGTCCCCTCCAGCCGGGCCGGCCGCAACCTTGCCTTCTCGTGGGAGTCACCGAAGACCCCGAGAGAGAGTTCGAATCCTACCCCCTCTCGCCCGTCGATTGGGCCGTCATCCTGAACAACGCCCACGAGGCGGGGTGCCGCGTGGCCGCCATCGTTCAGCCCCTCTCGTGGGAAGACGCGGGGGAACTGCGCCTCAGCGCCCTCGAAACCCATCTCTCCCGGTTCGACTCCGCTGTCCTGACGGTCGATCTCCGCCGTGCCCCCACCGCACAAACCCTTCCCCCCTATCTGAAACGCAGCGCCGTCCCTCTCCGCCAACTCCGTGGCAACCCCGGGGTCCTGCCACGCGTCAACCGGGTCGCCCTGCCCCCCTCGGCCACCTCCGTTCCCAATGCCCTGTTCTCGTTTCGCGTCCTCGAAAGCGAACAACCGTCCCCCGGCTCCGCTGCGGAAACCGCCATGGACCCGCACCCCGCCTTCGCCCGGTGGGACGACTATCTCATCCCTTCCTTCCCGGTGGCCGTCGCCATGGCTCAACACCATGTCCGACCCTCGGAAGTCCGTATCGTCCTCGACCATCACATCCGCCTCGGCAACGGCCCCAGCATCCCCATCAACGAATACGCCCAACTCGACTTCCGGCCCCTCGCCTCCGCACCCCATCGCTTCCTCGCCGCCAATGAACTCGTCCAACCCACTGGCGCCTCCGCCCTCCCGCACCCCGTCACGCCCCGTTGCGCCCTCTTCTGCGACGCCACCCCCGAAAACCCCGCCCCATGGACCAGACCCGCCAACCTCGGACGCCTCGTCAACTCGATCGATGCCCTCCCCCGCCCCGCCGGCCCCCGCGAGCACCATCGCCTGCCCCCCGCCTTCGAGGCCCTCCTGTTCACCCTCATCGCTGTCATCGCAGCCTCTCTCACCCGCTGCGGCCGTCTCACCCGCTTCCTCGCTTTCGGACTCCTCCTGACCGGCTCCCTGGTGGTCCTCGCCGCGCTCTTCGAGCTTTCGGATTACTGGACACCTCTCGGCCCCGTCCTTGCCACCGCCGCCGCCGGCTGGTTTCTTTGTGCCCGCTTCACGTCCTACCTCCCGCCCTCCCCCGGCCATTCCGCCTCCTCGTAACGCCTTCGACGCCCGCCGATCCATCGCTCCCACCCGCCAACCCCGCGTCACGTGCCGAAAACCGAGCCTCTGAAAAGCAAGGCCGCCACCCTCATCGAGGCCCTCCCCTACCTCCAGCGCTTCCGGGGACGCGCCTTCCTTGTCAAGATCGGCGGGTCCGCCATGGACGACCGCGATCTCCTCAGCGCCTTCATGCGCGACATCGTCTTCCTCGAACTCGTCGGCATCAATCCCATCCTCGTCCACGGCGGCGGCAAAGCGATCTCCGCCGCCATGTCCGAAGCCGGCCTCGAAGCGGAATTCGTCGGCGGGCTCCGCATCACCACCCCCGAGACCATCCGAATCGTCGAAACCACCCTCGGCGGCGCCATCAATCCCAACCTCGTCCAGCTCATCAACCGGCACGGCGGACGCGCCGTCGGAATCCCCGGCCAAAGCGTCTTCCAAGCCCGCCGAATCACCGGAACCGGCCCCGACGGCCAACCCGTCGATATCGGCCACGTCGGCAAGGTCGCCGCCTGCCGCACCGACGAAATCCAACGCGCCATGGACACCGAATCCGTCCCCGTCATCTCCCCTCTCGGACACGAAATCGACACCGGCAACACCCTCAACGTCAATGCCGACCTCGCCGCCGCCGCCCTCGCCTGCACCCTCCATCCCGCCAAACTCGTCTTCGTCTCCGATGTCCCCGGCCTCCTCGGACATCCCGGCGATCCCGGCTCCCTCCTCCCCACCGTCACCCCGGACACCGCCCGGCAACTCATCACATCCGGCGCCATCTCCGGCGGCATGATCCCCAAGATCCGCTCCGCCCTCGAAGCCCTCGAAGCCGGCGTCGAAAAGGTCCACTTCATCGACGGCCGCATCCCACACACGCTCCTCCTCGAAATCTTCACCCAGGAGGGCATCGGAACCGAAATCACCGCCCCTGACCCCTGACCCCTCCCCTCCTCCCGCACGAAAAGGCGTGACCTCGCCCCGGCCGCAGTGACAGAATACCAGTTGCTGAGTAAAGAAAGGAACCACCATGCCTGTTAACCGTTTGCGCAAATTCCTCGACGAAAACGACGTCAAATACGTCACCATGCGGCATTCCCCCGCTTACACCGCCCAGGAAGTCGCCGCCTCCGCCCATATCCCCGGCAAGGAACTCGCCAAAACCGTCATGGTCAAACTCGACGGCAAGCTGGCCATGGCGGTCCTGCCCGCCTCCCGCGCCGTGGACTTCGACATGCTCGAAAAGGCCTCCGGCGCCACCGAAGCCTCCCTCGCCGAAGAGGACGAGTTCCGCGACCTCTTCGGCAATTGCGACACCGGCGCCATGCCTCCCTTCGGCAACCTCTACAACTTCCCCGTCTTCAGCGACCCCCACCTCGCCGAAGACGAGGAAATCGCCTTCAGCGCCGGCTCCCACGCCGAAGTCGTCCGCATGCCCTACGCCGACTTCGAACGCCTCGTCCAACCCAAAGTCGCCCCCTTCGCCACCCCCACCCCCTCCGACCAGAACCCTTGAAAAGCAAAAGTCGTCACAAATGAATCAGGTTTTTCGAGCCGCGGTTCCGGCGAACGATGACGGCGACGAGAGCGCATGACGAGGGGCGCTCCGCTCAATCGTTGACCGCTCTCGTCTCCCCTAACCCCTAACCCCTGGCCCCACAATGCCCGCCGACCGCAAACCGTGGTACCAAGTCCCGGCCGACGAGGCCCTCGAAACACTCGGCGCCTCCACCGAGGGGCTGCCGGCGGACGTCGCAAGCCAGCGCCTCGAACAATACGGCCCCAACGAACTCAAGATCGCGAAGCCGAGCGTCCTGAAGCGGCTCCTGCGGCAGTTCCACAACGCCCTCGTCTACATCCTGCTGGTGGCCATCGTGCTCACCGGCGCCCTCGGCATGTGGATGGACATGTCGGTCATCGTCGGAGTGGTCATCCTGAACGTCATCATCGGATTCCTCCAGGAAGGCAAGGCCGAGGCCTCCCTCGAAGCGCTGAAACGCACTCTCGTCCAGAAGTGCACCGTCCTCCGCCACGGCGAGGCCACCGTCATCCCGGCCCGGGAGCTGGTCCCGGGCGATATCGTCTCGCTCACTGGCGGGGACCGCATCCCGGCCGACCTCCGCCTCGTCCGCACCCGCGATACCCACGTCGACGAGGCCGCCCTCACCGGCGAGTCCGTCCCCGTCGAAAAGGATACCGAAGAAATCCCCCGGCCCGATCTCCCCCCGGGCGACCAACACTGCATGGCGTTCAGCGGAACCTTCATGACCCGCGGCGCCGCCCTCGGACTCGTCGTCGCCACCGGCGAACAAACCGAGATCGGCAAGATCGCCACCCTCATGAAGGGCACCAAGTCGGCTCTCACCCCGCTGCAGCGCAAAATCGCCGCCTTCACCCGCATCCTCATCATCGCCATCCTCCTCGTCGGGGGCGTCAATTTCGCCATCGGCGCGGGCGTCGGCTTCGACCCCGCCTACAACTTCCTCGGGTCCATCTCGCTGATCGTGGCCGCCATCCCGGAGATGCTTCCCATGATCGTCACCGGCATCCTGGCCCTCGCCGCCACCCGCATGGCCCAGCGCAATGCCCTCATCCGCCGCCTGCCCGCCGCCGAAACCCTCGGCTGCACCACCGTCATCTGCTCCGACAAGACCGGAACCCTCACCAAGAACGAGATGACGGTCCTCAGGGTGCTCTGCGCCGACGCCTCCTTCCAAGTCGAGGGCGTCGGTTACACCCCCGAAGGCCGCTTCCTCCACAACGGATCCGAAATCCCCCCCTCCGAGGCCCCCGCGCCCCTCCTCGAATCCCTCCGCACCGGCCTCATGTGCAACAATGCCCGCCTCGTCTGCGAGGATGATCAACACCACATCGTCGGCGACCCCACCGAGGGCGCCCTCCTCGTCTCCGCCGCCAAGGCCGGCCTCTGGCACGACTCCCAACGCCTCGACGAAATCCCCTTCGACTCGACCATCAAATACATGGCCACCCTCCACGCCGGTCAGGACGAAAACCTCCTCTGCGTCAAGGGCTCCCCCGAACAAGTCCTCGCCCTGTGCAGCCGGCAGCTCACCCGCGACGGACCCCGGCCCCTCGAACGCGAGCGCCTCCTCGCCGAGGCCGAAACCCTCGCCGGGGAGGCCCTCCGCCTCCTCGCCACCGCCCGCAAACCACTCCCGAAGGACAAAACCTGCCTCGCCCCCGAGGACCTCGACGACCTCACCTTCCTCGGCATCCAGGGCATGATCGACCCCCCGCGCACCGAGGCCATCGAGGCCATCCGCGACTGCCGCACCGCCGGAATCCGCCCCGTCATGATCACCGGCGACCACGCCGTGACGGCAACCGCCGTAGCTCGCCAGCTCGGCATCGTCGAAGACGCCTCCGCCCGCCCGGCCGTCTCCGGCGAAGACCTCGCCCGCATGGACGACGATCAGCTCCGCGAAACCGTGGCCGACACCCACGTCTTCGCGCGCGTCGCCCCCGAACACAAACTGCGCATCGCACAACGCCTCCAGGAACGCGGCGAAATCGTCGCCATGACCGGCGACGGCGTCAACGACGCCCCCGCCCTCAAGGCCGCCGATATCGGCGTCGCCATGGGCATCACGGGCACCGAGGTCAGCAAGGAAGCCTCCGACATGGTCCTCACCGACGACAACTTCGCCAGCATCGTCGGCGCCGTCGAGGAAGGCCGCCACGCATGGAAAAACCTCGAAAAGGCCATCCTCTACACTCTCCCCACCAACGGCGGACAGGCCCTTCTCGTCATCGGCGCGGTCCTCATGGCCCCTTTCATCCCCATCTTCTCCGCGCGGCTCACCCTCGAACCCGTCATGATCCTCTGGATCAACCTCTTCGATTCCGTCTTCCTCACCATGCCCCTCATGATGGAGGCCAAGGAACGCAATCTCCTCAGGATCCCGCCCCGCCCGCCCGGCGAAAACCTCGCCACCATCCTGCTCCTCGAACGCGTCCTCCTGGTCGGCCTCGCCATCGCCGGGCCCGGATTCTGGATCTACCACCACTTCGGCGCCGCCGCGGTCGATGCCGACGGCAACATCCTCGACCCCGTCCTCCTCTCCCAGGCCCAGACCGCCGCCTTCTGGGCGGTCCTCATGGTCCACTTCGGCTTCGTCATGAGCGCCCGCTCGATCGACAAGTCCGCCCTCACCTTCAACCCCTTCTCGAACCGTTGGCTCCTCCTCGGCCTCGCCGCCAGCGTTCTCCTCCGGATGGTCCCCGAGTTCGTCCCCCCGGTCGGGGCCGCCTTCCGCACCGAAAGCTTCCCCCTCGAATGGTGGCTCTACATCCTCCCCTGCCTTCTCCCCGGCTTCATCGTCCTCGAAACCGAAAAACTCGTCCGCCGCCGGCTGGGAAGATTCTGAAATCGAAACCCGAATCCATATCGCTCCCTTGACTGGGAAGCGGCCGGACAGGAACCTCGACCCGCCAGCCGGATTGCCGCGAAACAGGAGACCGGACGAGGGTCTCCCCACACTCTCCGAAACCCGGAGCCCCCTCATGAAACCGGAAATACCAACTCCAGGATCATGAAAACCGGATTCCTCACCGTTGCGCTCGCGTTCCCGTTGTCTCTCCACGCCGGCGTCGAAATCGACATCGCACGCTTCGGAGACAGCCTCGGAGGATGGAAAAAACGCGACAAAACCCTCACCGTCGACTACCCCTACGCCGGCTCCGAATACCGCACCTACAAGCCCGAAATCACCCCCACCCCCGACAACGGCATCTTCGTCACGGTCCGCATCGACCACCGCCGCGGCTTCTTCCAGAGCAACGACCACGCCGTCCTCGAAGTCACCTACAGCTCCGACGGATCGGTCGCCTCCGCCCAGTCCTCCATCGCCCTCCAGGGCCGCATCATCACCTCCGACCTCATCCGCATCGGAACCAGCGCCGGAGCGAAGCTCAACGCCGTCGACCGCGCCGTCAAGATCGGCTCCGACCTCGTGGCCGACCTCTCCTCGAAAATCCTCCGCGAAAAGGCCGTCGAAGCCGGCCGCGTCTCGTTCCCCGCCGCCCTCCGCCACAACTACAACCTCCTCTACCGCGCCATCCGCGTCATCCCCGAGGCCGTCGAGGTCGACCCCCTCCCCGCCCTCCCCGCCCCCGAACAACCCCCGGAACCCGAAGAGCCCCGGGAACCCGAAGAAAAAATCCCCGAGGCCGAAGATCCGGAAACCACCAAACCCGATCACACCCCCTCCGAGCCACAAGACCCCTCAACCCCCGACCTCGAAATCAAACCCTACGGCGCAAGCGGAGAGTCGTAATCCCGACCGGTCCCCGCCCCCGGAAACCCGATTCCCGCCGTGACACTCACGGCAATCCCGACCCCGGATCCAGTGGGAGGCTATGTCGCCCACAACCCCGAAACGGGCAGGCACGTCCCAAGGGGAGCCCGCCAGAAGGGGAAGCCGCAACAACACGCGGGGAGCAGATCAGGATGATATCAGTGAGGAGATCACGCCATGGCGAAGAAGAAGGATACCATCAGTGCCGAAGAACTTGACCGTCGTTTTGACGACGGTGAGGACATTTCCTCTTACTTGGACTGGAGGTCAGCCCGTCGGCCCGGCCTTGAACAGCGGAGGGTGAACGTGGACCTGCCGATCTGGATGATCGATTCCCTTGACGGGGAGGCGAAGCGGATCGGGGTCACGAGGCAATCCATCGTGAAGGTCTGGCTCGCGGAACGGATCAAGGCAGAACAAGGCAGCTGACCAACCCGCTACCCGCTGAGAGACGGAGCAGGGAAGGTCTTTTCGTTCCGGTCGGGTCGCGGTGGCCGGCGTTTTACACGCTTCGTTTTTTCCATCCGAGGGCGATCAGGGTGCAGAGGCCGATGACGGCGACCATGACGAGGGCCTCGCGGCTGCTGCTTCGGGGTTCCGGCGCCCGGAACCTGAGATCGAGTTCCATGGGGGCGTCCTTCTCGACCTTGACGGTGCGGTGGAACGAGAAGACGCGGCCCTCCTCGGGGAGGGTGACGGTGATGGCCTGCGGGGCGGGCTCGGCGGCACGCTGGTGGTCGACGAGGGCCTCCGCGATGATGCGCAGGGCGGTATTGACCTCGGCGGGGTTGCCCTTGGTGAACTCGGTGATTTCCTGCGGACGGAAGCGGACGTCGTTGCGATTGATGATGCCGTTGTTGTCGGCGGCCTGTTCGAGTTGCGCGTCGCGCTGGAATCCGGGATCCTCCCCCTTGTTGTCGAGGTAGAAGCGCTGCCGCCGGGTGTTGAGGCCGACGATGGCCTGCTGCTCCCGGAGCGCCCGCAGCTGGACGCGGGCGTCTTCGTTCGAGGCGGCGTCGAGGGCGTAGTTGCCGGCGACCGTCTCGAGGACGCGGGCGGCCTTTTTCTGCCGGCCTTGGTTGAGGTCTTCATTGACCTTCGCCAACATGACCTGTCCCTGAGCTTCCTGCCGGTCGTGCATGCTTCTCGACTTGGCGAGGTATTGCTCGCGATCGAACTCCGGTCCCATGGCGACGCCGCGCAGGTCGAGGCTGCCGTCGTGCCGGACCAGCTCATAATCCTGCGGCACGATGACCTTCCATTCGATGTTCTCGAGGGGGACGTTCAATTCCGGGGTGCGGAGTTCCATCCGGCGGAAGCTTTCGCCGGGCGTCGAGTAGACGAATCGCACTTCGGCGGTCTCGTCGTCGGGCCCCGGAAGGACGTAGAACAGGCAGGAGGACCCTTGGCGCACGATGCTGACGCTTGCGCCGTTGACGAAGGCGTTGTAGAGCCTGCCTTCTTCCGGCAAACCGACCCGCAGGGTGCTGCGCTGGACCACCTCGATGTCCAGTTCGACGGCCGTCAGCAGCTTTCCGACCGGCGAGACCACCGTGGTGAACCGGCCGCCTGCAACCCGCAGCTTGAGCGCCTCGGCCACCGCATGGCGCCGCACCGCGAGGGTCAGGGTCGTGGCCGGCGGCACGGCCCGCAGTGCCAGCGCGGGGATGCTCCGGTTCCGCGCCTCCCGAAGCTCTTGCGGGACCGCGTTCCAATCGAGCTGCTGCCAGCCTTCCGGGAGCGGGCCGGGATCGGGATCGAGCCGCGCCCCGGACCGGATCGCGAAGTAGTAGGGAGGGGTCTGGCGGATTCCGGGGAACTCAACCATCCGGAGCGCTTCGCGGTTTCCGGGGCGTTCCGCGGTGCGTTCCCATTCCAGCCGGAGGTTCAGCGGGCCCACCACCCGGCGCTTGAACTGCACCCGCCAGAGGTCGCCGTTTTCCTCGATGCGGGCGATCGAGCTGATTCCCCCGCCGCTGGCGCGCACCGTCCTGGTTTCCTGATCGCCCAGTCCGGGCAGGCGCACGTCGAGGGAGCGAATCGAAGCGTTCTCGACGTTGAGATCGGCCACGATGTTGGTGCGGGTCTGTCCTTCGCGAAGAACGGCCTCGTGGAGGACCCGGCCGGTGACCCACGGCTCGAGTTTCTCGATGGCAACCCGCAGTTCCCATGCGCGTTGCAGGATGCGGAAGGCCAACGCCCCCTCGCCCTGTCCGCCGATGGTGCGCGGATCGACCTCCGACACGTTGCGGCGGGTCATGGTCTCGAGGCGGATGCCCTTGGTGGGTTTCAAGACCAGCTCCCCGGTCTGGCGTCCGGCTTCCCGCAACTCGAACCGCGGGACCAGCCAGCCCTCGGGATCGGCGGCCGGCGCCGGTCCCGTCATGGACAGCGCGAATTCCTGCTCCCCGATCGTCTTGCCGTTCAGGTGCATGATGACGTATCGCGCGCCCTCCTCGGTGAGTTCCGTCCAGTGGCTGAGGGCGGGTCCGCTGAGCGACTCGATTTCGAGCCCCGGCGGCAGCGGGAAGCTCATCCGGAACACCCCGGCGCGCATGATCTCGGCCTTGAAGTTCACCCCGACGACGAGGCGCTCGTCGCCGATCGACACCACCTGCCGCGTGGTCACCCGCAGTTCCGGCGCCACGGGGGCCACCCGCAGCCGGAGCGATCCCCCGCCCTTTCCATAACGGTAGACGCCGCGGAGGACGGGCTTCGACCCGCCACGCTCCGGGATCAGGGACCGGTCGAAATCCGCGAGGTTGACCTCCGACAGCCCCTCCGGTTCGGCCTTCTCGAGCTGCGTCTCGGGCCCGAAGGCCACCCCCAGCAGCCCGACTTCGTTGACCGCCGCCGGAACCGCAAGGGGCGCCAGTTCCGTCTCCGACGGCAGCGGATCGAGGCGCCCCTGGGTCTCCACCACCAGCGAGAAGGCCTCCGCCTGAGCCGGCTCGATCACGATATTCAGCTCCCGTTTTCCCGCGTCAAACTGCCATGTCCGCACGGGGCCCGAGCCGGCCTCGCTCACGGTGAACCCTTCGGGGATCGTCACGGCCAACTCCCGGACCAGACCCCTCGAAGGGCGCACCCGCACCACGTGCCGGCCGTCGACCACCCCCGGGCCGGGCAGATAGAGGTTGGCCACCTCGACGAAGAACTCCCTCTTCTCCGCCGCCACGTCGCGCACCTTCGGCCGCAGGATGATCGAAGCCTCCCGCCGCGGCGCGAGCAGGAGCGACGCCCCGCTGTGGCCGTCGGGCAACCCCTCCCGCCCCTCGACACGCATCGCGGCCTCCGAATCGATCTCCCAGCCGGCGCGGTCGATCTGCACCCCGAGTTCCTGCACGGCCGCCGGCCCGGTGGGAACCGCGATCTGCCGCGCGTTCGCGCCGGCCTGCATCTCCAAGGCGAACGCGGCCTCATGACGGGCAAACCCCCCGGCCCGCGGCGCCGCGTCCGCCGGAAGGCGCGGGCCGCGAATTGATACGACGTATGCCGTACCAAATCCCGGGACGCTCCGCTTGCCGACCCGCAGCGCTTCTCCTCCCTCGAACTTCTTCAGGATGGCGGGGGCCTTCAGCAGGAGGAAGGTGTCGCCCGGCTCGCCGCCGACCCGGATCGATCCCCCGGCCTGCAGGCGGCCCTTCGCGATCGTCCAGTCCTGTTGGATGCGTTCCGCGGCCTTGAGGCCTTCCGGCAGCACCGGGGGCGGCGGGGCTGCTTCGCCGGCAGCCTTTCCGGCGGCGGCCTCGTCGATCGCGCCCCCGCCGAGGATGAGGCCGAGGATCACGAGGGAGGCGGTGGACGGTCCGGAGAGGGGTCCGCCGGATTCCCCCTGCTCCTTTTCCTCCTTGTCATCGGCTTTCGGACCGGCCTCGACTTTCCGCGCTTCCTTCCGGGTGCGCAGCCAGCCACGGAATTCCCAGTAACGATCCCCGCCCCAACGCCACAGCCAGGGCAGCAGGAGGAAGGCCAGCGCGATCGCAAGCAGCACAAAGAACGGAACCGCCCCCCCGCGCTGCATCAACAGGCCGATCGCCACGACGACGATGCCGCCCCACCGGAGCAGGAGCCGCCGCTGCTTCCGAAAGACAGAGCCACCCAGCAAGCCAAGGCCGGCGACGATCACGGCAACCCCCAACAGGTCGAACCGGGCCCTCAAGGGAGTGTAGTTGCCGACCTCCAGCGAGAGTTGGCCGCCGGGCGCGATGACGGGCAGGGAATACTCGAGTCCGTGCAGGTTCTCCCGCACCTGCGTGCCCGCCCGGGCCGCCAGCACGAGCGAGATCACCAGTGCAAGGGTCAGCAGCAGAATGCCGGCCAGCCCCGGCCAGCGGTTCCGGGAGTCCCCGCCCCGCATCCACACCCCCGCCGCAACGAACAACAGAATCACTACCGTCGCGCCAAGGGCGCGGTCCGCGATCCATTCCAGACCGGTCTCCGACAGGACCTGGGTCCTCAGCGGCAGGCCGCCCCGCTTCGGGACAAGGACGCGGTCGTGTTCGCCACGCACCGTCCACTTCGTTTTCAGGACCGGCGCCTCGATCGCCGGAAGTTCGAGGCGCGCCCGGCTGCCTCCGCCCGAGGGATTGCCGAGCCGCAGTTTCACTTCCACCGGGGCATTGGCGCCCACCCCGGCCGGCAACGGGATCAGGGTGTGCCGGCCGTCCTCTCGCGCGCTGACGTCCTCCCCGTTCACCTGCACCGCCCAGCGCTGCGACGCTTCCGGCAGCCTGACGCGGAAGACGCGGCGGCCACGCGACTTCACGATCATCGCGACCTCCGTGACGACCTCCCCGTCCTGCGAGACCCGGCTGGCGGCTTCCGCGAACTCGACCACCTGCGGCAAGGTCTCGGCGGGGTCGAACCAGTCGACGTTCATCGCGAGTTCGAACGGACGGGAGGTATACTGGTAAGTCGCCAGCGCCGGAGCGCTGCTCAACAACCGCAACTCCGCCGGGAGCTCGAGCGGGTCGAGTTCGATGAGCCCCCTGACCCGTTCGACCTGCGGGTTGACCCGCACCGAACTGACGACCTGGATGTATCCGCGTTCGCCGCGCACTTCAAGCGGTTCGACCATGCCGGGATTGATGACCATGCCCTGGCCGGCAACGGCTTCCTGGTACGTCACCAGCAACGTGTAGGGGCCCACCACCGGTTGGTGCAGGCTGACGACCAACTCGCCGTCTTGAGGGCGCCGGCTCCGCACGTCCAGTCCCTCGACGCAGACGTTCTCAGCGCCCGGCGGGATCTTGAGCTTCCACTCGGAAACGGGGGCGCCGGTCACGAAGTAGTTCAGCAGGACGCTGGCATAAGCGGTCCGGTCCTCGAGGGCATAGAGGTGGAAGACATCCGCCTGCACGCTCTGCGGGAGGCTCTCGATCCGCAGCGTGACACTCCAGTCACGTCCCCGGATGCGGAAGGCTTGCTGCAAGTCGTCCCGGCTCTCGTGGAACCGCGAAAGCGGAATCTCGGTCAGCTTCGCGGAATTCTCGACTGCGATCCGGTAACCGGGGGCGCTCGCGACCCCGGCCTCGCCTCGCACCGACTTGGCGGCGGGGTAGCGCAGGAGCGGCAACGTCCACGGGCCGTCCGCGGCGGGCTCGTTCTTTTCGAGATGCACCCGCACCAACTGGCGGCCTTCGACTTCCTTGCCGAACGTCACTTTGAGTGACCGCTCGCCGTTCTCGACCTGCGTTCCGGGGTGGTGATCGACCACTTCCGCCCCGGTCACGGAGACCACCGCGTAGTCCGCCGGAATCATCAGGTCCCACTCGCGAAGGGGCGCCTCGCGGATGTCCAGCTC
>Ga0180429_10002681_pt1 | contig 14576 bp, 17 predicted proteins | sample SS_ome_FD_132428 | JGI IMG/M metagenome (GOLD analysis project Ga0180429, IMG submission 132428) | Hypersaline lake sediment archaeal communities from the Salton Sea, California, USA - SS_1_S_1 metaG | ecosystem: Environmental > Aquatic > Non-marine Saline and Alkaline > Hypersaline > Sediment ...
CGATCAGGCCGACGATCGCGCCGCCACCGAAGAACGCGCCCGTGCCTCCTTGGTCGAAGCCGGCGATGGTGTTCCCCATCACCACTCCGAAGATGATCACGCCGATGCCGATAGCCAGCATCACCATGCCGCTGCGGTAGGGCAGGCGCTTCTTGGGTTCGTCCAGCTTCAGGTTGTCGATGGGGGTGCCCAATTCGATGGCCTTCTGGACCAGTTGGGTCTTGTTCCGCTTCTGCTTGTATTCGACGACCATCGCCACGATGGGAATGCTGAACACCATGATGATGGCGATGATGGGAATGAATACAGCTGTGACTTCGGTCATGTTTTCTCCTGTATGGCTCCGCGGCCTCATGTGGCCCGCTTCCTTATTCACAGGCTCTGACCCGGTGCCCACGAAAAGGGTTTCACCCCAGCCGCGGGCACCGTAACCTTTTCGCCATGGATCGGTCCAAGTCAGCGATGGAAGCGGCGACTCTACAGAAGCAGGGCACCGAGGACCCCCGGGAGGAGGCCCGGACCTATCTCCCCCTCGACCGGCGGCGGGCCACCCGCTTCCTGGCCGACTGGGAAACCTATGTCGGCGCCCTGCTCCGCCGTATGCGCGTCGAGGAGGAGGAGGTCCTCTACAGGGTTTTCGACCGGGCCCTCGGCGCCCTTCCCGATTTTCGCGGCGAGAGCCGGATATCCACCTGGCTCTACCGCATCGCCTGGCGGGAGGGCATCCGTTACCTGGAGAAGGCCGGGCGACTGGGCGAACGCGAGGCCCCCATCGAGGCGGCGGCCACACATGCCGATCCGGGGGATGACCCGCAAAGAGTTCTCGAGCGCTTGGAATCGGCCGAGCGGGTGAGAGAGGCGCTGGCTCGCCTCGGTCCCCTCGACCGGGAGGCGCTGGCGCTCCGCTATCTCGAGGATCTCAAGCTCTCGGAACTCGCCGAGCGTCTTGACATTCCTCTGGGAACGGCGAAGGTTAGGGTGCACCGGGCTCTGGCCCGGCTCAGAAACGAATTGGAGGACAAGTCATGACGGAGCGCTGGGCACGAATCGGCGAGCATCTCAAAAACGCCGCGCTCTACGAGGATCCCGATGCGCGGCCCCCGGGTCAGGCTTGGCGCCGCCGCCTGCTCGATCATCGCGGCGGCGAGGTGATCGTTCTCGACCGCGGAAGCTCCAGCCTCAAGCCCCTGCTGATATTTTTGCCCCTGGTCCTGCTGGTCCTCCTGATGGTCTTTTCGGTCTGGGGAGCCTACGCGCCCGCCGCAGGCGACGAGGACGGCCCGGGAGGCATGCTGAAACTTTCGATGCAGCTGCTCGATATTCAGTTGCCCGCCGTCAATATCTGGTATCTTCTGATCCTCGGCGCCGCCGTGACGCTGATCACCTTCATCGCGCGGGGACGCGCACCCAACTTCCTGCCCCTGGACTGGTGATCGTGGGATATTTCTCTTTCAAGATGAAGGGTGGCACTCGCGTCGCCCCAGGAGTGCGACGCCTCATTTTGCCGGAGGACCAGCCGCGCGCCCTCGCCAATTCGAGGGGCGTGCCCCTGACGCTCACGCTGAGGGACGGTCCCGCCCGCAACGGCATCCTCGCTCCCGACGGCAGCACGCCCTGGGGCTGCATCTTCTTCATGCTTTTCGCCGCCGCACTCTTCGTCGCGATTTTCTCGCGAAACTGGGCCGTGGTGCTTTCCCTGACGGGGCTGATACTGCTCTGGGGATTCTACAATCATCCGCGGCGTCAGGCGGCCGAACCGGTGATGACGGCTCTCGGCCGAATCGGCCAGGGTCACGGCGGCGAGGCGGTACGCGAGATGAACCGCGCCCTCGACAAGTTGTCCGAGGGGGACGGCATCCACTACATGGCGGCGCTGGCGCAGATGAGCGCGGGCGGCTGGCAGAGTGCGCTGGAGCATCTGGAGCTGGCCGAACTGCAATTTCGGTCCTACGCGGAGTATCACCATCTTCTGGCGATGGCACACAAAGCCTTGGGAAACATTGAGATGGCGATGGAATGCCTCGGGAGGGCGAGAGAATTCGAGGATTATCCGCACCGGGAGGCGCTGGATCGGGAGCTTCAGTGATATTGCCTGGAACTCTCTAGGCATGGAGGCGTAAGGGAGAGGCCTTGAACAATTGAGAGACCTCCTGAATTACCTCCTTAGGCAAAGGGTTGAGACGAGAAGGCGGGCCGGACGGCTCGCCTTTTTTTAGTCCAAGGAGTCGAGGGCGTCCAGAACTTCCTGGGCGGGGATCATCGTATCCAGGCGCGGGAAAACTTTCTTCCAGACCAGCCACCCTTCTTCGTCGATGATGAACACGCCCTTTCGATGAGCGCGCTCGGGTCCGCCGACATAGAGCCCCCATCGCTTGACCACGGCGCTGTTCATGTCCGAAAGAAGATGCGCGCCGATGAAGCCGTACTCCTCTGCCCAGGCCTTGTGCGTGTAGGGATTGTCGCGGTTCATGGCCAGCACCACGGCTGCGCGCCGGGTGAACTCCTCGCGCTTTCCCGCCAGATCGAAGAGGAACTGGTTGCAGGACGGACAGAAATCGTAGCGGTAGAAAACCAGCACGACCTTCCGACCGCGGTAGTCGCTGAGCTCCACGGGATTCATCTTGAAATCCATCACCTGGAAGTCCGGCGCGCGTTCGCCGATGCGGGGAGTCTCGTGGAAACCCCCCTCCTCGATATCCTCCACCGGGCCGTCCCAATCGCCGGCCTCCGGCGGCGGGCCCGAAAGAATCTGACGCAGATCCATCAGCATGCGCGTGAAATCGAACTCCGCGGGCTTCAGCGTGATGTCGTGGCTGAAGCGCACGATGTTGTCCGCGTCGAGGATGAAGAAGGCGCGCTTGTTCACGCGCTGGGAGCCGCGAGGGATGAAGGTGCCCCACTCCCTGGCCACGCGGTTGTCGAGGTCGGAGTAGAGCGAATAGTGCTCGAGGCCCAGCGCCTCGCTGAAATTGCGATTGGCGTAGATCGACTCCCGGCTGATGGCCAGGAAGTGCCGTACACCGATGCGCCTCATGTCGGGGGCCAGGGCGTCCATTCCCGGAATCTTGTTGCCGCAGTAAAAGGAGAAGGCGGTCGGAAAGAAGTACACCGCCTTGGGCCCCTTGAGGTCGTAGAATCGGACTCTCTGCCCGAGGTGATTCAGCAGGGTGAAGTCGGGGGCCTTGTGGCCTGGCGGAATGATCAAATTGCGTCCTCCGGACATTTCTCTTTCATTCAGATTAGGGGCGGAAGGTGCCGGAGTCAACCGACGCGCTTGAGTGAGGGAGCCCTGCCTGATAGCCTGAGGCATGACCCAAGGATATCCCCCTTCCGCCGATGACGGGGCCGCCCTGTTCCGCGTGCCCCTCGAATCCTGGAGCTCGCCGGACGACATGCTTTCCTGCTTGGGCGGCGGCAGCGCTTTTCTCCTTGAAAGCGCCGGCGATCCGCAGAGCTTTTCCCGATGGACCATGATGGGCAGTCATCCGGTGGCCAGGTTCATCAGCAGGAAGGGTCGGAACCGTTTTCACTGGATGAGCCGCGGCCAGGTCTGGACCTGGGACGAGGCCCCGCTGGCCGCCCTGCGCCGTGCGATGGCGGCCTTTCCCGCGCCCGCATCGTCGGAGGCGATTCCCTTCGCGGGCGGCGCGGTGGGGGTGCTGTCCTACGAGCTCGGACGCTCGCTCCTGCCCCTGCATGCATCTGCGCGGGACGATCTCGATCTGCCCGAGCTTTCTTTCTTCTTCTTCGATCGCATCCTGCTCTTCGATCGCGTGGAGGAGCGCGGCTGGGCCCTCGCCTACGCGCGCGGCTCGAGCGAGAAGGAAGCTACCTGCGAGGCGGAAGTTCGAGCGCGACTTCTCGCGGAGGAAACCATCGCGCGCATGAGCGATGCCGAGCCGGTCGAGGATGAACCGTGCGGCGCCGGAACCATGTCACTCGAACTTTCCCTGGACGCGGACGCCTACCGCCGCGCGGTCGGGCTCTGCGTGGAGAACGTCCATGCGGGAGAGGCCTACGAGCTTTGCCTCACCACGCGCTTCGAGACGGAATTCCGCGGCGACGCGCGGCGCCTCTATCGCGAGCTGCGCCGCCGCAATCCGGCCCCCTTCGCCACCTTCCTGCGTTTACCCGAGGCGACGCTGGTCGGATCCAGCCCCGAACGCTTCCTGAAGGTATCGCCCGACGGACGCGTGGAGGCCCGGCCCATCAAGGGAACCCGGCCGCGCGGCGAAACCCCGGCGCGCGATGCGGCCCTGCGCGCGGAGCTCGCCGGCAGCCGGAAGGACCGGGCCGAGAACGTGATGATCGTGGACCTGCTGCGCAACGATCTCTCCCGCGTCTGCGCCACGGGAAGCGTGGAGGTTCCCGAGCTCTGCGCCATCGAGGACTATGCCTCGGTCTTTCAGATGGTCTCCACAATCACCGGCCGCCTTGCCGAAGGCCGCGACCTCTTCGACCTGCTGGCCTCCGCCTTTCCCGGAGGCTCCATGACCGGTGCGCCGAAGATCGCGGCGATGAACATCCTGGAAAGGCTCGAGCCCCTAGTGCGGGGATACTACTCGGGCGCGGCCGGGTATCTCGGCTTCGACGGTTCGGCGGACCTGTCGATGGTGATACGCTCCGTGCAGATCATTGGAAAGAGGGCCATGGTGGGCGCGGGCGGCGCGGTACTCGCCTCCAGCGATCCGGACATGGAGTGGCTGGAGGCGACGGCAAAGGCTCGGGCGCCGCTGGAGGCGCTGGCTGCGGCGCAGGGATTGGAACTGAAGGGGGAATGGACGCAGTAAAAAAGGGCCCTTGGCGGGCCCTGAAGAACGTCTTGCGCCAATGTGAAACCACTGGTAAGCGGTGGCGTTGACGGATCTTCTCTCGTCCCGCATTCGACGAGTGTCCACAGGCACTCAGAGCGGGTTGTTATTCCCCGACAAAGCCGAGGCGACGGGACACTGTAAGTATAGCAAAGCTTGGACCGCGTGGACAGCGCACTCCGGCGTTCTTTGATGGAAAGGAATCCCGAATGAAAATGCGGTGGCGCATATTCTTGACCTGCTTGACGATGGCGAGCGTCATGGCCGCGCCCGCATTCGGAGCGCACCTTGGCTGGCACGTGATCCACGGCCTCGCGCCCGTTCATCCGGAAGATCCGGCTGACGCCTTTCTGGCCGCGCATGAAACGAGCCCGCGCATGTCGGCGGCATGGGGCGAAGGAGAGAGCCTCTATCTCTTTCTTGCCGCGCAGGAAGAGGACATCGAAGCCGCCACCTTGTCGGTCGGATCCTTCGCGCATGAATCCTGGGGAGCTCTGGCCCCTTCGTGTTTCGGTCTCCACTGGTGCGACGAAAGGGGCTCGGCCTTGCAGAATGCGGCGATTCCCGCACGCATCGAAAGGGGAAAAGGCCGCTGGGCGCGTCTGGACTGGACGGCCCCGGTGGATGCCGAAGCGGGCACCTACACCGGATGGATTCGATTTCAGAGCGAAGCCATCGCCGACAGCCTCGCGCTTCTGCTTCAGATCTGGGAATTCGATCGTCCCCGCTCCGCTCCAATTCACAGGATGGAGCAAGGCAGTGCGCCGACAATCGAAGCGATCGCCTTCGGCGAGGAGAGTCGCGGACGCGCCCGTGTGCAGTCGAAGGGCTGCGGCGACCTTCCCGGTCCGGGGGCGGGACCGCTTTCCGCGCGCGTCCTGCCTCTTGCGGCCTGGCTCGCCGGACTGAATGAGCTGGTCATCGAGGGCGCCGACGCGGTCTTCGAATTACACTACGAGGACGGACTCGACGATCTCGCCTACATGGTCCTGCTTCGCGAGGATCCAAGTCTTCTCGCCGAACGCATCGCAGCGCTCCTTCCGGTTCGGGATCTGATCGATTGGGATCAGGATCCCTCCGAGTTGCTTCACTGGCGACTGGCGGCGGGCGCCTTCCTTTCGGGCGAAGAGCGAATCGCACTCGATCTCGTTCGCGAGATGGAGTCGCTGCGATCCGGCGCGAGGGGACATCGTCGCTCGCTTGCCGACGCGGAGGGTCCGGCCTGGGGATGGAAGCGTGCTCGAAAAATCGAAGCGCTCGCGGACGACGGTCTCCGCCTGACCCTGGATGCCGACCGCTCCACCGCGCGTTTCACGCCGCGGCCGAGAGATTGGCGTCGCGACGGCTTCCTGGAAATGGAATTGAAGTCGGAAAGCGGGAACATGGTTCTGGAACTCGTCCTCGAGCAGGCCGGCTTCCGCAAGAAGACCTGGAGCTACAGGCTTCACCTGAGAGAGGGCGAGACGCGGAAGCTCAATGTTCCCCTTCCACGCGAGGCGATCGATCTGGGCAAGGTGAACGCCCTGAAGCTAAGGTTGATTGAGGCCGAAGCGGAGGCGGCGACTTTCCAGCTACGAAACTTGGCCCTTCGCTAGCCGCCGGGCTTGCGCGCGAGGGCCTGGATGAGGCAGGCCTCGCCCATGTGCAGGGCGCCCTCGGAGAGGTCCCGCTTCAGTTCGCGCAGGATCATCCACTCCGCATCGGGAAAGTCGCGCTCGAATTCTTCCCTTTCGTAGAGGAGGTCCGGATTTCTCGGACCGCCGCTGCTGCGCATTATCTGTTCGCCGCGAAACAGTTCGGCCAGAAAGATGCCGCCGGGCGCGAGCGAGTGCCAGATCCTGGAGTGCAGCGCGGGACGATCCGCGGAGGCAAGGTGCAGGAAGACTAGGAGGATCGCATCGAAGGCGCTTTTCTCCGGCCTGAACTCGCGAATATCGGCGAGCAGCGTTTCGACCCGAACCTTCCGCCGATGAGCCAGGTGACGCAGTTTGTCAAGGCCCACCGAAGAGCTGTCCACGGCTAGAATCCGAAATCCTCGTTCCGCCAGCCAGACTTCGTTCCGCCCCTCGCCCGCGCCCAACGAGAGCACGCGGCCCTCCGGTTTCAGGCGATCCACCGATTCGGCCAGGAAGCTGTTGGGCTCAAGCCCATAGACGTATTCCTCATCGCTGAATCGCGCATCCCACATTTCCCTCTCGTTCATCGCAGGGGTTTCTGTACGCGACTGAAATAGTCCTTCAGCATCTTGCCCACGACGGGACTGAGGAAGATCAGGGCCACCAGGTTCGGGAAGGCCATCAGGCCGTTGGTGATGTCGGCGATGGTCCACATGAGCTTCACCTTCATGGCCGCGCCGAGAGGTATCAGGAGGATGTAGATCCAGCGATAGACCTTGATGCCGCGAGGGCCGAAGATGTAATCGACGCTACGGTCGCCGTAGTAACTCCAGCCGATGATCGTCGAGAAGGTGAACAGGACGATCGCTACCGACACGACGGCGCCGCCCATCCCCGGCAGCAACTGTTCGAAGGCCACCTTGGTGAGGATCGTGCTGTCGTATTGCGCGCCCGTGGAAGGGTCCACCTGGCTCCAGAGCCCCGACATCAGGATGACCAACGCGGTCATCGTGCAGATGAGCAGCGTGTCGATGAAGGGACCGACCATGGCGACCAGGCCCTCGCGCACCGGTTCCTTGGTCTTGGCCGCCGCGTGCGCGATGGGCGCGCTGCCCAGACCCGACTCGTTGCTGAAGACGCCGCGCGCCACGCCGTGCTGGATGGCGAAGGCCACCGTGCTTCCCGCGAAGCCGCCCGCCGCCGCCACCGGGTTGAAGGCGTGATGGAAGATCAGCCGGAAAACCTCCGGCACCATGCCGGCGTTCTTGATGAGAATGACGAGGGCGCCGACCACGTAGATCACGCTCATGATGGGCGTGAGCTTGCTGGTCACCTTGCCGATGCGCTTGATGCCGCCGATGATGACCATCCCCGCGAGCACCGCGAAAACGATGCCCGACACGCTGCGCGGGATATGCAGGCTCTCTTCCAGGGGCAGGGCCATGCTGTTGGCCTGGATCATGTTGCCGATGCCGAAGCTGGCGATGGCGGCGAAGAGGGCGAAGGTCCAGGCCAGCCACTTCTGGAAGCGGAGGCGCTCGAGAGTCGGGGAAAGCCGCGCGCCCAGTTGGGACGTCGAGGAAAGCCACAACTTCGACAGTCGCCAGAAGGCCAAATTGACGAGGGCCATGATGCCCGCGGTCGCCAGAATTCTGACCGGCGGCGGCGCGTCGAGCAAGTCGCCCGTGAGCCAGCGGCCCAGGAAGAAGCTTCCGATGAACACCGCCAGCTTCACCAGCGAGCCCAGCCAGCGATTTCCGAGCCCGTGTTCGAGGTAGTACATGGGACCGCCGGCGGCATTGCCCGCCTCGTCGAACTCGCGGTACTTCATTCCCAGGGTGCAGCTCGTGAACTTGAGGCCGCTGCCGAGCAGGCCGGTCACCCACATCCAGAATACCGCGCCGGGGCCGCCGGCCGCGATCGCCGTGGCCACGCCCGCGATGTTCCCCGTGCCGATGGTGGCGCTCAGCGCCGTGGTCAGGGCCTGGAAGTGGCTGATGTCGCCCGCATCGCGTGGGTCGTCGTACTTGCCGCGCACCAGCGCGAGGGCGTGCCCGAGGCGTCTGAGTTGGACGAAGCGGAATTTCCAGGCGATGAAGATGCCCGTGCCCACGAGGATGAAGGCCAGGAAATTTCCCCAGACCCAGCCGTCGATCCTGCCGAGGATTTCCATGAGCTCATCGCTGGGCATGAGGCGGGCTTCCATTCTCGTGAAGAATGCTTCGACGGGAGCGAAGAGGCTCTGGAGCCGGTCCATAGGGGTCCTTTCGCTAGGGCCTTTACGACTCTAGCCAGCGCTTTCCGAATTGGCAACGAACGAAAAACCCCCTCCGGGCGGAGGGGGTAGGTGTGGAATATTCAAGGGATGTCTATCGACGCCGGGAAGGCCCCGGGCGTGCGGGCCTATCCTCGTCGAAGCGATCATGGATGCGCTCCTTCACTCCGCGCAGATGGCGATCGAACTGCTTATCGAAGAGCACGTACTTGGCCTTCTGCCCGTCGTCGAGGAGATCGAGAAGCTCGGCCTGCATGGCGTGATGCCGCTGCATCCACTCTCCACGCATGGCGTGAATTTCCATGGCCGCCTCGGCCGAGGCCCGCGCGTCCACCTTGTCCTGGGCGAGCATTTCTTTCAGGGCTTTCAGTTTGGCTTCGACAGCCTCGTGGTTCTCGTCCCGCTCCTTGTTCATCTCGGCGATGAGGGGATAGATCTTCGCGGTCTGTTCCTCGCTGAGCTCCAGTTCCTCGGTGAGCTTGAAGAGCCGGAAGCCCTCCAGCATCTCCCGGGGAGGGCGGTCGAAGTCGGGACGGTCATGCCTGGATCGGGGGGCGGGCTGTGCGATGGCCGCTCCGGCGAGCAGGACGATGAATAGGGTAAGGGTGATCTTCTTCATGGTGATCCTCCTAGATCGTGTCCAGGCTGAAGCTTTCGAGTTCACTGAGGAAGGCTTCGCGTTTCTCGCTAGACCAATCGTCGCCGCTCAGTTCGTAATCGATTTCAAGTATCTCGCCCAGGTCGCCTCCGCCGCTTTCCCATTCGCCGAGGTATTCGGCGAACTGGTCCTCAGAAACGAGGAAATAGCCGGGGTCTCCCCCGCCGCGGGGGAGCATCCAGAAAAGGGCGACCAGGATCAGCAGGGCAGGTGCCGCCGCCAGCGCCCATCCGCGGACGCGGAAGCGGCGGTTCCGCTCGATTCTGTCGGCCACGAGCGACTCGATGCGCCGGGCGGCCATGGAGTTCAGCCTCGGCGGCTCAGGCTCCAGGATATCTCGGATTCGACGGTCATTCATCTTTCCAACCTCTTATCTGGATCTCGGATTCCAATCGGCGCCGACTTCGCGAGATCAGGCTTCGCACCGTGGCCTCGCTGGAGCCGATGGCTTCGGCGATCTCATCATAGGGACGGTCGTCGAGTACCCTCAGCGAGAAGGCCACGCGCGCCTTGGCGGGCAACTTTTCGATAAGCTCCTCGAGCCGCGCACGCTGCTGGGCGAGCGCCGCGACCGCGTCGGGAAGCAGGTCCTCGGTCGAAGGTTCGGGGCCCTCGCCTTCTCCGCCGCTTGAAAGGGGAAGCCAGCGCCGCAGCTTCTTCGCCCGGATTCGATTCAGGGCCAGGCGAACCGCGATGCGTCGCAGCCATCCCACGGGATCTCCCTCGCCCCGGAAACTCCGGAGGCGCGAGTAGGCCCTTAGGTAGGTGTCCTGGAGAAGGTCTTCCGCCTCGCTCTCGTCGCGCAGAATGCGCAGGAGGGTGGCGTAGAGGGTGTCCTGGCTCCGCCGGACCCAGAGTTCGAAGGGCTCGCCCGCAAGCAGATGCCCGCGCTCGGCGCCTCCCATCTCTTCCGGCTGTTCCATGACGCTCACTCTCACAGGCCGCGTCCTTTCTTTCAAGTTCTCGACGCGTTTCCGTCCGGAAACATCCATATGGACACGTCGCGGGACGATTCGTGGCGCTTCCGCGGGAAATTGATTCTAGAATTTTCAGGGGGATCGAGCCCGATTCGCTCTATTGATTCGTGGAAACGAGAAAACCCCGGACCCCTGTGGGCCCGGGGCACTTCATGTCCGGCGTCGTGCTTATTCCACGACCGCGAGGATGTCGGTGCGGGAGATGATGAGCATCTTCTTCCCGTCCACCTTGACCTCGTCGCCGCTGTATTTGGCGAAGAGAACTTGGTTGCCCTCCTTGACGAGCTCCTGGAGTTCCTCGTCGGTGCCGACGGCGATGATCTTGCCGACGCGGGGCCTTTCCTTGGCGGTGTCGGGGATGATGATCCCCCCGGCGCTGGTCTCTTCCTCTTCCAGCACCTCGAGAAGAACACGATCGTCCAGAGGCTTGATCTTCATGGAAGGACTCCTTTCACCTTTTCAGGCTTGTTGCCTATGAAATCCCGAGCAAACGCTTGATCTTCGGGACGTCGAAGCCCACAACGGGCTGATTATCGATGAGTAGAACGGGGACACCGCGCTGACCGGTCCGCCTCTCCATGTCCTGGGCGGCCTTCATGTCGCGAGATACGTCGATATCCTTGAAGCGTATCCCTTTGTCCTTGAGAAAGGACTTCGCCTTCCTGCAAAAAGAGCAGGTCGGGGTGGTGAAGATAATCACTCTTTTCTGTCTTTCCATAGCCAATTCCACTTTTCCTAATTGCTCAGGCGCCTAGGGGATAGTCCCAGTCGCGCCGCCGGTAGTAGGGCTCGGCCGCCGGTCCCGGGCGCAGTCCCCGGTGTCGGCCCTTCTCCCTCAGAAGGTATTCCTTTCGAATGAGCCCCGATAGGGCCCGGGAAACCGATCCGGGGTTGCAGAGCTCGCAGCCTTCCTGAATTTCCGCAATGGTGGGCGGGAATCCGTGACCTGCCGTGAATTCGACGACCGTCCTTAGGACGAACTCCTGTCGATCTGTCAGTGGCAGGCAGATTGGATCCATGACCCTCCTTCGCTCCTAGTGTAGTAAAAATCAACAAAAAATCAACATGGGCGTCGTATAATTCGCGATGAGTCGGACAGTGGCCCCTACAGCTTCAGGAGTTCGGCCACCAGCGGCGCCAGGATCCGCTCCCAATCCCGAGCGGCGGCGAGTCGGCGGAGGTGCTCGGGATCGGGCATCTCGGCCTGGAGCGCGGAGAGGGCCTCCGCGAATTCGACCGGCGATTCGGCCAGACGCACCGCCCCGCCATGCGCCCGCAGCTCCGGCGAAAAGGGCGTGGCCACCACCGGCAGGCCCGAGGCCAGATACTCGTGCAGCTTCACGGGATCGACGGCCCCCGTCAGGGCGTTGCGGACAAAGGGGATGACGGCCAGGTCGGAGTGGGACATCCACGCGGGCACTTCGCTGTAGGGCCGGGCCCCCAGGAAGTGGACGTTTGGGGGCGCCTCGCCTCGGCGATGCTCCAGCTCGGGTCTGAGCGGTCCCACCACCGGAAAGCTCATCTGCCGAAGCGAGCGGGCGACCTGGAAGAGCAGATCGAAGTCGAACCACTCGGCCACGCTGCCCAGGTAGAGGACTCGCGGCCGGTCCAGAGTTGCCAGCGCCGCGGGCTCGGGCAGTGAGGCTCCTTCGGCGAAGCGGGCCCATTCGACGCCGTTGCCGATTCTCATCACACGCCGTGCGCCCGTCAGCTCCATGTCCGCCGCCAGACGCGAGCTGGTGGCGTTGACCAGCGCGGCCCGCCGGACCAGGAGTTCCAGATTTCGGCGAAGGGAAGGCGGCGGATCGCCGAAGCCGAGCACGTCGTCCATGTGGTCGTAAACCAGAGGCGCGCGGGGGAAGATTTCGGCCAGAGGGGCCATCTCGGGATGCCCGAAGAATAGGATGGGATCTCCATCCCCCAGTGCCCTCCTGAGTTTCGAGGCCTGTCGTCGGGCGAGCAGGGCGGGCAGGGGCGGGAGCGCTTCGCCGAGGCGCGCCAGTCGGCGAATCGCCGGGCTCTTCGCGTTGCTGGGGAATACCGGCAGCGCGAGGAAGTCCATGTTCTTGCGGGCTGCGGGCGGCGCGGGATGGCTCCGGGTCCGCGGCTCGACCCAGAGCAGGCGGAAATGTCGGGCGAGCAGCTTCGCGCAATGCTGGGGACGCTGGTAGAGCCCGCCCCAGGGGATGGGCGAGAAATAGATCAGCCTACGCATCGGGGAACCAGTTTCGCAGCCTGGCGGCCAGTTCGCGGTGCATGGCCTGGGCGCGGCTCGCCAGCTCGGCTCCCGCCATGAGGATGGGCCGCATCGCCTGTCCCGCCTCGCCCGCCTGCTCCGCCCGCAGGCTGGCCACGAGTTCGTCCTGATTGTGCTCCAGAGAGAAATCCTCCGGACCCATGAGCAGCTCATGGCGGCCGAGCATGTCCATGTAGGCTTCGATCTTACTGTCGTAGGGAAGCGCGCCGAAGGGCGTGCCCGCCAGGGTCGCGAAGATCAGTGAATGCAGGCGCATGCCGACGAGAAACTCGCACTGTCCCAGCAGATGGATGGTGTCCTCGGGCCCGAAGTCGTCGCCCAGAAGCACGAAGCGGGATCGGAATTCCGCCGGAATCGTGAGCATCAGCCGGCGTCCCACCTCCGCGTCGTTGCGATCGGTGTCGGTGGGGAGCCCGCCGGTCTTGAAGGGGAAGAATATCACGGTGGCTTCAGGGTCTTCCAGCAGCCTGACGATGAAGCGGGCGAAGAGGCCGGCCGAGAGGCGACCCTTCCAGTCGCGGGCGGAAAGGGCGATACGCCGCCCCGCGGTCAATTTGAGTTTCTCGACGAGTTCGCGGCCGCGATCGGGATCGGCCGGCGGCAGCAGGAAGGCGGGGTCGGCGCCGAGGACCACGCTTCCCCCCGCGACGCCCAGATCCTCGAGGGTCTTCAGGCCCTGCGGGTCGCGCACGGAGAGAAAATGCGCCCGCGAGGCGACGCGCGCGAGCATGCGGCGGGCCCGGGCACCGCGAATGTCGTAGATGCCCGGCGCGTAGATGGCCAGCTTGCGCCCGGCCGCCAGGGCGAGCCTCGGCCGCAGAAGCCAGTATCCCAGGTTGCCCGTGGCCGTTCCCCAGAGCAGGCCGCCGCCGCCGAGAATGAAGAGGTCGCACCCGAGACAGGCCTTGAGCACGGCCCATGGTCGCCGCTTGAAGGAGTGATGCAGGGCGCGAAAGGTCAGGCTGCTTTCGTGAAGTTCCCGCGAAAGGAGAACGCCGAGGCGATCCTCGTCCCGGCACAGAATGGTGACCTCCGCGCCGGGAGCCTCCTTGTCCAGGAAGCGCAGCAATTGAACCAGGATGCAGTTGTCGCCGTGGTTTCCCGTGCCGTAGGAGCCGTGGATGGTGATACGCAAGGCCATGGTGATTCGGGCTAGAGCCCCAGCATTCCTTCCTTCAGGTCGCCCGAGATGGGATCTTCGCCGAACCAGGTGGCCCAGAGCGCGGCGATGATGTCGGGATCCTCCAGGCGCCCCAGCTCTTCGCCCGCCTGCTCGGCGATGAGGCCCCAGCCCGGCAGATAGCTGAGCACGATGGACTCGCCCTTCTTCACCTCCGCGCTGAAGAGGCCGCAGAAGGCCTCGACCGCCTCGTCCCGTCCCTCGAGCGTCTTGTGGATCCCGTCGCGGAAGGCTCCCGCGATCTTTTCGCCATCCACATCGCGCAGGAAGTGCATGTCGATACGCTTGGCGAAGTCGCCGCCGATGGCCGTGGTCGCGGGATCCTCGCCCAAATCGGCGCTTTTATCGATATAGAAGCAGGCCGCATAGACCTTGAAGATCGCCTTTTTTCGCAGGCCGGTGCCCTGGGCGATCAGATCGATCTGACCGTCGGGACCGGTCAGCGTGAGGGTCGCGGGGAATTCGGTCTTGGAGCTCTTCTCCACCATGGGCTCGCCCAGGGCGAAGGGAATCAACAGGATCAGAGCCAGCAAAGTCGTCAGGATGCGCATCATCCACCTCCCGGAGGGTTTTGGAACGGCTTCGATCCTAAGCCCGGCCGGGACGGGGCGCAATGCCATTCTTGTGCGGCTTCCCACCGAGGCCGCCGAAACGCTATAATTCCCCTGTCATGGAACAGGAAAAGAACTGGCGCAGCGAGGAATTCGTGGACGAGGAGACCTTCTTCAGCGAGAGCCCCAAGCCGGGGCGCGCGGCACTCTTCGTGGGCACGAGCGGATGGTCCTACAAGGACTGGGAGGGC
>Ga0180429_10002685_pt1 | contig 14556 bp, 17 predicted proteins | sample SS_ome_FD_132428 | JGI IMG/M metagenome (GOLD analysis project Ga0180429, IMG submission 132428) | Hypersaline lake sediment archaeal communities from the Salton Sea, California, USA - SS_1_S_1 metaG | ecosystem: Environmental > Aquatic > Non-marine Saline and Alkaline > Hypersaline > Sediment ...
CGTCCCGGGTGAACTACCGACCGGAGAGCCGGATGCGGGAGAACCGCACGTCCGGTTCGGAGGGAGGGGGGCCGGGAAACGAACCGGTCCTCCCTACCCCTATCTTCCTGTGTCAACCGACTACATGGGTAACACTTCAAGGGTTGACGGTTGCCCTACTGCCCCCCCTGGCTGTCCGCGGTGGCTACTTCTCGCCTTGGTCACTGCTTTGGCCCAGCACATGCAGCAGCAGCGCAACAACGCCCGCACACAAGAGAACGTCGGCCACGTTGAACGTCGGCCAGGGATTCGCCGGCCAGAAGTGCAGATCCACCTCGATGAAGTCCACGACCAACCCATTGTTGAACACGCGGTTGTACAGGTTGCCCAGCGCCCCGCCAAAGAGCAGCCCCAGGCCAACATGCACAAAACGCTGATGGGACCGTGAACTGGCAAAGAGCCAGAATAGAAAGAACAATGCCACGATGGAAACCACGATCAGCAGCATCGTCCGGCCCGAAGCCCAGCCAGCTACCGCACCGGGATTCTCCACCGTCTGAAAGGCAAAATAGTCGGCAATAATCTCGATTCGCCGCTGGTGGCCCCCAGGCAGGCCCAGTGTGCGAACTGCCCAGTTCTTTGAGACCAGATCCGCCGCCAACCCCACCACGGTCGTCACCCATAGCGCCACGTGCGCTTGGCCACTGCCTAGCGCGGACTTACCCGACAAGCGGGTCTTCTGGTCGCCTTTTTGTTGCTGCTGCACTGGCGCAGATCGCCTCGATTGGCCCATGACCCACCGTAATCTGACATGAATATCGTTTAAGGGCGCTCGGCCTATGCCTGCCTGAGCGACATCCTATCCTTCATCTTCCTCGCTGGCGAACGCGATGTTTTCGGGCGGGACGGCCAAGCCTTGTTCGAGCAACCGGGCGAATTCGATGCAGTAGCGCGCCTCGGGGCGGGCGTCCAGTCGGGCCCGGCTGATGGGTTTGCTGGTCCCTTCGCAGATGCCGTAGCGATGCTCTTTGATCTTGACGAGGGCACGGTCTATTTCACGCAGGGCCTTGCGCTCACTTTCGATGAGGCCCAGGGTGAACTCCTGCTCATAATTGTCGGTGCCGATGTCGGCCATGTGGATGGGCATATTGGAGAGGTCGCCGCTGGCGTCGTGCTGATTGTTGTGCAAGGTGCCCACAGACATGCTGTCGACGTCGCCGAGGATTTCGTGGCGGCGTTCGAGCAGCAATGCTCTGTAACCGTCTATTTCCTTGGGAGTTAGCGGTTTATCCTTGGGAGGGCTTTTGGTCTGAGAGGACCGTTTGGCCGCGGCCTTGCGCACGACCTTCTTGGTGGTTCTCTTGACCTTTTTGGTACGAGTGGTCTTGGCGTCAGCCGCTAGAGGGCTGGCTTTTTTCGTCCGCGATGTCTTTTTAGGCGTCGGCATACATAAACCATTGCAAGGGTGAAAGTTAACGTCACAACCTACAGGCTAGCTGGCTACCCCGGCCTCAAAGCGTCGCAAGTATAGAATTGGGAGCATCCGACGTCAAGCAAAATTGCCGTAGAGCGTTTCATGGGAGGGGCGTGGCGGTTTGAAAGGCGTCCCAGGGGCCGCTATCGGCCCTATAGCAGGGGTGCTGACGAAAGTGCGTCAGGAGGGGGTGCGTTTTTGGGCGAAAAATGGGGGTGCCAGCGCCAAGAGGTCAGCGGGAATGATAAAAAATTTGGTAAGATAGGTAAGATGTAGGGGTCAGGGTGGGCGCGATTCGGTCAGGGATCCTCAAAAAGTGGGAAAAAGTCGCAAAAAGTTGGGCCTTTTGGGGGCAAAGGTGAGTGTTTTCGGGCAAAAAGAGGCTGTTTTGGCGTGAAAAATGGAGGCAAAAAACGGGGCCTGGCGAAAGTGCGCTCGCATACAGGTTGCCCATCTTGCCTATTTTGACAGGAGGGAGAACCTCGCCACGAAGCCAGCTTCGCGACTCGCTACGCCGTGCCAAGGATCGCAGAGGGCGCACAGCAAAAGCATGCGAGGGCACACTGGCCCGCATTTTTCACGGATTTTCGTTTTTCAGCAATTGCCTTGTTTTGCTGGCGTATTTTCGGCTTGGCCTGTTCTGGCCAGCCAGGCATATATGCCTGCGAAAGCCAGAGCCTCGTGCCTTGCGGCAAAGCAGAAGTTCTCGGTGGAAACAGACTGGTGTTGCCCTGCCTTGTCTGGCTGATTGTAACCGGGTGTCAATGCAGAGTTTATGTCTGTGGCGTCAAGAACGCACTAAAGGCAGGGGTGGGGCCTTTTCAGCCGCAGCAGCCTCCGCCGGTGACCTGGACGACCTCTTCGACCTCGGGGATTTCCTGTTTGAGGCGGCGTTCGATGCCCATTTTGAGGGTCATCATGGCGCCGGGACAGCCGGCGCAGGCGCCTTTGAGTCGCATTTTTACCTTATGGCCGTCAAAGCCGGCCACTTCGCAATCGCCGCCGTCGGCCTGCAACATGGGGCGTACCAGTTCCACTACGGCTTTGACGCGTTCCTCGAAGGTTTTTTCTTCTGCCATCATCCGCTCCAAAAAGGACTTAGGTCACTTTGTGTTACCACATATATCTGACTGCAATGGTCACCAGCAGTATAGGCGCTCAGGGACGGCCAGACAACAGCAAAGGCGGGCTTGGCAGGGCAATCGCATCAGATGAGGTCGGGGCGGTCCAGTACTCGAATATTGTGGGCTGGCTGGTGAGGAACGGGCGTTGGCTTTGGTTGTGAAGCTGCAGGGGCCCCAAGGCGGCAGGTGGTAAGAGTTCGTATTGTGGTGTGCCCAATGCGGAGGAGCACGCTGAAGGGTAGGCTCTTACAGGGGGGGCGAATCGGCTGATTTTGGATTGGGGGTTGGGGAGTGGAGGACCCCCGGTTTACACCGGGGGCTTGAAGATGTGGGGGTGGAGATGCGATTGTGCTGGCAAAAAAGGCGGGTGAGGGGTTGACATCTTACTTGGCTATTTGGTAAAATAGCCATAGATGGATTATTGGTTCGTTAGGGAGGTATGGCATGGACAGCAAGACTCAGGCCCTTTATGAGGCTCGCACGCGGATACTCAAGGCGATTGCGCATCCGACGCGGCTTTTCATGGTGGATGAGTTGTCTCGTGGGGAGCGTTGTGTGGGGGAATTGACGAATCTGGTGGGGGCGGACGCGTCGACGATTTCGAAGCATCTGGCGGTGTTGAAGAATGCGGGGCTGGTCACAGATGAGAAGCGGGGTGTGCAGGTTTTTTACCGGCTTCGGGTGCCGTGTATCTGCAATTTTTTCGGGTGTGTGGAATCGGTTCTCCAGGCCAACGCGCAGGAGCAGCTTGCGTTGGTCGAGCCTGAGTAAATCGATCGACGTCTCGTGATTACAAGAAGTGAACAATGAGAGGTTTTTTTGTGCGGGCTAATGTGTGGCCAGTTGCCAAAATAGCCATGTAAGGGCTTGGGTGGTGGTGATGGCTGATGTGTTGTGTCTGGTGGCTGAGGCCGCTGGGGCGAACTGTATTGGGTGTGCCTATGAATTGGAAGAAAGAGTGGAAGGCGTTGGCGTTGATTTCGAGCGTTTTTCTTGTGGTGTTTTTTTTGCCGGTGAGCGAGCCTCGGTTTCGTCAGGCGTTGTTGGAATCGTTGGCGTTGGCGCGGTGGTACGCTCGTGAGCACGTTTTGTTGTGTCTGGTGCCGGCGTTTTTCATTGCGGGTGCGATAGCGGTGTTTTTGAACAAGTCGGCGGTGATGAAGTACCTGGGTCCGGCGGCGAACAAGGTGCTGGCGTATGGTGTGGCGAGCGTTTCGGGGTGCGTGCTGGCGGTGTGTTCGTGCACGGTGCTGCCGTTGTTTGCGGGGATATATCGGATGGGTGCGGGTCTGGGGCCTGCGACGGCGTTTTTGTATGCGGGTCCGGCGATCAATGTGCTGGCGATTATACTGACGGCGCGGGTGCTGGGCTGGCAGCTGGGCGCGGCGCGTGCGATAGGTGCGATTTTGTTCAGCGTGGTGATCGGGTTGGGGATGCATTTGATTTTTGGTCGTGAGCGGGCGGGTCAGGGCGTTGGTGCTGTCGTGGAAACGGATGATGATGTGGAGAGGCCATTGTGGCAGCATGTGTTGTTTTTTGCGGCGATGATTCTGGTGCTGGTGTTTGCGAACTGGGGTCGGCCAGACGCGACGGCGCCGGGGTGGTGGCGTTGGTTTCACGGTGCGCAGTGGCTTCTTACCAGTGTGGCCGGTCTTGGGTTGGGGGTAATACTGGTGTCGTGGTTCCATTTGAAGATGGTGCATGTGGTCAGTGTGGCTGTTGCGACGGTGGTGGCGGTGGTGTTTGCGGGGCATCGGCCTTTGATTCCCTTTGCGGTGGCGGTTATCGGACTGTCGGTGAGTCTTAATGTTCGCCGTGGTCAGGCGCAGGAGTGGTTTGCGGAGAGCTGGGGTTTTGCGCGGCAGATTTTGCCGTTGTTGTTTATCGGGGTGTTGATCGCGGGGGTGTTGCTGGGTCGGCCCGAGAGCGAGGGGCTTATTCCGTCGGGGTGGGTGCATAGTGCGGTGGGGGGCAATTCACTGCGGGCGAACGTGTTGGCGTCGGTAGCGGGTGCGTTTATGTACTTTGCGACGCTTACGGAGGTGCCCATTCTTGAGGGGTTGCTGCAGAACGGTATGGGGCAGGGTCCGGCGCTGGCGTTGCTGCTGGCGGGACCGGCGTTGTCGTTGCCGAACATGCTGGTGATCGGGGGGGTGTTGGGGGCGCGTAAGACGGTGGTGTTTGTGGCGCTGGTGGTGGTGATGGCGACGGTGTCGGGATTGATTTACGGGTATTGTTTCGCGGCGGGGTGAGATGAAGACTTATGTTATGGAAGGAATTTGGATTGTGAAAAAGTTGCAGGTATTAGGTACTGGGTGTCCTAAATGTAGGAAGCTGGCGGAGAATGTCGAGGCTGCGGCGCAGCAGTTGGGCATTGAGTACGAGTTGGAGAAGGTGACGGATCTTAACGAGATAATGGGGTTTGGTGTGATGATGACGCCGGCGTTGGCGGTGGACGGCGAGGTCAAGCTGGTGGGCAAGGTGGTTGAGCCGGCGGCCATTGCCGAGTTGCTTTCGTGAGGGTTGGGTGTGTCGGGTGGTGAGCGTTTTGGCGTGTTGATGTGTGCAAGGTACGTGGGATTGAAAGGATAGAGTATGTCGAAGATAGCGAAAAGCGGTATTGTTGTTGGTTTGGTAGTTCTTGTGGGTGTGGTGTTGGCGTTGAAGGGGCGTCGGTCAAGTTGTCCGTTATTTTGCAGCCAGCAGCCGGTAGTGCAGGACGTAGGGTCTGAGGCGTCTGAGCAAGCGGAGAACGTAGCGGCGCCTGCGGGCGGTGTGGCGGATACGACTGCGGCAGGTGCGTCAGCAGCGGCCGATGGGACGGCAGCTGATGCGAGTGCGGTGGCGGACGGTGGTGCGGCGAGTTTGCCACGTCTGGTGGATCTGGGTGCGAGTACGTGCATGCCGTGCAGGATGATGGAGCCGATTCTGGAAGATTTGCGTCATGAGTATGCGGGTCGCCTGCAGGTGGAGTTTTACGATGTTCGAGAGCAGAAGGAGGCGTTGTCGACTTATAAGGTGCGTGTTATACCGACGCAGATTTTTTATGACGGTCAGGGCAAGGAGTTGTGGCGTCATGAGGGCTTTCTGGCGAAGGCAGCTATTCTGGCCAAGTGGCAGGAGTTGGGTGTGGAGCTTGGTTCGGCGTCGGGTCAGCCGTAAGAGGTGTGGTTGTTGGTGTTGGTGTTCTTGGAGGTGTGGGCCGGCGAGGGGGCGTTGTGCGGGCAGGATGTAAGGGAGTAAGGGATCATGCAGGACCTGTTTGCGGCACTGAGTCGAGCTCTTGAGGGAGTGGACGCGTTGGCTTTGGGGGCGGCGTTTCTGTGGGGTGTTCTGAGTGTGGTGTTGAGCCCGTGTCATCTGGCGAGCATACCGTTGATTGTGGGTTTTATTGACCAGCAGGGGGTTGTGTCGCCTCGGCGGGCCTGTTGGATTTCGACGCTTTTTGCGGTGGGTATTCTGGTTACGATAGGTGTTATTGCTGCACTGACGGCGGCGGCTGGTCGTATGTTGGGCGATGTGGGGCCTTACGCCAACTATTTTGTGGCGGTAATTTTCTTTGTTGTGGGGCTGCACCTGCTGGATGTTATTGCTTTGCCGTTTGGTGGTCCGTCGCAGGTGGGTATGAAGCGGAAAGGGGCGTTGGCTGCGTTGGTTTTGGGTCTGGTTTTTGGGGTGGCGTTGGGTCCGTGCACGTTTGCTTATATGGCGCCTATTCTTGGTGTGACGTTTCGTGTTGCTTCGGAGCGTCTTTTTTACGGGGTGGCGCTGTTGCTGATGTACGGGGTGGGTCACTGCTGTGTTATCGTGTTGGCAGGCACGTCGACGGGTCTAGTGCAGCGTTATCTCAAGTGGAACGAGCACTCGCATGGTGCGGTGATTTTGAAGCGTATGTGCGGTGTTCTGGTGATTTTGGCTGGTGTGTATCTGATGGTCATTGCGTGACAGGGAAGGAGGCCGGTATGTGTGAACAAGTGACGCGTCGTCATTTTCTTAACGCGGCGGGGGCTACGGCAGCGGCGGCATCGTTGTCGCAGGTGGCTCAAGGTCAAGGTGGTGCGGGGGCTTCGTCCGGGGCGGATCGTGTGGTGGGTTTGGCGTGCAGTCCGCGGGAAGGGAAGACGACGGCGACAGCGGTAGGTGCTGCTCTGGAGGCGGCGCGGGGAGTGAGTGATCGTGTAGAGACGGAATTGATCGACTGTGGGGGCTTGGAGTTTTCGGGTTGGTCGGGCGGTGCGACGCCTGCGGCAGGGAAGGAAGTGTTGGATGATTTTACGGCGGAGGTGCTTCCGGTTCTCAAGGGGCCTGGAGTTGGCGGGTTGATCATTGGTTCGCCGGTGTACTTTCGTAGTATGAGTTCGTTGTGTAAGGCGTTGCTGGAGCGGCTGGCGGTGCTGCGTAAGCCGAGTCTGCTGCTGGCGGACAAGGCGGTGGGTGCGTTGGCTGTGGGGGGTTATCGCAACGGGGGGCAGGAATTGGTGATCGAGCAGATTACGACGGCGATGCTTTGTCACGAAGTGCTGGTGGTGGGGGGCAAGCCGCGTGCGCATCAGGGGGCGACGCTGTGGAACGCGTATAAGGACGATATTACGAAGGATGAATTCGGGATGGACACGGCTCGCAAGCTGGGGGTGCGGGTAGCGGAGGTGGCGCTTGGGTTGGCGGGTGGATAGAAGAGGTGGGGTGTTGTCGAGCTGTGCATCTTGGCAGGTGCTGTGTGGCGAGAGTGCTCTTAAGGTGAAAGGACGGCGATGAAGGCGAAAGCGAGGATTGATGCTGGGGTATGCGGTTTTGCGACGACGGCGTGTGTTGCGTGCGGCGACGGCCAGCATGTGATGTTCGATATTGAAACAGATTGTGAAAAGATAGGTCGAGTAGGTCGAGCTCTTGGCGAGGCGGGGCTGATAGATGCTTATGGGGAGATCAGTCCGGCCGGTCCCGCGGTTGTAATGACCAAGGTGCAGGCGGTGCTGACCGGCTGTTGTGCTGGTTGTGCTGTGCCGGTGGGACTGTTCAAAGCGATGCAGGTTGCCGCTGGTCTGGCGTTGGCGAAGGACATTGCAATCACACTGGCGAAAGAAGAGTGACGATGGCGGATAAGGTGAAGGTGTTGTTTCTGTGCACGGGTAATTCGTGCCGCAGCCAGATGGCGGAAGGCTGGGCCCGGCGGCTGAAAGGCGGTCAGGTGGAAGCGTACTCGGCAGGTATCGAGTCGCATGGGCTCAATCCTTATGCGGTGCAGGTGATGGCGGAGGCGGGGGTTGACATTTCAGGGCAGTGTTCGAAGCATGTCGACGAGCTTCGTGAGGTGCTTTTTGATGTTGTGGTTACGGTGTGCGATCATGCGCGCGGGCACTGTCCGGTGTTTTCTGGGGGTGTGCGGGTGGTGCATCGGGGTTTTGACGATCCGCCGCGGCTGGCTCAGGAGGCCACAAGTGAAGACGAGGTGTTGGCTATTTATCGTCGTGTGCGGGATGAAATCAGGGGTTTTGTTTTGAGTTTACCCGGAAGTATAATGGAGAGGTGACCATCATGGATGCTGATGAAAAGGCGAGAGAAGTAGTGCGGCAAGGCTACTCGGCGATCGCGCAGGGGACATCGTGCTGCTGTTGTGGGGGCACGGCTTCGCCGGAGGGGTTGGCTCGCGGGGTCGGGTATTTGGCGGAGGCCTTGGAGGGTCTGCCCGAGGGGGTCAACATGGGTCTGTCGTGCGGGAATCCTGTTGCGTTGGCGGCCCTGAGGGCGGGTCAGACGGTGCTTGATCTGGGCAGTGGCGGCGGTTTGGACGTGTTTATCGCGGCGAAGAACGTCGGGCCTTCGGGGCGGGCTATCGGTGTGGATATGACGGCGGACATGTTGCAGAAGTCGCGTGGGAGCATAGCGGCTTTTACTGCGAGCAGCGGGCTGGAGAATGTCGAGTTTCGGTTGGGTGAAATCGAGCATTTGCCTGTTGCTGATGAGTCGATCGATGTGGTTATTTCCAACTGTGTTATCAATCTGTCGCCCGACAAGGGGCAGGTCTGGCGGGAGATCGCCCGGGTTCTCAAGGAGGGTGGCAAGGCTTGTATTTCCGACATTGCCTTGAAGCGGCCGCTGCCGGGTGCAGTGCAAGAGTCGGTGGCGGCCATGGTCAGTTGTGTCGCGGGCGCCATCTCTGTTGAGGAGACCCTGGGGCTGGCGAGATCGGTCGGTTTGGGGGATATCAGTGTCAGGGAAAAACCCTACAATCTCGACGTGATGGTCGACTGCAACGACCCGTTGTACCGGGAGGTCAGGGAGGGTCTTGGTGCGGGTTGTTCGCTGGGTGATTATGTTGTCAGTGTTGACGTCAGCGCCTTTAAGGCGACGTCTTGAGGTTTGAGGGCAAGGACTCTTTTTGTCAAGGAGGCGTCATGTCCACCGAGCATCAGGGTTTAGCGGAAAGGCAAGGGCTTTCTGTTTTTGAGAAATACCTGACCTTGTGGGTTATTCTTTGCATTGTATGCGGTGTTGTTCTGGGTAGGGTGGCGCCTGGTGTTGCCCAGTGTCTGGATCGCATGGCTATCTATGTCAACGGTGCGCCTGTCGTTTCTATTCCCATTGCGGTTGCGTTGTTTTTTATGATGTATCCGATCATGGTGAAGATTGACTTTGGCGAAGTGCTCAAGGCGGGCAGGAGTGGCAAGCCGTTGGGGCTGACTTTGTTTGTGAACTGGGTTGTCAAGCCTTTTTCGATGTATGTGATCTCATTTTTCTTTCTTGGTGTTGTTTTTTACGGTTTGATCGGGCCGGGCGCGGTTGACTACGTTAAGGTACCGCTTGGTCTGGGCGAGCTGTCGGTCGGCGCGACGCACGGTGCGGGCACCATTGTTTTACATGAGGGTGTCAAGATGCTGGAGGTTCCGCTGTGGCGTAGTTATCTGGCGGGTTGTATTCTGCTTGGTGTCGCGCCGTGCACCGCCATGGTTCTGGTGTGGGGGTATCTGGCGCGTGGCAACGACGGGCATACGCTGGTTATGGTTGCGATCAATTCTCTGGTCATGCTGGTTTTGTACGGGCCGTTGGGCGGTTTTCTGTTGGGTATCGGGTCTTTGCCGGTGCCGTGGCAGGCCCTGGTGCTTTCGATTACCATTTATGTTGCGTTGCCGCTGGTGGCTGGTTTTGTTTCGCGGAAGGCGATCATTGCGGTGAAAGGGGAGGTCTGGTTTCGGGAGCGTTTTCTTCATATTCTGACTCCGATTACGATTGTGGCTCTTTTGGCGACGCTGGTGCTTCTTTTCAGCTTGAAGGGCGATACGCTTATAAGGCATCCGCTCACGATCGTTTACATTGCAGTGCCGTTGCTGCTGCAGACGGTGGTGATCTTTGCTCTGGGCTATGTGTTGGCCCGAGTGTTCAAGCTGAGTTACCGGGACGCGGCGCCGTCGGCGATTATTGGCGCATCGAATCACTTTGAAGTTGCCATTGCCACGGCGACGATGCTGTTTGGTCTATCGAGCGGTGCGGCGTTGGCCACGGTGGTTGGTGTGCTGATAGAAGTGCCTGTGATGCTGTTGCTGGTGAAGGTCTGCCTGCGGAGTCGAGGGTGGTTTGGCGTGTCGGCGGCGGATGCGGGTGGTTCTTGCCGGGGGTGACTTGGGTGCTGGTGGCGAGGGGTCAGGCGTGTAGTTGTGCAGGTGCTCGGAAGCGTAGGGCGGGGCCTGCTTCTTCACCGGCCCAGATGATTTCGAGGGGGCCGTGGATGAGGTGTTCGACCATTTCCTTGCCGCGGCCGACGCAGAGGATGGTTCCCGGGTGGATCATTTTGTGGACGCGAATGGCGCTGTCGTCGCTGGCATACATTTTCTGTTTGACGGCGTTTATCTGGCTGTCGATTTTCTGGAGTTTGTTTTTGAGCTGTTCGATCTGAGCGGCCATGTCTTTTAGTTTCTGGTCGGGTTTTCCTGCACGTGCGGCCAGGCGGGTTTTTGCTTGTCGGACCAAGGTGGCCAGTGTGTCAGTGACGTGTTCATGTTTGTCGTCCAAGGCTTGGAGTTCTTGTTCGGCGAAGGGGTCGAGGGCAGCGCGAATGATGGTGCGGACGCCTGCGGGGCTGCCCAGGACGGGTGCTTCGATCGATCCGGTGGCGGTGATCTTTCCGCCGTGTATGGCGCCTTTTTCGAGGAGGACGTTGGCTGCGCTGTTGAGGTATGTGTTGACGATTTCGGCGCCGACGTTGACGTCGCCCTTGACCCAGGCGGCGACGTTGGACAAGTAGCGTGCGGTGAGTTGGTTGGCGACTTTCAGGGTTCCCTTTTCTTTTCCGAAGATGCCACGGTTGGCGTTGAGGCTGCCGCCGCTGTCAATGGTGGCAGCTTCGACGGTGCCACCCACGGTGATATCGCCGCCGCTGCGTACGGTGAAGAGGTCTTTGATGTCGCCGCTGATAAGCACTTCGCCGCTGTAGCTGATGTTTCCTGTTGCGAAGTCGACGTTTCCCTTGATGTTCAGGACGGGGTCGACTTCCAACTTTGGTCCGGTGAGGCAGGGTTCGCCGTCGCATTGTGCTTCGAAGGTGCAGGCGTCCTGTCGGAGGTGTACGTTTCGTCCGGCTTCGAGCTTGTGCTCCGTTCCGGGCTGTGGGGGGATCTGTCTTCCCAGGACGTCTTGGCCGGGTTGGCCTTGGGTGGGCGGGTAGAGCTTGCCGAGGACGTCGCCCTTTTTGACGATGATGAGGTTGGAGACGCCGTAGTAGCTGCGGCGGTCCAATTCTTCCTGCTGGGCGAGGGCTTCCTTGTGCTTTTGGGGGTCACACGCCTGGTCCCATTCGAAGTAGCCGTTCTTTCCTGGTATGGCGGGGGTGCCTTGCAGGAGCAGGACAGGTTTGCCGTCGGTTTGGTTCGGGAGGGCCTCGACCAGCGTTCGAATATTGGTGGTTGTCTGCTCGTCGAGCGTCACGCCACGTTCGCGGAGTGCGTTCAAGACCTCGTCGGCGTCGATGGTGAGGTCAGGTGTGTTTGCGGCCAGCTTGAGAAGCGCCTTCATGCTGTCGGAGGTTATCTCAATTTGCCAAGACATGTCGATCCTTGCATTGCCCTTGGTGTGTTGTCTGTTTCGTGGCAGCAGCGTTGCCGTCGGCTTAGCGACAGCACGGCTTTGTTCAGTTTTATCGGCAGGTCAGGGGGTGCTATTTACCGTACGGGCAGGGCGTTGTCGTGGGGCGTTTCCTGGGGCGGGTTGGTTCCGATAACCGTGCGGGTGTGCTCCTGGTGGGCAACATGGGCTCCGGACAGGCAACGCAGTCATAAGTATTTGTTTTGTATGGAGTTATCGTGGTGGTGGCTTGTCAGGGGCGTTGTGGTGTTGCGTGGGAGCAACATGGCTGGTTGGGTGAGGGGGCGCGGCGGCGCGGGCGTTTGCGGAGGGGGATTGTAAGGCATTGTAAATACATAGCTTAAGAAAATGCCTTGTCGGGGCGGCTCAGGGCATTTTGCGGCACAGCCTTTGCAATTCCTTTTTACAGACGCCGAATCGAGGAATTTATGGCTGAACAATACTACAATCTGTTTGCCGCTTTTATGGGGCGCAAGGTGCGTTTCATCGTGTTGGCACTGGCGGTGTTTGCCGCGATGTGCTAGGCGCTGAGGCCTGTGTTACGCATCGGTTGACTTGCCTGATCTTGCTCGCCGGGACCTTGGCGGCAGCATCAAGAAGAAGACTCGGCCGGCCATTTCGGGGGGCAACTGTGCCTTGACGATTCTGCGGGCGGCATGAATATCCGTGCGGCGGCTCAGGTGGGTCAAGACGACGTGCTGGTTGTCCATTTGCTGCAAGGCCTTGGCCAAATCGTCCCAGTGATAGTGTCGTCCCGCGAGTGCTCGTTTGCGGTGCTCATGTTCGAAGAAGGTGCATTCGGCGATGAGGACTTTGCTTTGTCGCACGCAGGCCAACTGTTCGAAGTCTGCTCCCATCGTGTCGCCCAGGTAGGTAACCAAGGGCAGATTCATCGTATAGGTCATCTGCTCGCCGGCGCGGCGTCGTTTGGCAATTTCGGCGCCCGGGAGCGAGAGGAACTCGGGTTTTAGCTTCTGGCGTCGTTCGATGATGGTATAACCGAGCGAGCCGGCGGTGTGATTGGTGGCGAAGGCGAAGGCAAAGAGGTTTCGGCGTATTTGGTATTCCTTGCCGGGTTCCATTGGCACGATGTTGGCCGGGGGTCTGGCGCCGTCGATAGCGCCCCAACAATCGAGCAGGCGGTTCAAGGGCTCGGCGAGCCTGCGTGGTGCGAGCACGGTTCCGGCGGCCATTTCGCGGAAGTCCCTCTGAGAACAGTAGTAGGCGATGCCCGCTGCATGGTCCATGTGGCCGTGGGTGAGCAGGACATGGTTGAGACTCAGAAAATCTTCGGGTGCCTTGCCGATGTCAAAACAGACGTCCAGGTCAGGGGTGGCGACTACCGTTTCTTCGCCTGCCACCGAATAGCCCGTCACCTCGAGCCCGTCCAATTCCACACTCACTAACCGCGATCGACTGCCCATAATCACCTGTCTCTATCAATATGCACTGCACTCAAGTGCTGGCCTTGCCCGGCTGGGGGCCTGCACGCTGCGACCCGTTGGCGGGGTTTGCTCGTCCGGGCCCCGGTCAAAGTACGCCATTGTAGTAGGGCAGCGAGACTCCGCAAGCAAGAACCGCGCCGGGGGGAGGGCACGGGCGGTCGGCACGCCAGGTTTGGGGGTGTTTGGACGGGCAGGATCGCTCTGTGCGGGCCGGTGTGCGGGTTGTCTGAGAGCGTTTTTCAGGCCCGTAGGAGCCTTTTGGCAGGCCCTGGCGGCGGCTTTGGGGGTCTGGTAGCGGCAGCGTCTGTGGGAAACATGTGGATAACTTTGTGTTGGGGTTGGTCTGGCGGGCTTGGTATTCGCTGATGGGGGTTTGCCCGGACAAGCGGCTCGGGGCGAACCCGCAGGGCTTGTGCCAGTTGTGATAAGTCGCTTTTTATAAAGGGGTAACGACTCCTTATGGCTGAGAGGGGGGCAGCTGTGGGTTGTGGACAGGGGTCCGGGCGAGTTGATGTCGAGAATGTACGGTTTTTGGTAGGGGCAGGGTGTTTGGGGAGCGTTATTTGTGGATAAGTTGTGGCTAAGGCTCGGGGGTTTGGTGCAAGAGCGCGCGTGGGGTCGTGAGTTTACGTAATTCTAACGCTAAAAAGCTGTTATAATCGTTACAGACGGACGGCTGCCGCTCTTGCAAGTGTATGAAATACCAGCAAGAAAGCTCGTAGATGCCGACTCCCCAAGGCTGTAGCCAGGGCCCCCATGTTGTGCGTTGGTTCATGCGCCCTGGACACCGGCGGGGGTGTGTCCGAGGTTGCTGTGTACGCCCATGAGTTTGTAGTTATCGTGTCCGGCGAGAGCTTCGAGTCGGCGGCAGAAATCGGTATCGGGGCTAACGCCACCGTCAATCTGAATCAAGACGCGCATGTTTTCGTTTGTGGGTACGTCCATGTAGAGCGGGCAGGCACCGGGGTGTCGTTTGCAGAGGGTTTTGAGTGACTGGAGGTGTTCGTCGTCTAGCCGGTCATCAGGCAGGGCCAGGTAGACGGCGTGGGTGAGTGACTCGGCGGCACGTTCCATGTCGTAGACGGCATTGACTCTGATCGAGGGGTCCTCTCGTCTGAAATCGACGAGGCCTTTGAGGAAGACCATTCGGTCGGTCTGGACGAGGTCTTCGTATTGTGCCAGGGTGTCGGGAAAGACGACGGCGTCGACGGTGCCGTTGAGGTCTTCGAGTGTGAGCATGGCCATGCGGGAGCCGGCGCCGCGGCCGTTTTTGGTGACGAGGTTGCGCATGCGAGCAATGATGCCGCCGATGATCACTTCGGTGTTGGCGGCGACGTCGCGCAATGTTTCGGAATTGGCGCTGCTGTAATGATAGATGGCCTGGGCGTGGGCGGCGAGGGGGTGGTCGGTGACGTACATGCCGAGGACTTCTTTTTCGTATTGCAGCAGTTGCGGTTGCGGC
>Ga0180429_10002686_pt1 | contig 14555 bp, 7 predicted proteins | sample SS_ome_FD_132428 | JGI IMG/M metagenome (GOLD analysis project Ga0180429, IMG submission 132428) | Hypersaline lake sediment archaeal communities from the Salton Sea, California, USA - SS_1_S_1 metaG | ecosystem: Environmental > Aquatic > Non-marine Saline and Alkaline > Hypersaline > Sediment ...
ATCGAAGGGGATTGCGCTCGAAGTCCTTCTGCCACCTGAATCTGGCATCGAGGATGGTCGTCGGACAGGCTCCGAATCCGCCGTGATTCAGGTATCGGACCTGATTCTCCAGCATCCAAATTTCGTGAAGACTTCTATCAGGCATGGTCTATAATACTCCCGAGTTGCTGTCGGATAGAATATGGCCCAGCGGTCTTGGAGCTTTCAAGTCAAGGTTGGCCAGGTAGATCCGGCGTCGAAATCGAACTCTCGAAAAATCCGACGCCACCCTTGGATATCCCAAACTTACCACGAACTTCGCCGGGGGGGAAAGGCGTCCCGATGAAGGCTCCACAATCGGTTCGCCTTTTGCATAAGGCGGCTGGGAACATCTCCCAATACAACCCCGAGAACGCTTTGAGAGGACTCATCAATATGAATTCGCACCATCCCAATACGCGTCGGCGAATTACCGGTCTTGCCGCCGGTACGATTCTGGGCATCGCACTGACGCTGGTGGCGGCGGGGGGGGCGCTGGCTACAAGCGCAAACTTCTTCCTTGGAATGGACATCACGGGACTCGAGGCGGATCTGGCTCGCTACGACCAGATCGTCGTCTCCGCCGGAACGGTCGAAGAGCTGGACGCCATCGCGCTGATCCGTGAACTGAATCCCGAAATCCGCATCTTCGTCCTCTTCGACTTCATGGTCGCCTATCCCGAGGGATTGAACCAGCTCGCCACCGATTACGCGGCCGGCGTGAAGGAAGATTGGCGGATGCAAAGCACGACCGGCGACTACATCAACTTCTGGCCGGGCAGCTATCAGGTGAACTTCACCGACGTCTGTCCGGTGATCGACGGACAGGTCGCGCGGGACTACATCTCCGAGTTCTTCGGCGAGCGGATTCTCCCCTACCTCGGCCACTACGACGGCCTCTATCTCGACTGCTGCTTCGAGAACATCACATGGATGACGGGGCACAGCGGCGAGATCGACCTGAACATGGACGGCTACGGCGACGAGACCATGGACATCCTCAACTGGGTGCGCGACGGCTGGCGGGACATCCTCGACGATTTTCGCCTGCAGCGCAACGACCTGCTCCTCGTCGGCAACGGCAGCAATCATCTCTTCGAGCATCTCAACGGACGCATGCTCGAGGACTTCCCGAATTCCTCCTACGGCTACCTGACCGGCGGGCTCTCCCTGCTCGAGACCTGGCGCTACAGCACCAGTTGCGACTTCTCCATCGTCAACAGCATCGCCGAACCCGAGGAGCGCACCGAGCGCCGGGCCGGCTGGGCTCTCGCCGCCCTCACCGACCAGAAGGTCTGCTACGACCACGGTCCCTACAGCCACAACGAGATGCAGTGGGACGAGCTCTTCGAGGTCGAACTGGGCGATCCCCGCGAGGACATGCACATCGAGGGCTTCCGGAGATTCCATCGCAGTTTCGAGGGCGGCCTCTTCGAGGACACGGTTTACAGTCCCGTCGAATGGGATCTCCTCTACGGCGGCGGACATGCTCTCTTCGTGGCGGACGATCCGCTCGAAGACAAGTGGAGTCTGCGTCTCACGGTTCCCACGGAGGGATGGCAGGTCATCTACCTGGCCGACCTGCTGCCCAACGCCTACGCATCGCCCGTCATGATCTCCTTCCGCTATCGCGTGGAGGAGGCCGGCCTCGACGGCGTCAAGTTCAATTGCGCGCTTCGCGGGCATGACGGTGACGGGGACGAGAAGGTGAACTTCGACCAGAGAATCCTCTTCCCGGGCGAGGAAGGGCACTTCATCGCCAACGGAAGTCAATCCATGCAGGTGCGGGACGACTGGTACCTGTACATGACGACCACGGCGCCCTGCGTTCTCGTCATCGACGAGATCCGCATCACGAACCAGGGCGGCGCCTACGCAGAGCGGGCCTTCGACAACGGAATCCTCGTCCACGATCTCGGGCACACCGGCGTGGTCCTCGACAAGTTCCCCGACAATTACGTGCCGAGCAGCGACGCGGTGTTCGCCGGAACCTGGGAATACCACGAAGAGTTCGGAATCAGCGTGCTCTACCCGAACGAGACGGTCGTGATGGTGCGGGACATGGACGGCTTCGCCGACGGCATCGCGGGCGACGAGGACGGCGGCGCGGAGGCGGCTCCCCGGGAAATCTTCGGGGCGGCCTATCCCAATCCCTTCAACCCGAGAGTCAACATTCCCTTCGCCCTGGAAAGGGCCTCCGACGTGCGGATGGAGGTCTTCGACGTGAGCGGGCGGAGCGTTGCCCTCGTCGCCGACGGGACCTACTCGGCGGGATCGCATGAGATCGTCTGGAACGCCGGCGATCGCAAGGGAAGGGAACTTCCCTCGGGCATCTACTTCATCAAGTTGAAGACGAACGAGGATATCGACGTACAGAAACTCGTGCTGGCCCGCTAGGGCAAACAAGACGGGAGTGCGGCCCCGGCGCTTTGCGGCGTCGGGGCCGTTTTTTGCAATTTCGAACTTCCCAGCCATACGCGAGCTCAGGGACGAGCCGCTCAAGGGAAGGATCCAAGTCGATGAGAAACGCCGAGAAAGACCGCTCCCCGATCTTCCGAATCGAGCTCGCCAGCATTCTGACCGCCCTCGCCATGATTCTGATCACCGCGATGCCGGCCCTCGCCCTGAACTTCAACATCTACCTGGGACGCGACATCACAGGCAAGGAAGCGGAACTGTCCCGCTACGACCTTCTCGTGCTCTCTCCGCGCGTTCTCAGTGAAACGTCCTCCCTCCACGACATCCGCCTGCTGAATCCCGACATCAAGCTCTTCATGATCTTCGATCTGCTCAGCGGCAACGACGGAAACGTGAACGACCTGGCCGAGGACTTCTCCCGCGGCATCAAGCCCGAGTGGAAGATGCGCAGCACCACCGGCGAGATCCTCTCGACCTGGCCCGAGACCTTCCTCTGCAACATCACCGAGCATTGCCGGGAATCCGGAGGAACCCGCTACCGCGACTACGCCCTCAAGTATCTCGAAAAGAGGATCCTCCCCTTCATGGGCGACTTCGACGGCCTCTTCCTCGACGAGTGCATCGAGAGCATCCACTGGATCGACGGCTCCTTCGGCGGCGACTTCGACCTGAACCACGACCGCGTGGCCGACCATCCCGACAGCGTGCACGTCTGGGTGGCGCGCGGTTGGGAATCGATGCTGGACGAGATCCGCGAGCGACATCCCGACCTGCCCATCATCGGCAACGGCAACAACCACTTCTTCAGCCAGCTCAACGGCCGCATGTTCGAGGACTTCCCCAATTCCTCCTTCGGCGATCTGATCGGCGGCATGGCTCAGCTGGAAACCTGGCGCATGAATCAGGAAAATCCCCTCTGCCTTCTCAACGCCACCTCCGAAGAAGCGGACGACACCACCCGCCGGGCGAGCTGGGCCCTCGGACATTTCTCGGGACAGTATCTCGGCTTCGACGGCGGTCCCTGGGAGCACAACCACCTCCAGTGGAGCGATCTCTTCGAGTACGAGCTCGGGGCCGCCGAGGAGCCCTTCTGCGTCGAGGGCACGGAAATTCTCTCGCGCGACTACGAGTCGGGCTCCGGCGAGGACCAGATCTACGGGCTGACCGAAGCGAGCTGGGCGACCGGCAGCGAGGCCGTCACCGGCGAGGGCAGCCTGCTGCTGGACGGACCGGCGCAGGGCTGGCAGCCCCTGGTGCTGATGGACCTGGACAGCTACGGCGGCGGCCAGGAGGTCATCGTCTCGTTCCGCTATCACGTTCTCGAGGCTCCGCGCGACGGCGTCAGGCTCTATCAGGCCCTCCGCGGTCGCGGTGGCGACGGAAGCGAGAAGGTCTCCCTGCCCACTCGCATCGTCCACGAGGGCGAATACGGCTATGTGCTCTCCGAGGGCAACAAGGCTCTCGCGAGCCGCAACGACTACTACTTCTATCTGGCCCTCAGCGACGGCTGCAGGATCCTCATCGACGAGGTCCGGGTGATCACGAAGCGCAATGCCCACATCCTCCAGACCTTCGATCGCGGCGTGCTGGTGCATTCGCTCTCCGATCAGCCGCTGAGATTGGACATGGCCGACCAGTGGCATCCCGATCCCGCCCTGGCCTTCACGGGGACCTGGTACAGGCGGGACCGCGGCGAGCTGATGCTGAGGGAGGGCGAGACCCTCGTCCTGCTGCCCGGGGCGCTCGAAGGCGGCCTGCCTTCCTCCGACGACTCCTCGATGGGATCGGAAGGCGGCGGCGACGTGGACGCCCGGACGGGCGTGCCCGAGAAGATCCAGGGCTCGCGCTTCCGGCCGGCATTTCCCAACCCCTTCAATCCGAAGGTGAGCATCCCCTTCAGCCTGGAAAGAGAGACGCACCTTAGGGCGGCGATCTACGACGTCCAGGGCCGGCGCATCGCCGAAATCGCCGACGAGGTTTTCGGCGCCGGCGAGCATCAGCTCGAATGGCGCGGTCGCGACCAGCAGGGCGCGGGCGTCTCCTCGGGGATCTATTTCCTGAGGATGGAAGGCGGGGGCGAGAGCTCGGTGCAGAAGCTCATCCTGGCCAGCTAGGGCCCGCTGCACGGCGGAGGATTCCATGCCTTGCGGCCCGGCCTCCACTCCGCTATGAATCTCCCACGACATGGGCTTCCTCAACAGCATACTGCTCTTCGGGATCGCGGGCACACTGGTGCCCCTGCTGATCCATCTCTTCCAACGCAGGAAGACCCTGCGCATGGATTTTCCCAGCCTGCGCTTCCTCCGCGAACTCAATCAAAGGCAGATGCGGCGGCTCAATCTTCGGCGCATCCTGCTGCTCATCGTGCGCATGCTCCTGGTGGCCACGGTGGCCTTCGCGCTGGCCCGCCCCACTCTCAAGGGCGGTCTGGCGGCGGTCTTCCCAGAGGACGCGCCCCGCAGCGTGGCCCTGCTGATCGACCGCAGCGGATCGATGAGCCTGCGGAGCGAGGAGGGAAGTCTCGAGGAGATGGCCCTGGCCCGCGCCGGGGAGATTCTCGATCGCCTCGACGCCGGAGACGAACTGCGTCTCTACGCGATGGAGGAAGGGCTTTTCGACCTGGGTGGCGGGCCCCTGACCCCCGACCTCGCCCGCGACCTGCTCGCCGACTGGAGGCCGGGCGCCGGCCCCACGCGCCTGCGGACCTCTCTGTCGGAAGCCATGGAGACGATGGCCGGGCGGCCCCATCCACTCAGGGAAGTCTTCCTCATCAGCGATTTCGCCGCCAGCGCACTGGACAGCGCCCGCCTGCCTGCGGCGGGGGACCTTCGCATCTACGCCCTGCCGGTTTCGGCGCCGGCGGCCGGAGGCGGTTCGCTGCTGGGCCTTCGCCGTCCCCTGCGTCCCGTGCTCGCCGGACGGTCCTTCACCCTGGGCGTCAATGCCCGCGGCACGGAGGACTTCAGCGCGGATCTCGAACTGGACGGCCGGCATCGCGGCAGCGTCGGCCTGTCGCCGGGCGCCGCGGGAGACGCGCGCGCGGAGATCGCCCTGAATCTCGACGGCTCCGGCCTGCTGGAGGGCTGGTGGCGCAAGCCCCGCGACCGCTTTCCCCTGGACGACTCCCTCCCCTTTCTCCTCTCGATGGAAACCAGCCTTCGCGCCCTGCTTCTTTCCTCGCCCGGCGGCGAGGCGCCGTCCGCCGCGCTGAAACGCGCCCTGGATCCCTACGAGGGACGCGGGTCTTCGCGCCTGGCCTTCCGGCTTCGGGAGGCGGGCCTGGACAGCTTCGGTTCGGAGGATCTGTCGGACGTCCATCTGGTCATCCTGACCGGAGGCGCGGGTCTGGAGGCCGGAGGCGCAGAGGCGCTCCTGGCCTTCGTCCAGCGCGGCGGCGGCCTTCTCATCTTCCCCGACGCCGAGGGCGCCCGCAATCTCGCCCGCCAACTGCTGCCGCGACTCGGCGGTCCCCGGGCCCTGGAAAGCTTCGAGGACGACGTGCTCCACCTCGCGGAATTCGACGAGGCCCATCCCATCTTCTCCGAACTGGGAGACGCGCATCGCCGCATCCTGGGCGAACAGGCCCTCTACCGCGCATTCCGCTGCGAGGCCGGACCCTGGGTCGTCCCGATGCGTTTCGAGGGCGGCGCTCCCGCCCTTCTGGCCTGGAGCCGGGAGGCGGGGCGCGTGCGCCTGGCGCTCTTCGATGCCGGGCCCGGCGGCGGCGACCTGCCCTGGTCCTCCATGTTCCTGCCCCTGATTCAGGAGATGGCGCAGGAGGCGGCCGGCGCCCAGCAACCCGAAGGCCATCAGGTGGGCGACGAGCTGGCCTTCTCGCTGAGGGAGGTGCCGGGGGAGGACATCAGGCTGGAGATTCTCTCGCCGGAGGGCCGAGTGCTTCCGCCGCGACTGGACACGCGCCGTTTTCCGCCGCGGGCCGTGCTCGATCGCGCCGACGAGGTCGGGCACTGGAAGCTGCGGGAGATTTCTTCGGCGGGAACGCGAACTCTGGGGACGATGGCGGTGCAGGCGCCGAGTTCGGAAAGCCTGCTGAGGGCCCTGCCCGCCGACAGCCTGTCTCGGCTGCTCGGACTGCCGGAGCTTCTCGTGGTCGCCCCCGGCGAGGACCTCCAGGCGACGCTGAGGGCCGGTCACTTCGGCAAGGAAATCTCCGCCACCCTGCTTCTGATCGCGACCGTCCTCATGCTGCTGGAGCTCTGGCTCGGAAGGCGCGGACCCGCGGGCGAGGGGCGAATCTGAACTCGGCGCTCCGGTTCTACTGATACTCCTGCCCGAGCAGGACGCTCACGATGATCGCGCCGATCACGAGCGGCGCGGCGAAGCGGATCAGGAATCGCCAGGTGCCGTAGCTGGCCATGGTTCCGTGGCCTTCCTCCAGTTCATTCCTCGTTTCGCCTCGCGTGAGGGCCCATCCCGTGAACAGCGCGATGAAGAAGCCGCCCACCGGCAGGAACCAGTTGCTGGCCAGGTAGTCGAGGGTGCCGAAGATTCCCTGCGTGGATTCGCGGCCGATGAGATTGATGTTCGTGAGGAAGCTGTTGCCGCCGAAACTGACGGCGCTCAGGGTTCCGAAGACGAAGATGGCCGCCGCCATGGTCAGAGTGCTCTTCCTGCGTCCCCATCCCAATTCGTCGATCGCGTAGCTGGAGACGACCTCCAGGAGGCTGATCGTGCTCGACAGCGCGGCGAAGGCCACGAGCAGGTAGAAGAGCGCCGAGATGATGTCGCCACCCGGCAATTTGAAAAAGACCGATGGAAGCGTTGTGAATAGGATCGTAGCGCTCTTGTCAACCTCGATGCCTCCGCTTTGGATGATCGAGAACATGATGATGCAGGCCATGATGGCGATGAGCGTGTCCAGAGCCGTGATGGTGAGCGCCGCCCGCGGGATCGAGTCCTCCCGCCTCATGTAGCTGCCGTAGGTGAGCATGGCTCCCATTCCCAGGCTCAGCGTGAAGAAGCTGTGCCCGAGCGCCTCCAGCACCGCGCCCATGGTGAGATCGCCGAAGTTGGGGCGGAAGAGGAAGACCATGGCCTCACGGAAGCCCGGCGTGGTCGTCGCGTAGATGACCAGCACGATCAGGATGCTGAAGAGCAGCGGCATGAGAAATTTCGCCGCCCGCTCGATGCCCTTCTGCACGCCGAAGACGACGACGCCCGTGGTCATGGCCATGAAGAGGAAGTGCAGCAGGACCTGCTGGTTTCCGTTCGGCAGGAAATCGTTTTTGAAGAAGCTGTCCAGGATTTCCGGCTGATGGGCCATCTCCCCTAGAGTTCCGCTCAGCGCCATGACGATGTAGCGGAGCGTCCATCCCGCGACGACGCTGTAGTAGGAGAGGATGACGAAGCCCGTGATCACGCCCAGGATGCCGACGCCGGGCCAGAGTCTCGCGCCTCGCCGGCCCTCGGCCAACACGCGGAAGGTGCCCACGGGATCCTTCTTGGCGCGGCGGCCCAGCAGGCTTTCGGCCGCCATGATGGGCGCGCCGACCAGGAGGATCGCGAAGAGATAGACCAGCACGAAGGCGCCGCCGCCGTTCTCATGCGTGATGTAGGGGAACTTCCAGAGGTTGCCCAAACCCACCGCGCTGCCCGAGGCAGCGAGGATGAACCCCAGGCGACCGCTCCACTGTCCGCGCTGCTTTTCCATCGAATCCTCCATGGATCAATTTCGCCGGAAATCCTATCGGCGCGGCGCGGAGAGTGTCAAGGAAGGGCTTCGCCCTCCGGGTTCTTCTTCTTGCAGTGCCCCTCCCGTCGCGGTAGTAATTGCTGGATCACGCCCCCCGGCAAATCGCCGGCAGGGGCTAGGTGCGTTTGGGGCCGCCGGCAATTCCGGTCAACAGCGGGAACCCATGTCCTTCCTCTCCGAACTCAAGTCACCGCTGAGCGGCGCTGCGGCCTCGCTGAAGGCCGAGCTGGCCGCCGGCGGCGCGCGGCGCATGCTCACCGGCCTGAAGGGTTCGAGCCTCGCCCTGCTCCTCGCCCGGCTCGACCTGGAGCTGGACGACGGCAGACCCTGGCTTCTGCTCACCAGCCAGGCCTCCGAGGCGGAGGGCCTCGCCGAGGACCTTCGCAGTTTCGGAGTGGAAGGCGTCGAGCACTATCCCGAGCTTGAGATCCTTCCCTACGACCGCCACAACGCCGACCGCAATCTGGTCAGCGCCCGCGTCGAGGTGCTCGATGCACTGGCCGACGGCCGCGTCCGCTTCCTCTGCACAAGCGTCCGCGCCTGGATGCGCCGCGTCATCTCTCCCGAGCGGCTCCGCGAACTCCGTTTCGAGCTCAGCCCCGGCGCCGAACTGGATCTCGAGGAATTCCGCGTCCGCCTGGCCGCGATGGGCTATCGCGAGGTCGGCATGGTGGAGGAGCCCGGCGACTTCGCCGTCAAGGGCGGCATCGTCGATCTCTTCACGCCCACGGCCGACGAGCCCTATCGACTGGAACTCTTCGGCGACGAGATCGAGAGCCTCCGGGGTTTCGATCCCGCGACGCAGCGGTCCACCGGCAGGCAGGAAAGCCTGCGCGTGCTGCCCTGCTCCCAGGTTCTGCTCGGCGAGGACAATCAGCGCCGCGCCCTGCGCGAGCTGCGCAAGCACTATCCGGCCGACTCCATCCTCGTGGAGGAACTCTCCGCGAACTTCCTCGACGGCGTCCTCTTCGAGGGCATCGATCGCTACAGCGCCTGGTTCGTGGACGAGGTGCCGATGTCGCGCTATCTGCCCGACGGGTTCCGCGGCGTGCTCATCGACGAGGGCGCCCTGCGCGAGCGCTGGGAGCGCATGACCGCCGAGGCCCGCCGGCGACACGAGCGCGGCGTGGACAACGACGAGATGCTGCCGCCGGTCGATGCCGCCTACCTGCTCGAGGACGCGCTCGCCGAACTTCTCGCCCATCCCGATCTCTTGCTCGTGGAGGACGAGCTGGCCGAGGCGGCAGCCAGCCCGAAGGCGCCGGTCCTGAAGCTGTTCACCCGAAGCCAGCCCTCCTTCGGCAGCAGCATCGGCGAGCTGCGGGCCGATCTCGAAAAGCTCGCCGCCGAAAACACTCGCGTCTGGATCTTCTGCGACAACCTCGGACAGGCCGAGCGCCTCAGGGAGATCCTGCCGGGGCTCGAAGGCGCCCTCGAGCTGCCCGTCGCCGACCTGCAGCACGGCTTCATCCTGCCCGACGAGCGTCTGGCCCTCTACACCGATCACGAGATCTTCGACCGCTACAAGCGCATTCGCCGCCGCCGCCGTCTCTACAAGGGCGCGGGCCCCGTCGGCGACCGCAGCGTGCTGAGGCCCGGCGACTACGTGGTGCATATCCAGCACGGCGTGGCGCGTTACAAGGGCATCCAGAAGATGGACGTGCTGGGCGAGGAGCGGGAACTGCTTCACCTCAGCTACGCCGACGACCAGCAGCTCTTCGTGCCGGTGGAGCAGATCCATCTCGTGGAGCGCTACGCTCGCCGTCAGGACGCCTCGCCGCAGCTCAACCGTCTCGGCGAGAAGGCCTGGGTGCGGACGCGCAAGAAGGCCGAGAAGGCCGTCCGGCAGATGGCCGCCGAGCTCATCCAGCTCTACGCGCGGCGCGAGGCCAGCCGCGGTTTCGCCTTCCCGCCGGACACTCCCTGGCAGAGCGAGCTGGAGGCGAGTTTCCTCTACCAGGACACGCCCGACCAGGGCCGGGCCGCCGAGGCGACGAAGCGCGACATGGAGAAAGCCCGGCCCATGGACCGGCTCATCTGCGGCGACGTGGGTTTCGGCAAAACCGAAGTGGCGATCCGCGCCGCCTTCAAGGCCGCGCAGGCGGGCAAGCAGGTGGGCGTGCTCGTGCCCACGACCATCCTGGCCCAGCAGCATCTCCAGACCTTCCGGGAGCGGCTGCGCGAGTATCCCCTTCGCGTCGATATGATCAGCCGTTTCCGCAAGGCTGCCGAGATCAAGAAGACGCTGGCCGACCTGGCCGCCGGCGAGGTCGATATCGTCATCGGCACGCACAGGCTGCTCGGCGCCGACGTGAAGTTCAAGGACATCGGTCTGCTCATCGTCGATGAGGAGCACCGCTTCGGCGTGGCGCACAAGGAGAAGGTGAAAAGGGCCCGCGCGGCGGTGGACGTGCTCACGCTGACGGCCACGCCGATTCCGCGCACGCTGAACCTGTCGCTGGGGGGTATCCGCGACGTGTCGCTCATCCAGACGCCGCCTCTGGACCGCCTTCCCGTGCACACGGAGATCGTTCCCTTCGACGAGGAGATGATCCGCGAGGCAATCCTCCGCGAGGTGGACCGCGGCGGGCAGATCTTCTTCGTCCACAACCGCGTCGAGACCATCGACGCGATGGCCGCCTTCATCCAGGAGCTGATTCCCGACATTCGCGTGGCGGTGGGCCACGGGCAGATGAGCGAGCGGCAGCTCGAGCGCGTCATGGTCGATTTCATCGAGGGCGAGTTCGACGTCCTGGTGAGCACGATGATCATCGAGTCGGGCCTCGACATTCCCCGCGTCAACACCATTCTCATCAATCGGGCGGACCGCTTCGGCGTGGCGCAGCTGCACCAGCTTCGCGGCCGCGTGGGCAGAAGCCGCCAAAGAGCCTACGCCTACCTGATGGTTCCGCGCGACCGGGCCGTCACCGAGGAGAGCCGCCGACGGCTGGAAGCCCTCGTGGAGTTCGACGAGCTGGGCAGCGGCTACAAGCTGGCCCTGCGAGACCTGGAGATCCGCGGCGCGGGAAACATGCTCGGCGTGGAGCAGCACGGCCACATGGTGGCCGTGGGCTTCGACCTCTACATGCGGCTGGTCAACGAGGCCGTCCGAGAGCTGCGCGAGGGCAAGAGCTACTCGGGCGAGGTGCGCATCGAGTCGAATCTGAACGCCTATCTTCCCGACGACTACCTGAGCGATCCGGAGCAGAAGATGGCCATCTACCAGAAGATGGGGCACATCGACCGGCGCGAGGCGGCCCGGGAACTGGAGAAGGAAATCCGCGACCGCTTCGGGCCGATCCCGCCTCCGGTGGAGAATCTCTTCGCCCTGCTCGAACTGAAGGTGCTGGCCCAGGCCGCCGGAGTGAGCGCCCTGAAACTCGGCAAGCGCTGCCGCGTGGAATTCCAGGAGGGCGCCGTTCTGGAGAAGCGGGACATCGCCGACCTGGTCGGGAAATTCGGCCGCGGTCTGCTTTTTCGCGGACAAAGTCCCCTCACGCTGGAACTTCAAGGCGGGGAAGGCGATACCCTGAATCTTCTGCGGGACCTGCTCGAGAGCCTGGAAGGCAGGCTTAGCCCCTTGCCCTCAGGCGCCCCGGCGCTATAATGCAGGCTCCCCATCCGAGACGGTTTCTTGCCGTCCGGATTTCCATTTTAACTCTTCTTGCGAGGTGTTGATCATGAAGGCCACGCGCAATTTGCTCGCGGTCCTGGTTCCGGCGCTGATCGTCGCGTCAGCAGCCCTGGTGGGCTGCGGCCAGGTAAACGACGATTCCATCGTCGCCACGGTGGACGGAAAGCCCATCACCGTGGGTTACATGGAGGCCAAATGGGCGAAGATGGTGGACAACGATCCCACGATCTTCCCCGACTCCCTGAGTTTGGAGGAGGTGCAGGACCGGGTCATCGACACGCTTGTCAAGAAAGAGCTGCTGGTCAACAAGGCCTACGCCGAGAAGTACATCGACGACGAGGTCTATCAGAAGTCCTACAAGGAAAACCGGCAGCAGAAGCTGATGGAGCTGCTCAAGAACAAGTACATCGTGGACAAGATCCCCGAATACACCGAGGAAGACTTCAAGGAGCACTACAAGTATCTGGGCCAGCAGGCCGACTCGCGGCACATCGAGGTGGATACCGAGGAGGAGGCGCGCCGGATCTATGAGGAGATCCAGTCGGGCGAGCTGAGCTTTCATGACGCCGTGCTGAAGTACACGACGCATCCCGACCGGGATTCCGGCGGCAAGATGCCGACCATCGCCTTCGGCACCAGCATCGAATCGGTCGAGAACGCTCTGTTCAACATGAAGATCGGCGAGGTCAGCGAACCGGTCAAGATTCCCAACGGCTGGTCCCTCTACGTCCTGGACGATATCAAGACGGTCGAGTCGCCGCCCTACGAGCAGATGAGGGAACAGATCAAGAAGCGCCTGGAGACCCGTTCGCTTCGCACGATCGGCGAGGCCTTCGGCCAGGAGATCCTGGACCGCTACGGATTCGAGTTCCACTGGGACGTGGCGCTCGAGGTGATTCCCCTCCTGCCAGACGACATGACGCCCTCGCAGCTCCAGAATCCGCCCATCCACGAGAAGCCCATCCTCAAGCTCAGCGACGAGCAGAAGGAGATGGTGCTCTGGGAGATCGAAGGCGAGAAATACACCCTGGCGGATTGGTCGGATATCTACGACGCCCTCAGCATCTACGAGCGTCCCACGAAGGCCGCGCGCGCCAGGGGGATCTACTACAAGGTCCGCAGGGACATGACCAATCGCGTTCTGCCGAGGGAGGCGGAAAATCTCGGACTGGACGAGGATCCCGAGTTCCTGGTGACCATGAAGGAGTACGAGGAGCAGAATTGCATCGGAGCGGTCAGGCGGATGCTGGTGGATAAGCCCATCAACATCACCGAGCAGGACGCCAGGAAGTTCTACGAGGAGAATCCGCTTCTCTACACCCGCCGCTTCGCCGTGATCTGCAAGCAGCTCGTGACGAACACGGAGGAGGAGATCCAGGAGGCCTGGACCCGCGTTCAGGCGGGCGAACCCTTCGACTCGATCGGCGCGGACCTGTCCATCACCTGGCCCAAGTCCTGGATGACCAGCTACTTCACGCCCGACAGCATCGCCAATCCCGAGAACGAGGTCTATCGCCAGGTCCTGCGTCTCGAGGAGGTGGGGGACATCACTCCGCCCTTCCCCTATCAGAGCTACTGGGCGATCTACCAGATGGTGGAAAATTCTCCGCCCACCCTGCTTCCCTATGAGGAGGTGAGTGCGCGCGCCAACCGGGAGGCCTTCCAGTCGGCTTCGGCCGCGAGGCTCGAGTCCCTGCTGGTGGTCTGGCGGAACGAGGCCGTGGTCGAGATCGACGAAGACGTGCTCAGGAAGACCCAAAAGGGAGAAGCCGCCAATCCGCTCCGCCAACTCTACTAGGGCGATTCGCATCGCGGGGCTGCTCCTTCTCGTTCTCCTGGCCTGCGGCAGGAACGAGGAGGAGCTGCCCTCATATAGCGATCCGGTCTCGCGGGGCGAGGGCGACTATCTCGTCCGCGTGGGGGACAGGGACCTCGGTTTCGAGGAGTTCCAGAATCTCATTCCGGGCGAGTACAAGGGCCTACTCAACTCCCAGGAGAAGCGCGAATTCCTCGACCGTTGGGTGGACACCGAGCTGCTCTATCGCGGAGCCGAGCGGCGCGGCCTCCTGGAAGATCCCGAACTTCGCCGGCGCTGGGTCCAGCAGCAGAGGGACTTCGTCGCCAATGCCTATCTCCAGAAGACGCTCGACGAGCGCGTGGGCATCTCGGAAAGCGAGATCTCCGAATACTACGAGGCCCATCGCGACGAGTACGCCTGGGAATATCGTTACCGGCAGATCGTCGTGAACAGCCGGCAGGAGGCGAGCGAGATCCATGACCGGGTTGTCGGGGGCGAATTGTCCTTCAAGCGCGCGGCGGAGAAGTACTCCCTCGACGCCAGCGCCCGCCTCGGCGGGGACATGGGTTGGATGACGCGCTCGGCCGTGCCCCCGGAACTGCTGATGCGGCTGATCGACATGCGGATCGACGAGGTATCCGAGCCCTTCGAGACCACATGGGGCTGGACCCTGATCCTCTTCCGGGATCGCAGGGAAAGCGAGAACGCGCTCGAACTTTCCGAGGTTCGCGAGGAGATCCTGCGTCAACTTCTGGTCGAGAAGCGCCGGCGCGTTTTCCAGGAAGTTCTCGAGGAACTTCGCGAGGCCTTTCCCGTGAAATACCATCCAGAAACCGAGGAGCGCATGGGGAGCGATCTGCGGCCCGATGCCGAGCCTTGATCAAGACGGAGCTGAAGATGAAGCGAGCAATGCTATTGGCGGCGATCCTGGTTTTTGGCCTCGGACAGGCGGCCCTCGCCCAGGGCGGCAATCC
>Ga0180429_10002688_pt1 | contig 14554 bp, 11 predicted proteins | sample SS_ome_FD_132428 | JGI IMG/M metagenome (GOLD analysis project Ga0180429, IMG submission 132428) | Hypersaline lake sediment archaeal communities from the Salton Sea, California, USA - SS_1_S_1 metaG | ecosystem: Environmental > Aquatic > Non-marine Saline and Alkaline > Hypersaline > Sediment ...
ACATCGCCCGTCGCTACCAGGCAGCCAGCTATCTGGGCACGCCTCCGAATCGGCAGGCCGTGCCGCCCCTGATGCAGATGCTCTGGCGCTCGGACGCGGCTCTCATCAGCCAGGACGATGCCGAGCAGTATTTCTGGGAGATCGGCTCCTACCCGGACCGCGACGTCTCGTCCGCCTTGAGAACCCTGGGGCGGATCGGGGCGCCCGAGGCCGTGGAGGAGATGACCCGGTGGGCCCGGGGCGACAATTCCAGATGTGCCCTGGCGGCGCTCGAATCGCTCGGGGACCTGGCGCCCGACATCGTCACGGAGATCTCGCTGGAGATCCTGTCCGGCGTCAGACGGCGCAATCCGTTCTGCGAAGAGGAGCGGGCGATGACCATGCTGGCGCGGGACTGGCTGATCGCCAACGCCGGTCCCGAGTCAGGGAGGGCGCTCATGGATATCGTAAGGAGACAGTACGACGAGACCTCATGGGACAGCCACAACCCCAGGAAGCCCCATCTCGGCGTCAGCGCTCTCCTGGCGGCCGCGTCCAGCGGCAACGAGCGCGCGCAGGCCATGCTGTTCCAGGCCATGAAGAAGGTCGCGCTCGAAGCCCTCGCGCCGGGCTCCCCGGGAGCCTCCAGCAGAAGGGGCATGGTCGGGAACTACCCAGCGGCCCTGACTCTGGGAGCCGCGATCCTGGAATCCGAATACGGACGACGGGTCGGGTCGCCGCTGGAGGTCGTGCAGGAAGAACTCGCAGGCCGTCCGACCGTGAGGGATATGCTGTTCCGCAACCTGGGCCACGATCCGAACCTGGGCGCGCCCGCGGACGGGCTCCGGGCCGTCATGCTGGCCAGACTGGGCGCCCTCGAGGATCGGGACACGGCCCTGCTCGCGAACATCTGGGACAGGGCATTCGACCGGCCCCGAACCATGAGGGTGGTCATGGGGGGATCGTACGCGGGGAGCGACACGGTCTCCTACAACATCGACGCCACGGCGGCGGCCTATGCCATGGGCCTGCAGGGACGCACGGACGATCTGCTGGACTGCTGGCGGGAAGTGAGTTGGGACGACCGTGATCTCAAGGGCGAGCTCGCCCTGGCCTTGAGTCTGACGGGCGATCCGGAAGGCGCCCCCGCTGTGCTGGAATACGTTCGCAGGGTCTGGAACGAGGCGGCCGCGGATCCCGCGCTGGTCCCCGCCCTCGGACAGGTGGAGCCGCCGCCCTTCACCTGGCCGCCGAACGCGCCGCTGGATCTCCGCTACCGGGTCGAGCGGATACACGACTATCTCGTCGAGACCGCCTGGGAGGACGTGCGCGACATGACGGTCGAAACGGGACTCCACCCCCTGTTGCGGACCTACTGGGCGCTCGACGCGATGCCCTGGATCGAGTCGCCCACCGAACGCTTCCTGGAAGCGCTGCGCGAGTTGCGGACGCTGACGGATGTCGAGCCGATCCGGGTCCGGATAGACTGGATGATCGAGCATTCGGAGCTGACCTTGGCGCTTCTCCCGGCGGGATAGGAGGAGCGAGGGCTTGACCGAGTGCGCGATAACCATCCGCCCGGCCGCCGTCGCCGACATTCCTCGGATCCTGTCCTTCATCCGCGAGCTGGCCGCGTACGAGCGGCTGGCCGACGAGGTCGTCGCGGACGAGGCGCGGCTGCGCGAGACGCTCTTCGGCGACCGCCCCGCGGCGGAGGTCGAACTGGCCTTCCACGACGGCGAGCCGGCCGGCTTCGCCCTCTTCTTCCACAACTACTCGACCTTTCTCGGTCGTCCCGGGCTCTACCTGGAGGATCTCTTCGTACGTCCCGATTACCGCGGCCGCGGGGTCGGACGCGCCCTGCTGCGGCGGCTGGCCGGTCTGGCCCGGACGCGCGGATGCGGCCGCCTCGAGTGGTCGGTCCTGGACTGGAACGAGCCGGCCATCGGTTTCTACCGCCGCCTGGGGGCGCGCGCCTTGGAAGACTGGACCGTCTGGCGGCTGGACGGAGACGCTTTGCGGAATCTCGGCGAGGAGGCCCCATGAGAACGACGATCCTGTCCCTGGCGACGTCCGTGCTGCTCCTGTCCGGCTGCGGCGAGGAGATCCGCGAACACGGTGCGGTGCTGCGAAGCGACCTCGACGGCGCCGGAGCCGTGCTGGCCCTGGACATGACCGACGCCGAGGCCGAGCAGATGCTCGCCGACCTCGCGGAGCAGCGCGACGCCTGCGCGGCCCTGCGTGCGGACACGCCGGCCAACCGGGTTCCGCCCGCGCTGGTCTTCGACCCGCGCCCCGAGGGTTTCGCGCTCGACCTGCCCGACCGGCCCCCGCGGTGGAGCGATCCCGGCCGCGTCGCGCGGTCCGACAACCCGGAGGACCTGGCCTTCGCCACCGTCGGCGAGCTGTCGGCGCTCCTGCAGGCGCGCCGCGTCACCTCGCTGGAGCTGACGGAGATGTTCCTGTCGCGTCTGGAACGATACGGCCCGGAGCTGGAATGCGTCGTCTCGCTGACGCCGGAGATCGCCCGCGCCCAGGCCCGCCGCGCCGACGCGGAGATCGCCGCCGGCCGCCGGCGCGGACCGCTGCACGGCGTGCCCTACGGGGTCAAGGACCTGCTGGCCGTCGCCGGCACGAAGACCACCTGGGGCGCCGCGCCCTACCGCGACCAGGTGATCGACGACACGGCCACGGTGGTCCGGAAGCTGGAGGCCGCCGGCGCCGTGCTGGTCGCCAAGCTCACCCTGGGCGCCCTGGCCTGGGGCGACGTCTGGTTCGGGGGCACGACACGCAATCCGTGGAACACGGAGCAGGGCAGCAGCGGCTCCTCGGCGGGACCGGGCGCCGCGGTCTCTGCGGGACTGGTGCCCTTCGCCATCGGAACCGAGACCTGGGGCAGCATCGTCTCGCCCTCGACCCGCTGCGGCGTCACGGGTCTGCGCCCCACCTTCGGCCGCGTGAGCCGCGCCGGCGCCATGGCCCTGAGCTGGTCCATGGACAAGATCGGTCCCATGGCGCGCTGCGTGGAGGATTGCGCTCTGGTCTTCGAGGCGATCCGCGGCGTCGACGGCCGCGACCCGTCCCTCGTCGAGGCGCCCTTCCCCTACGATCCGGACGTCGATCTCGCGAGCCTGCGCATCGGCGTCCTGGAGGACGATTTCGCCGGCGAGTACGAGGGCCGCGCCCTCGACCTGGCCGCCCTCGACGTCCTGCGCGATCTGGGCGCCGAGCTGATTCCCGTGCGCCTGCCCGACCGCGACGCCATGCCCCTGTCGATCATCCTGAACGTCGAGGCCGCCGCGGCCTTCGAGGAGCTCACCCTGAGCGGCCGCGACGACGAGCTGGTGCGCCAGGTGCGCCACGCCTGGCCCAACGTCTTCCGCGCGGCCCGTTTCATCCCCGCGGTGGAGTACGTCCAGGCCAACCGCCTGCGCCGCCTGCTGATCGAGGACTTCGCCGCCCTCTTCGCGGAGATCGACCTCTTCGTCGGCCCGTCGTTGCGGGGCCGGGGCCTGCTGATGACCAACCTGACGGGCCACCCCTGCGTGGTCGTGCCCGACGGCTTCGCTGCGGAGAACCAGCCCCACTCCATCTGCTTCACGGGCGACCTCTTCGACGAGGCCACGCTGCTGGCGGTGGCCAGGGCCTGGCAGGACGCGGCGGGGTGGTCGCGTACGCATCCGCCGAAATATGTCGTTCACGGGCGTTAGCGCCCGCCCTTGACTCCGCACGCGCCGCACATATGCTTGGTTGAGTGCGGACCGGCGTCATCGACGTCGATACTTCCGTGCGACGGTTTCTGTAGAAAGGGCACGAGATGACGGTCGTTCTGAACGGGTCCGGGCTGACCATCGAGAAGCTGGAGCGGATCGCGCGGCACGGGGAGCCGGTGGAGCTGCATCCGGAGGCCCTGGGGCGGATCGAGACCTGCCGGGCCATGCTCGAGGATAAGATCGCCGCCGGGGAGACCATGTACGGCGTCAACACCGGGATCGGCGAGCTCTGCGAGGTGATCCTGGACGACGACCAGGTCCAGGAATTCCAGAAGTACCTCGTCTACAACCACGCCGCGGGCATCGGCGACCCGGCACCCCTGGAGTCCGTGCGGGCGGCCATGGCGGGGCGGGCCAACGTCCACGCCCACGGCAACTCGGGCTGCCGGCCCGAGATCACGCAGACCCTGATCGCCATGCTCAACAAGGGCGTCACGCCCTACGTCTGCCAGAAGGGGTCGGTGGGCGCCTGCGGCGACCTCGCGCCCATGAGCCAGGTGGCCCTGCTGATGATGGGCGAGGGGCAGGCCTACTTCGAGGGCGCGCTGCTGCCCGGTCGCGAGGCCCTCGAGCGCGCGGGCATCCCCGTGCCCGGACTGCAGGCGCGCGACGGCCTGGCGGTGATCAACGGCAGCAACCTGCTGACGGCCATGAGCGCCCTGCACCTGTGCGACATGGACCGCCTGCTCAGGCAGGCCGAGATCGCCTGCGCCATGACCCTCGAGGCCCTGCTGGCGAACCTCAAGCCATACACCTCGAAGCTGCACGAGAAGCGCGGCTTCGCCGGCGCGATCCGCAGCGCCGCATCCATCCGCAAGTGCTTCGAGGGCAGCGACCTGCAGACGGGCAAGATGCCCACGAAGGTGCAGGACGCCTACTCCATGCGCTCGAGCCCGCAGGTCATCGGCGCGGCGCACGACGCGATTCGCTGGGCGCGTTCGCAGGTGGAGACCGAACTCAACGGCGTCGGCGACAATCCCATCTTCATTCCCGAGGACGGCGTGGCGCTGACCGGAGCCAACTTCCAGGGCTCGCCGGTCTCGCTGCCCATGGACATGGCGGGCGCGGCCCTGACCATGGTGTGCGTGCTGAGCGAGCGACGCCTGAACCGGCTGCTGAACCCGGCCCTGAGCGTGGGCCTGCCGGCGTTTCTGACCAAGGGCGCGGGCATGTTCAGCGGCATGATGCTGTCCCAGTACACGGCCGACTCGCTGATCGTGGAGCAGCGGATCCTCTCGGCCCCGGCGTCGATCCAGTCGATCCCCGCTGCCGCCGACCAGGAGGACTTCGTGTCCATGGGCATGAACACGGCCATCAAGAACGCCCAGATCATCGACAAAGCCTGCGGCATCCTGGGCATCGAGTTCATGGCCGCCGCCCAGGCCCTCGACTTCCGCGAGTTCGACAAGGGCAAGGGCGTGACCGTGGCCCGCGACGAGGTGCGCAAGCACGTCGAGTTCCTGGACGTGGACCGTCCGCTGCACACCGACCACACCGCCATGAAGGCGCTGGTCCGGTCCTGGGACATCCTCGAGGCCGTGGAGAAGAAGGTGGGCAGTCTGGGCTGACATCCGATGCACCGCGCATCGAAAGAGGCCGCTCCACGTGGGAGCGGCCTCTTCATTTGCGGGCGCGGGGGGAAAGACGCGTCCGCGATTGGGCCGGCCGGGTGGTGCGGCGGGCGTCCGCGGAACGCCCGCCGTCCGGCCGGTTCGGTGACCGGCACGGGGCCGGGTCAGCGCAGGTCGGTGAAGAAGCGCCCCCAGCGCGGCCGCCAGTGGCGGTCGCGGTCCACCGACGCCAGGATTGTCGTCACGCGTCCGGTGACGTTCTCCACCGGCACGAAGCCGAAGAAACGCGAATCGAAGCTGTGGTCCCGGTTGTCGCCCGAGACGAAGACGTGGCCCTCGGGCACGACGACCGGGCCGAAGTCGCGGGCGACGGGCCGCCCGGGCGTGAGCATCACCGGGTGTGTCCTGTCCGCCACCGTCTCCGTGAGATAGAGGTACGCGTCGCCGTAGGCCTTGGGCAGGGGCCAGGCGGGCGGATCGTCCCGCCCGTACGCCGCCCGCTCGCCGTTGATCAGAAGCGCGCCCTCGCGCATGGCGATCTCGTCGCCGGCCCCGGCGATCACCCGCTTCACCAGGCGCGTGCCGTCGTGGGGGGAGTCCAGGACGACGATCTCGCCGCGCGCGGGGACGCCCCAGCGCGCCAGTTCCAGGTCCGAGAAGGGCAGCTCGAGGTCGTAGGCCAGCTTGTTGCAGAAGATGCGCTCGCCCTCGTAGATGGTCGGCTGCATGGAGCCGGTGGGCACGTCGTACCAGTCGGCCACCGCGGAGCGGAAGGTCAGGACCGTCAGCACCATGACCAGCGTGGGCCACCAGCTGCGCCACAGGCGTCTCAGTCGTATCGACGGGGTCATTGAAAGCCGTCCTTCGTCCGGGAAATCGGGTCGGAAACCCGGATGTAACGCCTGCGAAACCCGTAAGTTCCCCTGCGCGATGGAATTCGGTTTTTCTTCGTCTGGCATGTGACCCCGCCCCCTCCCGGCGTGTCTATGACGCACACGGGCGGAATCCGCCCGGCATCCGAAACGGCGGTCGCCTCACCGACAGGACCGCCAGGACCGAACCACTCGATTGGGGGAATGATGTTCAAGAATACGAATCACAAGGTGCTGCTGCTGATCATGTCCATGATCGCCGTCGCGCTGCTGACCGGTTGCAGCAAGCAGACCACCAACATGGACGTGCTGCAGGACCAGGTCAGGTTGCAGGAGGACCAGATCGCGGATCTGCAGAGCGAGATCCAGGAGCGCGAGCAGGATCTCGACCGCAGCCGCCGCGAGGCCGCCGAGGCCGCGGAGCGCGCCGCCGAGATGGAGCGCCTGGCCGCCGCGTCCGCCGTGTCCGGCGACGATGTCGCCGCCGCCGAGCTCCTGCCGCCCGGCGCCGAGGCCGGCGAATGCTACGCCCGCGTGCTCGTACCGCCCGTCTACGAGACCCGCAGCGAGCGCGTCCTGGTCAAGGACGCGTCCGAGCACATCGAGATCGTGCCCGCCCGCTACGAGTGGGTCGAGGAGCGCGTCCTGGTGAAGGAGGCCTCGGAGCGCATCGAGACCATGCCCGCCACCTACGAGTGGGTGGAGGAGTCCATGCTGGTCAAGCCCGCGTCGACCCGCGTCGAGGACGTGCCCGCGGTCTACGAGGAGACCACCGAGCAGATCCTGGTCACCCCGGCCCGCGAGTACTGGAAGAAGGGCAACGGCCTGATCGAGCGCGTGGACAACACCACCGGCGAGATCATGTGCCTGGTCAAGGAGCCCGCCGTCTACAAGACCGTCGCCAAGCGCGTCCTCAAGACGCCGGCCACGACCCGCGAGGTCGAGATCCCGGCCGAGTACGAGACCGTGCGCCGGCAGGTCGTCAAGACCGCGGCCACGACCCGCACCGTGGAGATCCCGGCCGAGTACGGCACCGTGAAGGTGCGCAAGATGGTCGAGCCGGCCCGCGAGGTGCGCTCGCCCGTGGCCGCCGAGTACGCCGACGTCACCCAGCGCGTGATGGTCAGCGAGAGCTACATGGAGTGGCGCCAGGTCCTGTGCGAGACCAACATGAACAACGTCACGATCCAGAAGATCCAGCGCGCCCTGCTGCACAAGGGCCACAACCCCGGTCCCATCGACGGGATCTACGGCTCGCAGACCCGGGCCGCGGTCAACGCCTTCCAGAAGGCCAGCAACCTGCCCGTGGGCGGCCTGACCTACGGCACGATCGAGCACCTGGGGATCGATCTGGACGGCTAGTCCCGGTCGGATATCGCGAGATCGATAGGACGAGGGAACGGTCCGCCGGGTGGCGGGCCGTTTCCTTTTCGGCGCAACAGGGTGACCTGGCGGGGCGGCGGCGCGAGCAGGGCGCGTCCCAGGCCGGCGGCCCGGTCCAGGATCGCGGCGAGAGGCAGGCCCGTGTCGGCGCGCAGGCGGTCCAGCAGGGCACCGCCGTCGTGGTCGCCCCCCGTCGCGGCCAGGTCGGCCAGCAGGGCGTCGAGGGGGCGCGTCTCCAGCCAGGCCTCCGTCAGCAGGAATGCGGCTCCGTAGAGGTCGGACTCCAGCTCCCAGGACAGCTCCGATCCGCTGTGCCAGGACAGCAGGCGGCCGCGGACGCCCGGCCGGTCCAGGACCTCGTCCACGTGGCGCCGGGCGAGCAGGGACCGCGCGGCCGCGCGATCCTCCCGGGCGGCGAAACCCTTGGCCAGAGATTCGCAGACTCCGTCCACGAACCAGCGCGTGCCGGTCGGCGCGCCGCCGTCGTGATCCTGCCGGACGGTGGGCGCAGCGTCGATCAGACCGTGGCCGAGTTCGTGGGGCAGGGTGTCCAGCAGGAACTCGCGTAGCTGCGGCGCCTCGGCCGGACCCCAGAGGGCGTCGCCCGCGCCGATCAGCACGACCCGCACCTGGACCCAGTTCTCGATCCCGGAGAGTTCCGCCCGGAAGGTGTAGGCGGGCGGCGGCACGGGACGGTCCACAAGGTAGAGCAGGACGCCGCCGGCGACGCGGCGGCCGGTCGCGGCCTCCACGTGTTCGTAGCCGCGGGCCACGCGCGCGGCGAGGTCGTCGAGGCCGCCGAGACGCGACGCAGGCAGGTCGGTGCGCACGCAGAGACGTCGCCCGCGGCCGAGCGGGTAGGCCGCCTCGGACAGGCCGCCGTCGGCCTCGGGATCGATCAGGACCCGGGGCAGCTCGCGGCCGTCGGGGCCGACGGCGTACGCGGACTGGGTGAAGACGCGGACGGGCGCGCCGGCCATGGCGAAGCCGTGAAGGAGGACGACGCCGGCCAGGAGCGTCGCGATCATGTGGTGTCTTTTCGAATGCACTCGGCGTCTCCAGAGATGACGATCCAGGCTCGTCCCTTGTCTTCGACGAATGGAACGCCGGCTTGAGCGGGCAGGGGGCGATGGGGGTTGCCTGTGGACGGCTTCGTGGGGCATAGTCCGGCGATCGCCAGGCCCGAAAGGATCGTCCATGTCCGACTTCGTCCATCACGAGCTCGGGGAGCGCGTCAAGGAACTCAAGGCGCTCCACCGGACCGCCCGCGTCCTCCAGCAGATCGGCCGCCCCGTGGACGAGCTCATGGAGGAGGTCGTATCGGGCCTGCCGCCGGCCTGGCAGCATCCCGGGGAGACGGAGGCCCGCATCGTCTACGGGGATCGTTGCTGGCAGACGCCGGACTTCGTCCTCACGCCCTGGTCCCTGACCAGCCAGTTCGCAACCCAGCACGGTCGCGGCGAGTTGAGCGTGGTCTACCTCGCCGAACACGAACGGCGGGACGAGGGGCCATTCCTGCGCGAGGAACGCGACCTGATCGATTCCCTCGCGGAGATGCTGAGGGCCCATTTCGAACATCGGGAGAGCGACCGGGCGCTACAGCGCGCCCACGACGATCTCGAGCGCCAGGTGGCGGACCGGACAGCGGAATTGAGACGACTTTCGGCCGAGCTCTGCCTGGCCGAGGCCCGGGAACGACGGCGTATCGCGGAGGATCTCCATGATCACATCGGCCAGGCGCTCGCCTTCATCCGAACGCGCCTGCGCGTCCTGCAGGGCAACGCGGTGTTCTGCGGTTTCGAGGGGGATCTCGCCGAGATCTCGCGGCTGCTCGATCAGACGATCCGCTACACGCGCGATCTCACCTTCGAGATCAGTCCGCCGGTCCTCTACGAGCTGGGGCTGCCCGAGGCCCTCGACTGGCTGGCCGAGACCATGGGTGCGAAATCGGAACTGCACGTCGAGTTCCGGACGGAGGGCGACCCGGGCGAGCTGGCCGACGAGACGAAGGTCATGCTCTTCAACTCGGCACGCGAGCTCCTGCGGAACGTCGCGCGCCACGCGGAAGTCGACAGGGCGTCGATGGAACTGGCCCGCACCGGGAACGGGCTCCGTCTCGGCGTGTCGGATCGGGGATGCGGCATCGACGCCGCGGCCGCCGGACCCGGCGTCGGCGGGTTCGGCCTGTTCAGCATCCGCGAGCGCATGAAGCAGCTCGGCGGAAGCGTGGAGATCGATTCCGTCCCGGGTCGCGGCACGACCGTGGAACTCATCCTGCCCCTCGACAGTGCGGTGTCGTCATGATCGTGAAGATCCTGCTGGCCGACGATCACCGCATGTTCCGCGACGGACTGCGTTCGCTCCTGGACGCGCAGGCCGATCTGGACGTGGTGGGGGAGGCCGACAACGGGTTGGACGCGCTGTCGCTGGCCGCCGAGCTGAAGCCCGACGTCGTGGTGCTGGACATCTCCATGCCCGGGCTCAACGGCGTCGATGTCGCGCGCCGCCTCCTCGCCGACGCCGAGCCGCCCCGCGTGGTCGTGCTGTCGATGCATTCGGATCGCCGGTACGTGCTGGGCATGCTCAAGGCGGGCGTGTCGGCCTACATGCTCAAGGACTGCGGTTTCGAGGAGCTGGTGTCGGTCATCCGGGACGTGATGCGCGGCGAGATCCGGCTCAGCGCCCGGATCACCGACACGGTGATCCACGACTACATCGCCCTGGCGCGCGTCGACGGCCGCGACACGGATCCCCTCTCGCCCCGGGAACGCGAGGTGCTGCAGCTGCTGGCCGAGGGCCGCAGCACCAAGGAGATCGCCGCCGATCTCACGGTCAGCATCAAGACGATCGAGACCCACCGCCGCCAGATCATGGACAAGCTCGATCTGCACAGCGTCGCCGAACTCACCAAGTACGCCATCCGCGAAGGTCTCACCTCCCTGGATTGACGGATCCCGCCCTCAGGTATTTCGCAGGCTGCAATCAGGTTTTCCCCAGTGGTGGTGTTTCGGACGGATGGCTAGTGTCGAGAGGTTATCCAGGGGCGGTCTCCGTCACGCCCGTGCGGCGGGCACACACAGGAGCGTATTCCATGTTCGACACCGGCAACACAGGCTTCATGCTCGTGGCCACGAGCCTCGTCATGCTCATGACGCCAGGCCTCGCCTTCTTCTACGGCGGTCTGGTCGGTCGCAAGAACGTGCTGACGATCATGATGCAGAGCTTCGTCTCGCTGGGGATCACGACGGTCCTCTGGTTCGTGGTCGGTTTCTCCCTCTGCTTCAGCGGGGGCGAGGGCGGCATCATCGGCAATCTGGACATGGCGTTCCTCCGGGGCGTCACGCCGGACACCCCGTTCGGCGACGGCAGCATCCCGATGCTGGTCTTCGTCGCCTACCAGATGATGTTCGCCATCATCACGCCCGCGCTGATCACGGGCGCCTTCACCAACCGCGTGCGTTTCAGCGCCTACCTGATCTTCCTGGTCACCTGGCTGCTGCTGGTCTACTTCCCCTTCGTCCACATGGTCTGGGGCGGCGGCCTGCTGGCCGAGTGGGGCGTGCTCGACTTCGCCGGCGGCATCGTGGTCCACAACATCGCCGGCATGGCCGCTCTGGCCTCCGTGCTCTACGTGGGGCGGCGGCGCGTCGCCGACAGCACGCCGCACAGCATCCCGCTGGTGGCGCTGGGCACGGGCCTGCTCTGGTTCGGCTGGTACGGGTTCAACGCCGGCAGCGAACTGCAGGTGGACAGCATCACCGCGCTGGCCTTCATCAACACGGACATCGCCGCGTCGTTCGCGGCCATCTCCTGGCTGGTCGTCGCCTGGCTGACCGACCGCAAGCCCTCCTTCGTCGGCGTGCTGACCGGCGCGGTGGCGGGCCTGGCCACGATCACCCCCGCGGCGGCCTTCGTCTCGACCTCGAGCGCGGCGATCATCGGCATGACCGCGGGCGTGATCTGCTTCGCGGCCGTGAGTCTCAAGAACCGCCTGGGCTGGGACGACGCCCTCGATGTGTGGGGCGTGCACGGCGTCGGCGGCGCCCTGGGCATCATCCTGCTCGGTGTCCTGGGGTCCACCGTCGTCAATCCCGCGGGCGCCGACGGTCTGATCTACGGTGGCGGCAAGTTCTTCGTCACCCAGATCCTGGCCGTCCTGGGGTCGTCGATCTACGCTTTCGTGTTCACGTTCGTGATGCTATGGCTCATCAACAAGGTCACGCCCGTGCGTACGAGCGAGAGCGAGGAAGGCACCCTCGACGAGTCCCTGCACGGTGAAACCGCGTACGAAACCATCTAGGGCGGTTCTCGCTCCCGGGAGGTAGGACATGTTTCGCAGATTCTCGATCATGATCGTCATGGCGATCTTCGCGACTGGCATCGCGAACGCATCGGAGACGGACATCACGGGGTTCGTCGATGCCAGTCTCTTCTACGACGACAACTCGGGCGACGCCACCTTCGGTCTCGACCAGATCGAGGTCGATGTGGTGCGGTCGCTGAGCGATGTCGCCACCATCCGCGCCGATCTGGAGTGGGTCAAGGACGGCGACGGCTGGGCCCAGGATCTGGAGCAGGGCTACCTGGAGTGGTTGCCCGCCTTCGCGCCCGACCTGTCGCTCACCTTCGGCAAGTTCAACGCGCCCATGGGGTTCGAGCTGCTCGACCCCCACGAGATGTACCAGTTCTCCCACGCGCTGGTCTTCGACTACGGTCTGCCGACCAACCTCACCGGCGCCATGACGCGTCATCCCCTGGGCGAGCGCTTCGCCGTGTCCGGCTGGCTGGTCAACGGATGGGACAGCAACGAGCTGTCCGACGGCAAGCCCGAGACCTTCGGCGGCCGTCTCGATGCAAGCCTGGGTTGCCGGGGCGCGCTCGGCGTGTCGGCGATCAGCGGGAAGGAGTGGTGCCACGCCGGCGTCCCCGTTGGCGATCCGGCCTACTTCGCGTCCTATGAGTTCGACCGCACGGTGATCGACTTCGACGCCACGCTGACGCCGGCCCCGGGCTGGACCCTCGGCGGCGAACTCAATCTGGGCACCTACGAGGACGATGCCGTGAAGGCCGACTGGACGGGCCTGATGGTGATGGCCCACTACGACGTCAACGGGTGGTTCGGCCTGACCGGACGCTACGACCGGTTCGACGACCCGGACGGCCACGTCTTCGGCGCGGGCGTCGCCGAGACGCGCACGGCCCTGACGATCGCGCCGACCTTCGTCCTGGGCGACGGTGTGGGCGCCCTGCTCGAGCTGCGCCTCGACGGCTCGGATCTAGATGCCTGGACGGACGCCGACGGAAATCCCACCGACAGCAATCTCGGCATCGCGTTCGAGACGACGAGCACGTTCTGATCACGATCCGCGGAACGCCAAAAGGCCCCGGTCCAGGAGGACCGGGGCCTTCGTGCGGGAACCGCGATCGCGCCTAGTAGGTGATCTTCGGATCCATCGCCTTGGCGGCGTCGACCCACTTGCTCACCGTGGCGGCGGGCGGCGAGGTGCGTGCGAGCTTCTTCTCGTCGTTGACCTTCTCCATGGTCTCGGCCAGGTTGTCGGCGTTGCGGTTGCGCAGCTCCTTGACCGTGTCCACGCCGGCGCCCTTGAGCAGCTCGGAGAACTGGGGGCCGATGCCGGAGATGCGCATCAGGTCGGCCATGTTGGTCCACTTGAGGATGGTCGACTCGCCCATGCCCGTCTTCTCGGCCACGTCGGAGCGGCCGGCGGGCGTGCAGCACTTGTCCAGCAGGTCGTCGGTGGTGGCGATGCCGGCGGCGCTGAGCTTCTCGGCGTAGGCGGGTCCGATGCCTTCGATTTCGTCGATCTTGTAAGCCATGGTCTTGTCCCCCTTTAGGGTAGGTTGTTGTTGAACGTCTGCCTGTGGACAGATCTGTCGGCCGCGCCGCCCGGCTTGAGCCGATCGTGCGCGCGATTCGGGGCTCCGGCCGCCCCGGGGATCTCCTATCCGGGTCTTCGCGCCATCCTAGCGCAATAGAGATTCGTTTTCATCTGCATCCGACGGGCGTCACGATACGAACGCCCGCCGGATCCCGCAAATCGGCGGCTTACTCCCCGCCGCCGATGGACTTGCGCCAGCGGCCGAGCTGGGCCGCCGCCTCCTCGCGTCCGCCCAGGCCGAAGGCCAGTCCGCCGGCGACGGCCACGGCGCCGAAGAGCAGGCCGAAGGCGAGATTGACGATCTCGTCCGCGAAGCCCATCTCCCGCAACGACATGGCAACGGTGAGAACCATCACCGCCGCGCGGGTCAGGGACGCCAGCAGGGCCGCCTGGGGCGTACCGGTGGCGCGGACGGCCCGCGCGGCCAGATTGGCCAGCAGGACGCCGATGGTCAGGATCGCCAGACCCATGAACACGTGGCCCGCGAAGCCGAGGAACTGGCTCGTCAGGGTGGAGACGGCGGCGAAGCCGAGCTGTCCGGAAGCCTCGGTCACCGCGAAGAGCATGATGCCCAGGTGGACGAGCTTGCCGGCCCAGACCGAGGGGCCGCTCGCGTTGTCGGCGTTCAGGGAGAGGCCGAGACGCGCCGGCAGGCGATCGAAGCCGAGCCCGGCCAGCACGTTGCTCACCAGGCCGGCGACGATGCGGCCGACCAGATGCGAGAACACCAGGATGAGCGTGGCCGCGAAGATGTGCGGCACGGCGCCGATCAGGGCGTCGAGCATGCGGCTGGCGGGCGCGGTCACCGCGTCCAGGGCCAGCGCGTTGAGCGCCGCCACGATGACGGGCACCAGGATCAGGGCGTAGATCACCGTGCCGATCACCCGCGAGAAGGGCGTCTCGCCGAGGGCGGCGGTCAGGCCGACGCGCTCGGACAGGCGGTCGGCGCCGGCGGCGGCCAGCAGCCCGCCGGCCACGCGCTGGACGATGCGGGCCACGAACCAGCCCGCCAGGAGGATCACCGCCGCCGCGAAGAGCTGGGGCAGGAAGCCCACGATCGTCGCGACCATGTCCTC
>Ga0180429_10002689_pt1 | contig 14553 bp, 9 predicted proteins | sample SS_ome_FD_132428 | JGI IMG/M metagenome (GOLD analysis project Ga0180429, IMG submission 132428) | Hypersaline lake sediment archaeal communities from the Salton Sea, California, USA - SS_1_S_1 metaG | ecosystem: Environmental > Aquatic > Non-marine Saline and Alkaline > Hypersaline > Sediment ...
ACGCCGACGTGGAGGCGGACAACAATCGGATCGCCGATGACATCGCAAAACGGAATGCGATCCGCATGTCTGGCGAATATCTCGTGTGGTCCCTCACCTGGGCCGACCTGAAAGGCGAAGGCGCTCCTAGCGAGTCCTTCCTGGCCGGTGCGCTCCCGAATCTCAGGAAGTTGCTGAAGGAGCGGGCTCCTGAGGTGGAGAGCAGTCCCGTCTTCGCATCGATCGAGTGGAACAGCTGGGATTTGCTGCGGGAGGTGCTGCGCCATCTCGCAGAGAGCGACTTGACCGATGCCATGAATCAATGGACGAAGGCGGCGAGTTTCCTTTCCTGCAACTTTCCCCAGCGTGCGCCCACCGAACAGCTGAACCTGCGGTCGGCACTCGAGGATTTGATGCTTGGCAACCAGCCGACGTTGGAGGCGGCAAGTGAGGCCGAGTTCATGACCAGTTGCGGCAGCCATGCCGGACTGCGGTCGGTCTCTGCCGTCCCCGTCGAATCGTTGAAGCAGAAGAGACTCGAGGGGGCGTTGAGCGCGCTCTGGTTCGATGACAAGGGGGACAAGCCGACTGCCGAGTTCCAGGCCGAGTGGCAGGAGCTGCTGCGATCCTACAATTTCCTCCAGTTCATTCCGCGCTTTGCCTGCTTCACCCGGCGCATGATGGAAGAAGGGGGGATCAGCAACCTGATCGAATGGTTGCTCTGTCCTGACGAATCTGCGGAGGAGGAAACCGATGGCGCGACGGGAGAGAGTCTCACGGATGAGCAGCTCGAAGAACTCGAATTGCTCGACCCGGGCCTGCAGCCCTTGTTGGTTCCTCTCTTGAAAGAGTCCCTTCTCCCGTGGCCGGAATTCGGCTTCGAAGCGACCAGTTCGTCAGGTCAGTGCGGCACCTCGATCCTGGAAGTCGCCTGGCCCGAACAGAGAGTCGGTATTTCGCTGCCCTCCGACGACCCGACGGCTTTCGAGGCCGCGGGCTGGAGAATCCTTCCCAGCGATCAAGTTACCGCAGAATCCCTTTCCCAAGCCATTTCCTGACCCAGCAACGTTCCCATGTCCACACTCGCTCCCACCGTCGCCATCGGCGATTCCTTCCTGAAATCCATGATGGCGCTCCCTGACAAGATCATGAAGAAGGCCAGGGAGACGATCACGAAGTTTCAGCACGATCCCACTTCGCCGGGACTTAACTACGAGAAGATCAACAATGTGAAGGACGACAGACTGCGCTCGATTCGGATCGATCAGACCTATCGCTGCATCGTCCTGAAATCCGAGAAGGGGGATACCTACATTCTCCTCTGGGTGGACAAGCACGACGAGGCCTATGCCTGGGCGGAGAAAAAGTCCTGTGGAGTGAATCCCCAGACGGGTGCGATCCAGGTGGTGGAAGTGGAAGAGACGGTAGCCGTTGCGGAGGAGATTGAGGCGAAGCAAGAGAAGAAAGAGGACACTCGCCCGGGCCTTTTCGAGGCTTTCTCGAATGCGGACCTCGAGCAGGTTGGTGCCACCGAGGAATTGATCGATGTGGTCCGGGCCGTGAAAGACGAGAGCGATCTCGAACGGTTGGATGGAAAACTTCCCACTCAGTTGTTCGATGCCTTGTTTCTTCTCGCCTGCGGAGAGAGCTTTGACGACGTACTCGAAGAACTCGGGATCGACCGGCAGAACGAATTCGATCCGGAAGACTTCGAGGAAGCCCTGAAGCTCGACGCCAACAGGCAGCACTATGCGGCAATCACGGACGACGCGGATCTTGAGGCCATCCTCAACGAGCCGCTCGCGAAGTGGCGGGTGTTTCTCCATCCCTCGCAGCGCAAGCTGGTCCGGGCCCAGTTCAATGGCCCCGCGCGTGTCTTGGGAGGGGCCGGAACCGGCAAGACGGTCGTAGCCATGCACCGGGCGAAATATCTCGCTTCGCAGTGTGAGGACAACGAGCGCATTCTTTTTACCACGTTCACGAAATCGCTTATCGTCGACATAAAGAAGAACCTGCAGAAGATCTGCAGCTACGACGAGATCCGAAAGATCGAGGTGGTTCACCTCGACGCGTGGTGCCACAACTTCCTGAAAGCGCGGAACTACAAGCACGATGTCGCCTACGGCACGCCCAATCACCCGCTCCAGTCGAACCTGTGGGAACAGGCCCTCGAGCAGCTCGACTCGGATGCGTTCTCCTCTGATTTCCTGCGGGAAGAGTGGGACAAGGTGATCCAGTATCACGACATCGAAAGCTTGGCCGATTATGCGAGGATTCCTCGCACCGGTCGACGTGGCCGCCTTAGCCGTCTGCAGCGAAAAGCCATCTGGCCGGTCTTCGAGGAATACCGGACGCTGCTGAACGAAAATCAGCTCTGGGAGCCGCCCGACATGTTCCGTGCCGCTCGTTCCATCCTCGAGGCCAACCAACTCGACGCCGGCTACCAGCACATCATCGTGGACGAGATCCAGGACTTTCATCCGCAGGCCTTCCGACTGTTGCGGGCGATGGTCCCGCCGGACCGCTTCACCAAGAATGATCTGTTCCTCGTCGGAGACGGACACCAGAACATCTACGGCCATCACGTCGTGCTCGGGCAGGTGGGAATCGACATCCGTGGGCGGGGCCGGAGATTGCGGCTCAACTACCGGACACCGGAAGAAACCCGCCGATGGGCCAGTGCGTTGTTGGCAGGGGTCGAGATCAGCGACCTCGATGGTTCGCTCGACGACGACAAGGGCTACCGGTCGATCATGTCCGGCCCGGATCCCCGGTTTTGTCCAGTGAAGTCATTCGAGGCGGAGGTGATGGCCATTGCAGAATGGATCCGGAGCATCAGGACGCGAGGCGGAGATCGGGTGATTTGTATAGCGGCTCGATCCAACAACGAGTGTGAGAGCTATGCGGAGGCTCTCGAGGCAACCGGGCTTGAGACGTTTCGGATTACTCCTACTCAGCATGATATCGATGATCCTGCGCCCATTCGTGTCGCGACCATGCACCGGATCAAGGGGCTCGAGTTCGATCACGTGTGCCTGGCAGGACTGGGAAGCCTGAGTTGGGAAGGAATGGACGAAGAGCGCAGGGAGCGAGAGCGCTGTCTCCTGCACGTTGCCGCAACGCGAACCAAGAATAGCTTGTTGGTGACGGCAGAGTCGGAGTCGTTTCAATCTTGAGTGTGAAATCACCCAGTCAGTTCGAACCGTGGTTGAACGATCCCTACCAACTTTATGAGGGAGTGTTCGGGACTGGGAGAACTCGTCATGAGCGCCCCCACAAGCCGGTCATGTTATTCGAGGATGTGCCAATCTCGTGGGGTCGTTGGCGATTCGAGAGAATCGAATCGAGTGGGCCCTGAAGTTGTCGAAACGCGCCCCACTTCCGATGCCTGCTCTTCCTATCGCCTGACCCACCTCGTCGTAGAAGCTCGTGGGATCTTCACCGACCGAATCTTCATCACCGGCCGAATCTTCGAGTTTCCTCTGCGTCTTCAGGCGCCATTCTCTTTCGGCGAGTCGGATCCATTAGACATCCCGGGAGCCGTAGCGAGCCTCCGTAAGGCGACGCGCCAACTCCGCTCGCAGAAGGTAGCGCCGTTCGATCGCGGGGCTGGCTTTCGGTTTCGCCATCCTACTCCTCCGCGTCAACTGATAGCCGTTCCGCCATCTGATTGGAGTGCGAATCTATGACGTGAGAGTAGGTGGAGAGAATGAGCCGCCCGCCATCCTTGTGCCCCTGCCACGCGGACACGGTCTTCACATCGACCCCCTTTTGTAGGGCCCTGGTGACAAACATGCGTCGCAACGACCGTTGATCGAAATGGGGAAGTCCGAGTCTCTCGCAGGCCGCTGCCAGTGCCTTCTTGGCATCGTGAATCGCAAACACGGATGCGTCCGGTGGGGGGCGACGGTCGCCCCGCATCCGCTCGAGCAGGGGGCGAAGTTGTGGAAAGATGGGAATCACGTGACCCGAACGGGTCTTTTTCCGAAACAGGATGATGGCGCCGCCGTCGAAGTCGATGTCTCCCCACGTGAGCCTGCGGGCTTCAGCATTCCCGACACCGGCGAGCCCCATGAACTCGACAAGGTCTCCGCTGGCCTCGGCGCGCGCGTTGAGGGGTTGGTCGCGGATCGATTGAACGATGGCACGAAACTGTTCAAAGGATGGGCTCACGCGGATCGGCTTCTCGCGAGCTTTGGATTTGATGGAGGCAGCCGGATTTTCCGCGAGACGCTGGTTTTCCACGGCATGACCAAGGACTGAACGGATGAACCAGAGGTGTGCGTTGTAGCTGGAGGGACCGAAGTCGTAGGAGGCCAACCACTGGCGAATGGTGGCGGGTTTCACGTCTCGAATCTGGCACTCGGCGCGGGAGGGATGGGGCCAATCTTCCCGGATCCGCCGGGCAATTTGTTGTTTCTGCTCCATCATCTTTCGCGCGAGGCGAAGTCCGGACAGGTATTCGTCGCAGAGGGCGGCCAGAGTCATCCGGCCGGCCTGGGGATCCACCCGGTCCCGCTTGTCCAGCTCGTCTCGAAGAAGTCGCTTCGCCTCCGGCAGGTGTGTGGTCTTGAGGCTCTTCTTTGTCACCTTGCCATTACTGCGGAAGATGCCATAGTACCCGCCGGTCGGCTCGTAGCGGTAGAGGTTGTCCGCAACCCGCTCCATGCCGTCCGACCTGACCTTGCCCTGTGCCATACGATGAAGGTAGCCGTGTACAAAGTGTGTGTCCAAGCAGTTTTCAGCGGTCTTCTTTTTCTTCGTAACGCACTGAATGTGAGAGTCTTGCGCGGGTAGCTCAGCGGTAGAGCAACTGGTTTACACCCAGTCGGTCGGCGGTTCAATCCCGTCCCCGCGCACCAGTTTTCCAGTTCGGGGAAGCTTTGCTGTTCTTCGGTAAATCAATCAGTTGTGGAAAAAGTTGTGGCAAGATTCACTCAAATTCCACAAGCGATGGCCGTTCCGGGAACGGCCGAATTTGGGTTCACCACGAGAGAAACCCACTAGAGAAAAACGTTCGCGATTCGGATACACCCTCGCGGGGGGGGGGAGCAAATTCGGACCGAAATCGGTTGGGGATCCGAAGTCCTGAACTTCACGGCCCCTTGTTAGATCTGCTGGAAGAACTCTCCTGGCAGTCTCCTCTTTCGGAAGCAATCCTGAGTCAAAGGGAATTCTCGCCGTCAACGGAGAATGGTTGACTCATCGATATTAGGTGGGTTTACAGGAATCGTTGGTTCAGGACGTGTCTGCAGCGGAATTCAGAACAGGTGGTTCCCGACAGAACGCCATCCGATTTCAGCTGTTGAGCATTGGTATCTGGATGCTGGCTCAGTTCCGAAGCCCACGCCGCACCTCCGGCCCCGACTCGTAGGCTCGACTTGTCCTTCACTTTCATTCGCACCCCCGATGGCACCGGGACTTGACGGGCCGCCGGACTCCGGTGTTGACTCTCCGCGGTGAAGACGGAATTCGCCAACTATCGCCGCATCGCCAAGGGCGCGGCAGGCATGTCGAGCCTCTGGCAGGGACCCGATCACCTCGTCTATGTCCGCGGGTCCGGCATTCTCCTGCCGTTTTCCGAGGATTACCTCCGGTTTCGCTACCGTGACATCCAGGCCTTCACCGTGCGCAGGACCGGGCGTATCGTGATGAGCCTGCTCTGGGGACTGCTGGCGGTGGTGCCGGCCGCCTTCGGATTCCTGATTCTCGCGGTGCGGGATCCCGGTCCCGTCGGACCGGTGGCTCTCTTCTTCCTAGCGAGCTTTTTCGGCAGCTCCCTGCTCGGTGTTCTCGGGTTGGTCCGGCACCTCATCCTCGGACCGACCTGCCGGTGCGAGATCATGACGAGCCTGAAACGGGAGAACCTGCGTCCCCTCAATCGCCTCCATCGAGCCCACGAGGCGATCGCTCTGATGGAGGGGCCGATTCGCGAAGCACAGGCGCGCGAACGCATCGGAGAAGACAGGGGCGGGGACCCACGCGACAGTCTCGCCCGGCGCGAACGGGAGAAGGAGCGCGATTTCGCCCTCCGCGTCTCCCCCCTCGTTCCCGCAACCTTCGGCGTGTTCACCCTCTTCGCGTTCGCCGGTCTCGTCACTCTGGTCCTCGAGAGCCTGGTCATCACGGGCCTGGGATTCGCGCTCTTTTCCGTCGGCGCCCTCCTCCTTCTCGCCACGTTGATCCTGAGTGTCCGCGTGCCCACCCCCGATCCGCTCCGTGCCTCTCTCTGGGCCCTGCTCGGTTCCGTCTTCGTTCTCTTCGGGACCGGTGCGGTCTTCTTCGTGGTGGCGGCATCGGAGAATCCCGAGTACACGATCGGGATCCTCGGTCCACTCGAGGCCTTTTCCGCGGTCATGGTGGCCGGAGGGGCCTTCTTCTTCTGGCTGCACCTGGCGCTGCTCGTCACGACTTTGCTCGTGTCGCTCGCCGGGCTGATCCAGACTGCGAGATGGCGGGAGAGAGTCGCCGCCGCGCGAGAAGACGGACAGTCCGGTGCGGAGGTGATTGCGGGAGACGCCGACAGCGATGAGTGAAATTGCCAAGGCCACCTGCCGCGTTCATCCCGAGCGTCCCGCCTCCTTTCGGTGCCGCGGTTGTGGCGGATTCTTCTGCGCGGAGTGCGTGACGGAGCACGAGAACCGCTACACCTGCGCGAACTGTCTCGCGGAGCAGGGGAGAAAGGCGGAGGAAACGCCGAAGGGCCGGCGCTGGTTTCGACCCGCTCCGCTGGTGCAGTTCGCGATTGCCGTGGCGGTTTCCTGGCTCATTTTCTACCTCGTCGCCCAGTTTCTCCTTGGCATTCCGGACCAATTCCACGACGGGACGGTCTGGGAGTAGGGACGGAGCAGGAGACCTTTCCCCGATAGCGATCATGGCCACCGTGCGGAGACAGCGAAGACGCCGGAATGCGGAGCGAGGGGCCCTGCAGATCCTGGAGGAGGCTTTTCATCTCCTGCGCACGACGCGGATCGAGAATCTCCTCCTCTTCTACGGAGGCACGATCCCCTTCGCGGCGGTGGCGATGATCTTTGTCGCGGACATGAGCCGCAGCAGTTTCGCGGTGCGTGATGCGGCGGCCGCGGCGCTCGGAATGACGGCGGTCTATTTCTTGATGAAATGGTGTCATGCCGCCTTTGCCGCCCGGCTGTGGGAGTCGCTCTCGCCCGGCGGCGTGCCGCGACGCAGCGGATGGAAGCGCTTTCGCTACGTGGCCGCTCTCTGGTGCCTCCAGGCCTTTCACGCCCCGGTCCTGTTCGTTGCCTCGTTTTTTCTCCTTCCCCTCGGTTGGGCGATTGCGGCCTGGGAGAACATCACCGTGCTCGCCTTCGTGCGGGATTATGGTGACCGGCCCCTGCGCGGTCTTCTCGGACACGGGATCCGGCTCAGCCACCGGGCGTGGGGCCAGAACCACGGTATCCTCATCGTGTTGGGATTCGTGGCCCTCTTTCTCTGGGTCAACCTGCTCGGAACCTGTCTTCTCGTGCCGGGATTCCTGAAGTCTTTTCTCGGGATCGACACGCTCTTCACGATCAACCCCGGTGCCGCGATCGGGAACTCCACATTCCTCTTCGGCACCTTCCTCCTCGTCAATCTCTTCATTTCACCGATGCTCAAGGCGGTCGCGGTTCTCCGTTGCTTCTACGCCGAATCCCGCGAGACCGGGGCGGACCTGTTGAGCCGGCTCGCCTCGTGCGAGCAGATCCGCGAACGGGAGGAGCGGCGAAATCGGCTGCGCGGCAGGGGGATCGCGGCCGTTATCGTGGCCGTTATCGTGGCCGGGTGCCTCCTGGTTCTTCCCGTTTCGGTGGAGGGGGAATCCTCGTCCCGCGCTGCTTCCGCGGAGGCAGGGGTCCGGTCCACGGATCCGGAGGCGCTGCGCGATTCCATCGGGAGGACGATGGAGCAGAAAAAATATCAGTGGCGGCTCTCGCGGCAGGACCTGCGCGAACAGAGGGCCGACCGGGAGAAGACGTGGTTCGGCCGGCAGATGGATCAACTCGCCGATTCGATCGAGGCGACCCTGGAACGATGGCGGGAGCGAATCGAGAATCTCTTCCGGCGGATGTTCCAGTCGGACCGGGAACCGCGGAGTCGCCCGGCGAACCAGGGGGCGAGTTTCGCCTGGTCCGAGAACATGGGTTCCCTCAAGGTCGTCTTCCTCGTCATCGCGGGCGCTCTCCTCCTGTTCTGGCTCGCGCGAGTGATCTATCGCGAGACGAAGAACGCCCGGCCCCGGGATGCGGCAGATGCCGATTCGTCCGCGCCCGTCGACCTGGAGAGCGAGGACATCGTGGCCTCGCAACTGCCGGAGGAGGAGTGGATGCGATTGGCCCGCGAGCAGATCGCACGGGGCGAGACTCGCCTCGCGGTCAGGGCTCTCTTTCTCTCGAGCCTCGCCCATCTCGGGGACAAGGGCCTCCTGAAGATCGCCCGATTCAAGTCGAACCGCGACTACCGGGGGGAACTCGAGATGCGGGCGCGGCACCTGGGACCGCTGCATGATGCCTTCGACGAGAACACCGGACTCTTCGAGCGGGCCTGGTACGGGTTGCACCAGTTGGGCGAGGACGCCGTCGACCGGTTCATGAAAAATTGCGAACAGATTGCGGCGGAGGCACCCGCGATGCCGAAGCGCGAAGGGGAAGCCGGCTGGCAGGGATCATGAGACGTGCGGTTTTCTGGAGTCTCCTCGTTTCGCTTGGCGCGGCGTTCATCGGCGTTTTCGCTTTCGTGCTCGAACTCCGGTTCTCCGATGGCGACATCTATCCCTATTATGCCACGACCCGTTCGGACCCGCTCGGGGCGAGCGCGCTCTACGAGGCATTCGACCGTCTCGAAGGGGTCTCGGTGGAGGCGAATCTGGAACCCCTGATGCGGCTCCGCGATCTGGATGAGGAGTCGACCCTGCTCCTGTTGGGATTGCCCCGGGAGGACTACGAGGACCTGCGAACCGGCGGAGACTCCCCGGTCCTGGAGGCGGTGAAGGAGAAAGGAGCCCGGCTGGTCATCACCCTACACCCCGAACTCGTGCCGGAGCGGTTTTCCCGGAAGAAGACCGAGGAGGAGGAGGACTGGCTCGAGCGCCGCCGTGAACTCCGGGACCGCAAGATCCGGGAGGAACGCGGGGAAGAGCGGGAAGGGGAGGAGGATGAGAAGGACGTGAAGGAAGAGAAGCAGGAAAAGAACAGGAAAGGGGACGCGGACGGAGAAAGCGGCGGCGACGAAGGCGACGAAGACAGCGAAGACAGCGAAGACAGCGAAGACAGCGAAGACAGCGAAGACAGCGATCTGTCGGACGAGGAGAAGGAACTCGAGTCGCGCATGAACAAGGCCCTCGGCCGTCCCCTCTACCGGGTGCTCGGGGCGGAGATTGCCGACGTGAAGGATTTCGAACGGCCCCTCGAAGGATGGGAGACCGGGCGAGGACGTTCGATCGATCCCGGTGGCGTTCCGGCGGCTCTTCCGTTCTGGTATTCCCAGTTTCGCTTCGAGAATCTCGCCCCGGCGTGGCGCGTCGCCGTGTCCGTCGAGGAGGATCCCGTCGTGATCGAGCGGCGCTACGGAAAGGGGAGCGTCGTTCTCGCGACCGACAGCTATTTCGCCAGCAACGAGGCGCTCCATCTCGGGGGGGATCCCGAGTTTCTCCTCTGGCTCGTGGGCGGGAAGTCACGCGTCGTTTTCGACGAGACCATCCATGGCAGCCAGGTCACGGGAGGGGCGATGAAACTGATCCGCCGGTATCGCCTCCAGGGGGGCTTTTTCGGGCTCTTCGTCCTCGTCGGTCTGTGGGTGTGGCGTTCGTCTTCCTCCCTCGCACCCGCCGACGAATCGATCGAGTGGGGCTTTGCCGAGGGGACATCGGTCGCGGGAGAGCAGGCCGATGCCGGCTTGATCCGGTTGTTGCGTCGCACCGTGCCGGCGAGGCAGTTGATCGATCAGTGCCTGCGGGCCTTCCGCGAAGGGGCGCGCGTCGCGATCTCGAGCGAGCAGGAGAAGGCCATCGCCAGCGCGATCGAAGACCATCGACAGCGGCCGCGGGATCACGGTGCGGTCGAGACCTACCGGCGAATCGCGGAGATCCTGCGAAAGCGTTGACATTCCGCGGCCCAACCCGGACGATAGGGGTCATGACGAAACACTTTCTCCTCGCCGCGGGACTCGTGCTCCTGGCCTCGACACAGACGAGCTGCACCCTGGCGAATCGTCATCTTCACCGGGCGAGTAATCTCCTGCTGTCGCCGGCTCGCGCGGTCTTCTGGATCGTACCGGGGCATCCCGTGGTCGAGTCACCGCGCGAACCCGTCCTTGAGGAGCCTGCCGGGGACGTGCGACCGTGATCCATGTTGCGATTCCGGAAGGTTCCGACGGCTGGTTCCAGGGTGCATGGGGAGCGATCGCGAAAATATTTCGCCGCCCTTGTGGGGTGTCTTCTCTCCGCCTCGGTGGCCGCGAGCGGAGACGAGGTGCCCGGCTTCAACAGCCATATCCGCTCGATCCTTTCCGAGAATTGTTACTTCTGCCACGGGCCCGACAGCAAGGAGAGAAAAGCCGGCCTCCGGCTCGATACCCGGGAGGGCGCCCTCGCCGTCATCACGCCGGGCGATGCGGACGACTCGGAATTGATCGCCCGGATCACGTCTTCCGACGCGGGAGACGTCATGCCTCCTCCGGAGTCGGGAAGAAAACTCACCGCGGAACAGCGCGATCTCCTGCGGCGCTGGATCGAGGGCGGAGCCGAGTATGAGCGTCACTGGGCTTTCGAGACCCGGTCGAGGCCGACCCCGCCGGCGGTGGAGGGCGAGGACTGGGTGCGGAACGACATCGACCGCTTCGTGCTGCGACGCCTCGAGAAAGAGGGCCTGGCGCCGTCGCCTGAGGCCGGACGCAGAATGCTCATCCGCCGTCTCTCCCTCGACTTGACGGGGCTGCCGCCCACGCCCGGAGAGGTGGAGGAATTCCTGTCCGACCATGAGGATGGAGCCTACGTTCGACTCGTCGAGCGCCTGCTGGCCTCGCCGCACTATGGTGAACGCATGGCACTGGAGTGGCTCGATGCCGCGCGCTACGCCGACTCGAACGGGTTCCAGCAGGACGGCGACCGTCACTCCTATATCTGGCGCGACTGGGTGGTGCGGGCTCTCAACGACAACAAGCCCTTCGATCAATTCACGATCGAGCAGCTCGCGGGGGACCTTCTCGACGATCCGACCCAGGACCAGCTCATCGCGACCTCGTTCAACCGCAATCACATGCTGAACGGCGAAGGCGGGGCGATCGCCGAGGAGCAGCGCAACAACGTGGTCTTCGATCGCGTCGACACGACCTCGACGATCTGGCTGGGCCTGACCATGGCCTGCGCGCAGTGTCACGATCACAAGTATGATCCGGTCAGCCAGCACGACTACTACCGTTTCTTCGCCTACTTCAACAACGTGCCCGAGAGCGGCAAGGTGGACCGTCGTCTCGGACGATTGCAGTATGCGAATCCGGTGTTGAAGATCGCGAGCGACGAACAGGAGGCGGAAGAAAAACGCCTCGAGAAGGAGCGATTCGGATTCCAGAAATTCCTGCGCGATGAACAGGCCGAGATCGACAAGGCGGTGGCCGCCTGGTGGAACGCGGCGAAGAAACCGGATGACCTTCCCGACAAGCTCGACCCGGTCAGGGATCGCGCCTTCGAAACCCTCGACGGCTACAACACCCGGTTCGTCCGCGAGGAGTTTCTCCGCCGGACAGATGAGTCCGAGTGGCGCGAGGCCCAGGTAGGATTCGACCGCACGGAGAAGGAGCTCCAGAAGCTTCGCGATGCGATGCAGGTGGTGATGGTGATGGAGGAGCGGGAGGAAACGCGCCCGACTCACGTGCTCGACCGGGGCGACTACGAGAGTCCGCTCGAACCGGTCACCCCCGGCCTGCCCGCCGAACTGGCTCCCGATGATTTCGATGGCCCGCCCAACCGGCTCGGCCTCGCCCGCTGGCTCGTCGATCCGGAGAATCCGTTGACCGCGCGCGTCATCGTGAATCGGCAGTGGCAGCGGTTCTTCGGCATCGGGATCGTGAAGACCTCGGAGGATTTCGGTGTCCAGGCGGAGGACCCGACCCATCCCGAACTGCTCGACTGGCTCGCGAGTGAGTTTGTCGAGTCGGGGTGGAACGTGAAACACATGCATCGGCTCATCGTCACCAGCGCCACCTACAGGCAGACGTCGCGTGCCGATGAGAGCCTCTGGCGGGAGGATCCGGAGAACCGGCTCGTCGCCCGAGCGACCCGGTTTCGCCTTCCCTCGCTCGTTCTCCGCGACCAGGCGCTCGCCTTCGCCGGCCTGTTGCGTCCCGACATCGGAGGCGCGCCGGTGTATCCCTACCAGCCCGACGGTCTCTGGCACGAGTTCAGCTACGAGAAGTTTCGTTACCACCAGGACGAGGGAGACAAGCTCTACCGGCGCAGTCTCTACACTTTCTGGCGCCGCACCGTGGCCCCGACGACGTTCTTCGACACCGCGAACCGGCAGATCTGCTCGGTGCGGAAGTCCCGCACCAATACGCCGCTCCATGCGCTCGTCACGCTCAACGATCCGGCCTATGTCGAGGCGGCGCGGATCTGGGCCGAGGCCATGGTGTCCTCCCCGTCGGAAGATCCGGTCGCCGAGGCCTTCGTGAGGGCGACGGGCCGCGAGCCGTCGGAGGAAGAGCGCCGCATCCTGGCGAGGACGCTGGGCAAGGCGCGGGACTATTTCGCCAGCCACCGTGACCGCGCATTGGACCTGCTGGCCACGGGGGACCGGGCGCGGGACGAGTCGCTCGATCCGGTCGAGGTGGCGAGTCATGCGCAGGTGGCGCAACTGATCCTCAACCTCGACGAAGTCCTCAATCGCGAGTGAAATGAATCCGATCCTCGAACACAGTCGCTTCCAGACGAGACGGCAACTCCTCGGCGCCGCGGGCACCGGTCTCGGGGCTGCCGCGCTCGGTGGCCTGCTGGGAGAAAACCTGCGGGCCGGACCGGATGCCCGGGGATCCTCCGCAATCGGCGGCCAGGCCTCTTTTCCCGGATTCGCCGCCCGGGCGAAGCGTGTCATCTACCTGTCGATGGGGGGCGGTCCCTCCCACGTCGATCTCTTCGACTGGAAGCCGGGGCTCTACGAGAAGCACGGCGAGCAATTGCCCGACTCGATCCGGATGGGGCAGCGGCTCACGACCATGACGGCGAACCAGAAGACGCTCCCGATGCTTCCGCCGCTTCGCCCCTTTCGGCAGTTTGGCGAAAGCGGGCGCTGGTTGTCCGAGTTGATTCCCCATACCGGTTCGATTGCGGACGAGATCTGCGTGATCAACTCGATGCACACCGAGGCGATCAACCACGCCCCGGCCATGACCTACTTCCTCACCGGGTCGCAGATCCCGGGGCGTCCCAGCATGGGGGCCTGGCTCAGCTACGGTCTCGGGTCGGAGTCGCAGAATCTCCCGGCCTTCGTCGTCATGACCTCCCGCGACCGGGAGAACTCGTGCGGGCAACTCTTTTTCGATTACTACTGGGGCAGTGGCTTTATCCCGTCGCGGCACCAGGGGGTCCGCCTGCGGGGCACGGGCGATCCGGTCATGTATCTCTCGAACCCCGCTGGGATCGACCGGTCCCTGCGCCGCTCCCTGCTCGATGATCTCGCGGCGATGAACGAGATCCGGCTGGCGGAGTTCGGCGATCCCGAGATCGAGACTCGCATCGCGCAGTACGAGATGGCCTATCGCATGCAGATGTCGGTGCCCGAACTCACCGACGTCGAGTCGGAGCCGGATGCGATTCTCGACATGTATGGCCCCGACGTGAAGCGGAAGGGCTCGTTCGCCCGGAACTGTCTCATCGCCCGCCGTCTCGCCGAGCGGGGCGTCCGTTTCATCCAGCTCATGCACGCGGGCTGGGACCAGCACAACAACCTGCCGACCCAGTTGGAGATCCAGTGCCGTGACACCGATCAGCCTGCCGCCGCCCTGGTGAAGGACCTGAGACAGCGGGGGTTGCTCGAGGATACGCTGGTGATTCTCGGGGGCGAATTCGGCCGCACCCCATTCGGACAGGGCGACATCACCAACGAGAAGAAGCACGGGCGCGATCACCACGGCCGCTGCTTCAGCCTCTGGATGGCGGGTGGTGGCGTGAAGCCCGGCACCCAGTACGGGCGCACCGACGACTACGCCTTCAACATCGTCGAGGATCCGGTGCACATTCACGATCTCCAGGCGACGATCCTCCACCTTCTCGGCATCGACCACACGCGCCTCACCTACCGCTTCCAGGGGCGGCAATTCCGACTCACCGACGTGCACGGCAAACTCGTTCACGGAGTCCTCGCTTAGCCCCGAGCAGGACAGTAGCCCCGAGCGTGAGCGAGGGGAACCGGTGCAAGCGGGAAGTGCGCAGCCCCGAGCGTGAGCGAGGGGAACCGGGCCAAGTGGGTGGTGAGTAGCCTCGAGGGTGAGCGAGGGGAACCGGGCCAAGTGGGAAGTGCGCAGCCCCGAGCGTGAGCGAGGGGAACCGGTGCAAGCGGGCGGTGAGTAGCCCCGAGCGTGAGCGAG